>JAABUV010001543.1_pt1 | contig 33276 bp, 50 predicted proteins | sample 5559971 | NCBI WGS metagenome assembly JAABUV01 (sample SAMN10711881, study PRJNA513362) | rock metagenome | isolation source: Antarctica rocks | place: Antarctica: Victoria Land, Knobhead nord | collected 2015-12-19
CGGGCCGCGCGCCGGCCAGCAGCCGCGCCGCCAGCGCGGCCAGCTGCGCCGCGGCGGGCGGCCAGGGCGGCGTGCCGGCGGCCGCCGCCAGCGCCGCGGCGCCCGCGGCCGCGCGCGCCAGCAGCCGCACGTGCGCGCGCGCCAGGCCCTCCGACGCGCGCCTGCCCCGGCGCAGGAGGGCTTGCTCTGACTGCCCTGGCATATGCCCAGGTATGGTGCCTGAGCGTGAGCATTCAGACGTACCTGGTCCATGTCATACAGCATTCTTGCTTATCGGCGGCGCCATCCGCCTCAGCACCTGAGTCAGGTTCCTTGGGTGGAAAGCCTGCAGTAGCAACTTGCCAAGGCAAGCAGGCAGGTGCAGGGGGCGCATGCTGCGCGGGGGGCCCGTGGCGCCCGCGCGCACCCGATGATGCCGCCCCAGGCCTCGCCCACCAGCGCGGCCAGCGCCGGGTGGGGCCGGCAGGCGAGCAGCAGCACCTGCTGTTGGCACGCCGTCCATGCGTCGGCTGCGTCGGCGCCCTCCGCCCTGCGGCCAGCAACAATTTTAGGGTTTGCCACTGTGACTTTGTTGTCAGGCTGCGCTACCATGCACTGAGCTGCGCTGCCTCCGTCTCTTTCAATACCCAAGACTACATACCGAACACAGTGGTGAACACTTGAGATGCTTGGTAGTATCAGCAGCCTGAGGATAAGCTCTGCATGCCGCGTGATGCATACTTGCGCTCTGCTGCGCCTCCGCGCAAGCGCCCGGACCTGCGGGCGCAGCACGCGGCCAGCAGCGCCTGCACGGCCTCCACCGCAGGCTCCAGCTCCGCGGCCGGGCCCCGCTCCCCCGCGACAAGCTCGGCGGCCGCCGGCAGCAGGCGCGCTGCGCAGGCGCGGCGCACGCGCGCGCCAAAGCCTGCCGCCCGGCGCATGACGGCCAGGGCCAGCTGCAGCGCGCCGGCTGCGCGCGCCTGGTCGGGCGCATCCCCGCCACCAGGGTCAGGGTCAGGGTCCGCGCCAGGGTCCTCGCCGCCCATGGCCCCGCCCGCTGACAGCCCCGCTGCCAGCGCCTCCACGGCGGCCTGGCGCACCCGCGGAGCTTGGTTCTGTTCACGTTGGATTCTCGCCTCCGAATGAGCCCAGGGAGGATGTTTTGCTGCGGTCGCGCACACGCGAGCAGCGGCTATGTGTATGCGCGGGCCAGGTGCAATGGTGAGCCTCCCATCAACCAGGCATGCAGCCGCATGGGCCGAGGGCGGCGCCTGCGCACCCAGCCACTCCCATCACCTGATATGAATCAGCTGCGTGCACGCGGGTGACTCTCTCCCACACACATCGGACGGGCGCGCACCACTGCTGCCTCACAGGGCCCAGCAGCGAGCGCGGTGCAAACGGCCGCCACCAGCTTCAGCAGCGCGGCGCGCGCGTCGACCAGCTCCGGCGCCTCCGTGCCGCCCGCCCTGCTCCCGCGCGCCGGCTCTGAGCCGGCGCACTGGCAGTACGACCACGCCACTTGGGCTTGCGGCAGGGAGGACAGCGGCGCTGCAAGGACGCCGTCACCATGATTCGGTGCAGGCGGTCTCCATGGTCATACTCTCCCGGATAAGGCGCCAAGTGCGGCCCTTGCTACCGCAGCATGCTGCGCAGCCGCGGAGCATGCAGCCCAGCGTCTGCCTGTGGCCTTGCTCGAGCCCATCTGTCAATGGCCCTGCTGGCGCCTGCGCACCGCGCGCCGGCCGGCAGCCGGCTGAGCATGCCGGCGGCCGCGCGCGTCAGCACGGCCCAGCGGCCGCGCGCCAGCGCGGCCGCGGGGTACCCGCCCACCAGCTTCGCCAGGTGCTGCAGCCAGAACCGGACCACCTGGGGGGCGCACACAGCAGGGTAATCAAACCCGGCTTCCTGCACGATGTGAGCAGCTCGCAGGCGTGCAGCCGCTCGGCAGTACCGGTCGCGGGAGTGCAGCTGGCGTCCCGTTCTTCAGCCGGCTGGGCGGGCGCGGCGCGCCTGCAGCTGGTTGAAGTCGGGCCGCAGGATCAGGGCCGCCACGTCGGCGGCCGCGCTGCCCGCCAGCGCGCCCAGCGCCATGTCGACCGGCGCGGGGCCCCCTGCGCACGCGTGTAACCCTGTGCTAACCCTACACCCTACACCTGCAGTGCAAGGGCTTCGCGCCGAAGGGCATGCGCAGCCATGTGGAAGGCGGGTGCGTGCACGGGTGAGCAGGCGCCTCCGCGCGCCCTGCTCCTGCAATACCGGTGGCGCTTGCAGGCTTGACAGCTGTGCAGCACTTTTGTGCCGGCGCGGCGGCGCGGGAGGCCTCTCTGCAGGCGGCGCGGGCGCACGCTGGGCGCCGCAGGGCGGCTGCGGCGCGCGCAGCGCCTCGGGCACCGCCAGCAGGACCTTGAGCAGGCTGGTCCAGGCTGCGCGCGCGCGACCCCAAACCCGGCTTAGGGTTAGGAGAGGGCCGCAGCGCCGCAGTATTGCACACTACATGCTGCGGCCCCGTGGCAGCGCATAACATGGAGTCTCGGGTCGAGGGACCTTGCTTGCGGCCCGGCAAGGGCTGCGCAGCCAGGCACAGCCGGCGGAGCTCGGCCAGACCCGGCACGCCCCGCACCGATGTTCAGCGTTGCAAAGCTCCGGTACTCTGGCGCGGCCAGCGCGGGCATGCAGCCGGCGATCACAGCGCCCGCTGTGGAGCCTGCACGGCCGGCTCAGTCAGAAAGTGCTGTGAGGTCATATCAGTGGTGGCACTATGCTAGCCAGCAGACAGAGTCGAGCTCGCGCGGCACAGGCTGACAGCAGCTGACGTGCAGGAGGGCACGCCAGGAGTGGCACGTGCATGCAACCGCGCACCTATCCTGCACAGCGCGCAGGCAGGGGCGTCGAGCGCGGCCCACAGCGCGTCCGCTTCCGGACCTCGGCAGTTGGTGCGGTCTGTCTCTCCTGTTGCACGCCACCGCGTCATCAGTGCAGCGAGCAGCTTTTGCAGCCGTGCGCTCAGGGGAGGAGGAGGAAGCCAGGAGCTGAGCCTGCCCTTGCCTCCCCACGGCAGTGCGCTTGCACCAAATGCGCATCAATGAGCAGCCTGGGCAGCGATGCAGAGACTATATGCATACAACCACGCTCCAAACAGGCTTGAAGGGCAGGCAGCCGGCATGGCCAGCGCCGCCCTGTGACCCGGTGCTGCAGTCCGGCGCGCGGGGGCGGCGCGCCGTCCCGGCGGCCGTGCGCCGCGACGCAGAGCAGCAGCAGGGGCAGGACCGTCTCCTTGACGAGCCCGCGCAGCGAGGACGACGCGTTCAAATAACCGCTCGGCCCGCACGCCGCCATGTAGCTGCCGCTTGACACCGCTGGCGGGTCTATGCCGTGTGAGGGCCCCCAGACTGCTTGCAAGAGGCCGCGTGACGGCCGTGTCAAGGCCTTGCCTCGGACTCGCGCAGGATGGCGGGAGTGCCAGCCTGACACAGAGCTGTCTTGTGTACATGCAGGGCGGCGCGCAGACATGCAGGCCCCATCCCGATGCCTGCTTTTGCAGGCTACGAAAACATATGCTGTAAGCTTTGCGTTGGGGCAGCGGGGAGCATGAAACCCAGAGCAACAGACGTGACATGCATCGCATCTGGTGACCGGTGTGTCCCTACAGAGGCGCAAGTGCCAGGATCGGTCATCCGAGCAGCGCCTGGTCCCCCAAGCGAGCAGGGAGGTGCGATTTTGGCGGCCTGCATGCGGTGCGCCGCGCGCGCACCCGGGCGTGAAGAGCGTGGCCCAGGCGGCGTCCAGCACAGCGCTGCACACGGGCGGGATATGGCTTGGCAGCTCAGCGGCGCGCGGGTGGTCGGCGCCCGCCATATCAGCGTGAAGGTGAAACAAGCCGCATTCTAGTACTCGCAGGGTGTGCTGCGCGCGTGCACCCGGGCACTAGCTTGTCAGCCTAGGTTTCTCTGACTTACATTATTTAATATTTGGCCCGGACACAGGGTGTGGCACAGCGGGTGTGCCTGGGGAGCGGAATGCGGCAGGAGCGCAGCCGCGCCTCCAGGGCATGCGCAAAGAGCATCGGCTCGCCGTTGCCTTCGCGGCAGCAGTGCAGGCAGCTCACGTACTGATTGACCACCTGGGAACATAGCTCGTATCAGACACCGAAGCACAGGCCGGGTGCGCGCCAGGCGTGCTCAGAACTGGCCGTGGCTGCTCAACCAGGCCAGGAGAGCACGAAGCGTGGTGCGGGGGGGCAAGCAGGGCGTATACCGTCACCAGCAGCGCCGCATAAGCAGCGCCGTCTGCTACAAAGAGGCCTGCAGCGGGCCTGGGCAGCAGCAGCTCGAGCACGCGCTCTAGCAGCCTGACCGTCGCGTCGCGGGTCGCCTCGCAGCACAGCACCTCCTGCGGCCGCAGCGCAGCAAAGCACTCCTGCGCAGAGCCCCGCAGCAGCAGCTTCAGCGGTCTACTCAGACCACTTTGATCTGCGCCATCTTACAATATATGTAGATGAGCATGCACAGCTGCTGAGCACCCAAGCTGCCGAGCCTCACCGTGCAGCTGAGCACCCGCTTGTCCGGGTCAGCATCCCAGGCACCCACGCTGAGCAGCTGCTCGACCAGGGCTGGCAGCGCCCTCGCCTGCGCCGATGCACTTGGTGCCGTCAACACTCTATTAAGCAGTTGTGAAGGCACAGCCTTGGCACTGGCAGCGCACCCGCTCGCAAGCATCGCCTGCTTCCTGTGCCACCGCCAGGGCGCCTCCTTGCGCGCAACAGAGACCCGCTTCTTTGGTTTCTGGTGGTAAGCAGAGCACAGCTTAGCTTGCCGGTCCAAGGACTCTGTCTGTCTTACAGAGGTTGACTTTGACAGTGCAGGACGACAATGCACTGTGCCATTTTGGGGGAGAACTTGCTCTGCATGCCAAAACAGGACCTGTAAAAAGAGCTGATGTGCCTGTGTAGTGGGCAGGAGGCTGGCTGGGCGGAGCAAAGCGCCGCCTTTCATCCCTGGCATTCTAGTGGCCATCACAGCATATGTATCAGCATGCGGGCGTAGACATGCGGACTGTGCAGTGCGCAGTTACGTGCGACAATGATGGGCTACCAGACGCACAACCTTGACTTGCGGCTCTCACACAGCCGTCAGGCTTCAAAATGCTGATGCTGAGACAACTGCATGTCGGGCAAGATGCTGAGCTTACATGCCTAACCTCCTAAGTCACAGACGTCTACATGTTTGCCTGCTTTAAGGCTGGGCCCGCACACTGGTGAAAGCCCGGACAACACCCAATGAGATGCGGGTCGGTACGAGCAGGTCACTGTATCCAAATCAAACCGCGCGCAACGCTGACAGAGTTTGCTCATCCGCAGGGTTAGCTGGCCCTGGCGGGCCGCGCTCCCGCCAGCCAGGATTGGCAACCTGCCTGCACGTCAAGCGCGCAGGCAGCACGGGCACAAGGACTCCTTGTGAGCAACCGCCAGCCGGCAAGCTGCCCTCCGCCACACCCTGGGTCGGCCCAAGCTGCTGCAAACCAGCGCAGGAGACCATGTCACCTGCGGACATGCTGAAGGTGCGGGGCAAGCTCTGACCCAGCGAGCGGTCGCACAGCCTGCACCCCAATGCCGCTCACAACACCACGGCACCACACGTCCCTGGGCACATCCCACCCTTGCACGGCAGGAGCCCCGCCCCGGCACCTCGCCACAACAGACAAAACTGCCGCATGAAGGCTGCGTTGCAGTGTGCCGTCGCAGGCCCGCATCGCTGTCTGCCGCAGCCCCAACCCGGCGGGTAGACGCCTAGCAGACGCTCGGCAGCCCCAAACCCCCATGACTGGGCTGGCGCGCATGCAGCGCACTGGGCAGTGCACGCCGCGCCAGGCCCTAGGCTCCGTAACAGCCGGCGTGTGCCGCCGAACCAGTGCGCAGGACGCCCTGGTGGCGCACAGGCCTACAGGCGCGGCGCCGGCGCTCACGCCTTGTTGGCGGCGCCCATGGCGTTGAGCGCGGAGCCCGCCTTGAACCAGTGAATCTGGTTCTCGTTGAAAGTCTGGTTGACGGTGAACTCATACGTGGAGCCGTCCGGGCGCGTGCCGGCCACCGCCAGCGGCTTGCCCGGCGCGAACGTCGTCAGGCCCTTGATGGACAGCTTGTCGAAGGGGCCCACCTGCGCGGTCGCAATCGCGCCTTCCTCGTCGAATGCTGGCCTCTTGAATGCTGGTATGAGCACCGAAGGACGGCCAAACTGCAGTGCTTTCGCTGTGTGCTGCCTGCTGACAGTCGCTTGTGCTTGCTCACAGGTCACATGCTGCGGGCTGCTCAGGAACCCCCCCATCATAGACATGCAGAGATACACGAGCTGTGCAAGTGCCTGGTAAACGCACGGCTCCTTACCAGGGGCCTACGACGCAAAGGTCTACAATCTCGCAAGGCAGCTATCAAAACGGCAATCATGTTGGCAGGGCGGGGCAGCAAGGCGGCAGCAGCGGAGGCGTAGCGGGCGCGCCTTGTCGTAGTCGGCCGGGTCGGCAAACGTGATCGGCAGCATGCCCTGCTTCTTCAAGTTGGTCTCGTGGATGCGCGCGAACGACTTCACCAGTACCTGCGCCGCGCGCGCCCCGCGCTCGGCGCTCGGCCGCTCGGCGCGGTGACCCCTGCTGGCCCCTGCGGCCGCAGGCGCTGCGCGACATGCGCGCCCAACGCCCCCCAGCGCGCAAGCATTATGACAAAGAGGCCCGGGCGTGCCCACAATCCTGACTCATATCAGCGCTTCCGCCCCTAGGGCCTGCCTTCACCCGATCTAAACTGGCTTGTACAGGCACGCCCCCTGTAGGCGGTCTGGATGCGCGGGTGATGACAGAGCCCGGGATCCACGACTCACAGCATGCCAAAGCTCAGGCTTGCGGGCATGCACTCACAAGCGTACTCCATTTCTGCCACATGCACTCCCATGCGCATCTGGCTCTGGCAGAAAGTCATCTTCAGAAGACATCCAGCACGGCTACCCGCAGGCAGCTCCGGGGCCGCACCGCGCGGCCGCCCAGGTGGCGCGGCTCCAGCGCGGCGTGCTCGCGGCTGCTGCCCTCGCCGTAGTTTTCGTCGCCGACGACGATCCAGGGCTTGCCGGCCGCCTTGTACGCGCGCGCGACCGCGGGCACCGCGCCGTACTCGCCCGTCAGCTGCGCGCGGCGCGCGCGCACGCGTCACGCGCCCGCGCCGCTGCTGCAAGCCCTGCTGTGTGCGGAGCGCTTGCCACATGCAAGAATTCACCCCTTGCCGCTTTTCTCAGATGACCGTCCACAGCTCTGTCCACGGTCCACGAGCATAGGGATGTCCTGCTGCGAGACATGAGTCAGCCTGCGCGCAGTCGTGAGCGCGGCTAACGCAGGGGCGCCCCGGGGGCGCGCCTGGTTCTTCACGCTGTTGACCTGGCCGTTCTCGGCGTTGAGCGCGCCGATGAGCATGTTGTTGGAGATGTTGTCCAGGTGCCCGCGGTACTTGAGCCAGGGGCCCGCCATGCTGATGTGGTCCGTCGTGCACTTGCCCTTGGCCTTGATCAGCACCAGCGCGTCCTGCACGCCACACGCGCGCGCGGCTGTGAGGCGCCCTAACCCTCGCTCTCCCTCGCGCCGCGCCCCGGGGTCATGCGGTGGCATTTCGCACGCATCCCATGCAGGCCGCACGCGCACGGTCGCCCAGGCCATGCGCAGAGCGCGCGCGCAAGCACCGCGGCTGTGCGCCCCTCCCTCATGCAGTGCCCCAGGGTCATGCGGTGGCGTGCCTAACTCGTCCCGAGCAGGTGACCTGCGCAGGGTCACTGGGGCGCCGCGCGCAGCGCGCGGAGCGCGCGCTGGGTAGGGCAGCACCTCCAGGTCCTTGCCGTTCCAGGCGTCGAAGGGCTCCAGCAGCTGCAGGCGCTTGCTGGCGGGGTCCACCGCCACGTTGACCTGCCCAGGCTGCGGCGCCTGGTACGTCTCCACGCCTGCCCGCGCGCGCCGCGCTCAGGACGCCGGCATACCCTATATTCTGTCTGGGCGGCGGAGTCTGTGCGCTGCAGCAAAGAACGAACGGCGACAACGCATCCCGGACTGCCGGTGCAACACGCCCCGCCCCAGCACAGGCTCACTGTCGGACAGCACCAGCTCAGATCAAGCCCGCTGCCAAGACCCGCGGAACCCTTCCAGCTTGAGCGCTCAGACTGTTTTCGCTGGGGAGCGGCCGGCGCGGCGCGCGCCCGGGTCAAAGCCCTTGGGCGGCAGCTCGTCGCCGCGCGGCGGCTCCAGGCGGATCTCCTTGCCGTCGGCGCCCACGAGCGTGTCCTCCTCCGGGTTGAACGTCAGGTCGCCCGCGATCGCGAACGCGGTCACGAGCTCCGGCGACGTCACAAACGCGTGCGTGGCCGGGTTGCCGTCGTTGCGCGCCGCAAAGTTGCGGTTGTACGAGGTGATGATGGAGTTGGCCTCGCCTGGGGCGCGCGGGGCGGGCGGGGTAGGGTTAGGGGTGTGCAGCCCGCCCCGCCTGGGCCTTGCCTGGACGTTCCGTGCGCGGGCGCCGCGCGCCCGCCCTCTGACGAGTACTGCCATGTGTGCATGAACTAAACAACCATGTGGCAAACTCGGCAGTGCACAGAAACAGCCATGTGGCAGCATGCAACCAACCCGGAAGGGAACGTGCTGATGCGCGGATGCCTGCCTGGCAGGCAGCAGGCAGCGCAGCACACCGCGGCGGCGCACGTTCCCTTCAAATAACAGGCATGCGCACTATCATGTACGCATCTGCCATTCATACCAAGCCCCACCAACAGCACTTCCGCCTTGTTCATTACGGCAACGCAGCGCGCTCGGCCCGCCCATCAACCGCAGCCCGGGCGCCGCACCCTTGGCGATCTCCGTGCGCTTCCACTGGCCGATGCACGGCCCGCACGCGTTGGCCAGCACGGTGCCGCCCACCTTCTGGAACACGTCGATCAGGCCGTCGCGCGCAATCGTCGCGCGGATCTGCTCGCTGCCCGGCGTGATCGTGAAGGGCACCTGCGCGCGCGCGCCGGCATGAGCGCACACGATACTGCAAGAGATGCTCATGCTTGTGCGGCGTGCAGCTGGCTGTGCACGCAGCTTATATTCGCCACAATCACGTTTGACCGCAGCGCTTGTCAAATGATGAGTTGCATGCATGCCAGCATGGGGCTGCTGCGCAGGCGCGCCTTGGCCTTGATGCCGGCCGCGAGCGCCTGCCGCGCGACGGACGCCGCGCGCTGCATGTCCTCATAGCTGCTGTTGGTGCAGGAGCCGATCAGGCCGGCCTTGAGCTCGGCGGGCCACTTGTTGGAGCGCAGCGCCTCCGCGAACTCCGGGAGCGCGTGCGCCAGGTCCGGCGTGAACGGCCCGTTGATCTGCAGGCAGCTCGCCCCAGTCGAACACTTCACAAATAAGGAGGTGAATGTAGTGGCCATAGAGCACATGCAGGCAGCATTGGGGCTGCATAGCCAGGTGCATGGCACTGGGCATGCTAATTCACCACCGGTAGTAATGCTGCACACGCAGCTGCGACAAAAAGGAGAGCGTTGCTGGCATGCTCGTGGACGGCTGCAGGCTGCGGGGCCCCGGGCGTGCCTGCGGCTGCAGCTCGTTCAGGTCGATCTCGATCATCTGGTCGTACTCGGCGCCCTCGTCCGCCTTGAGGTGCTCCCGGAACGCATCCGCCACCTGCGCCATAGGGTTAGAAGTTCAGGTTAGGGTTAGCCACCGCGCCAAGCCTTCTCTCAATAAAAGGCGTCTGCAAATGCAAACTGACTGTGCGTAGGGCCTCGCCTAAGCAAGACCATGGCCGCCACCGCGCTTGCTCAAGGTCGCAGCATGTTGCGCATGAGGTGCCAACAGCGCTGTCTGGACATACAGCATGTTGCAGCCCCGAGTGTTCCAAGGACGCTTGCCAGTCATCAGCATGATGTCTGTATGCTCCACAACCCACTGCATTGCAAAATGCCCCTACATGTCCACTTGGGAGGAGCTTTGACACCAGTGACCAGATTCAGCACACCATTCCACTGTGCTCCCCACAGCTCTAGTGATTTGCGCACAGCCTCTCATGTCCTCACGACGGGACACATGCCCGGCGGGGCGGCGCGCCTTGGCGGCCTTCTCGCGCCCCGTCGCGACCAGGTAGTCATACATGCGCTTGTTGAACGGGAACATGGAGGTCGTCGCCCCGATTTCCGCGCCCATGTTGCAGATGGTTCCCATGCCTGCTCGCCACAGATGTGCCTTCGCGTCAAGCCTTTGGGACCACTGGGGTAAACACTGCCACATACCCGATCAGCCCTTGGTCTTGCGCACCAGGCCTAACCGTCGACGAAACCCCTCACATCAGCAAAGCAGCAGCGCATCGTCGCGTCCCCGCACCAGCCTGATGTACATCATCCTTTCAGCAGTGCTTTCCAGCACGCCTCCCTGCCAAGGGCTGGAGGCGCGACCGCGGCGCTGGTAGCGAGCGCGCGCGCCTGTGCAGGACACGTTGTCGACGCCGGGGCCGAGGTACTCCACGATCGCGCCCGTGCCGCCCTTGACCGACAGGATGCCGGCCACCTTGCAGATGATGTCCTTGGGCGAGCTCCACTTGCTCAGCTTGCCCGTCAGCTTCACGCCGATGACCTGCCGCCAAACGCCAGCCGCCGCTCTTTACTCCGTGCGCGATGACGCGCTGAAATGACGCGCCTTCACGTCGCTCCCCGAGTTGCGCGCACGGCGCGCCGCTTCCGCCCAAACAAAAATGTTTGTACCCGGGCGCATGTTGTGCATCATTACATTCTGTGCCCGCATCTCGTGGCTGCCAAGGCTCATACACTACATGAAATACAGTCCGCGCATATGCAAAGCGGAAAAACCTGGTATAGCCAGTCAACTATCAATGGTAGCATCGACTGACAAGAACATGTGTGAGCAGCCGCTTGTAAACAGTCGGAACACTTGCACTCAGGCCAGTGCCAGCGCCAGTTGCATGCGCGCCCTCTTTTCAGCAGGCTCCATCCCTGCAAGTTGCCACAGGCTCAAACCAGCTCCTGGCGCGAAGCGCACCTTGGGCGCCTTGAGCTCCCAGGGCAGCCCGGCCATGACGTCCACCGCGTCGGCGCCGCCCACGCCGACCGCGCACATGCCCAGGCCGCCCGCGTTGGGCGTGTGCGAGTCCGTGCCAATCATCATGCCGCCCGGGAACGCATAGTTCTCCAGCACGATCTGCGCGCCGCACACGGCCTTGCTGGCCGCCCGCGCACGCCGCGCCTCGGCGCCCCGCCTCGACCTCCGCCACAGCAGACAAGCTCTGCAGCACGCCTCGCCCATCCTCCGCCGTACGCCGCCAGTTCAGCCCCGGCCCCTTGCCAGATAACACGCTCTCGATTCTAAGCTGCTCAGCGGGCAGCTGGGCCACACATTGGAGGAGCTGCCTACTAGTACTAGGGCCATCCATGCAAAATTGCGCCCTTGCTTTGGGCTCTGTGTTGTGTCAACTTCGAGAGGACCTTATCACTGAGCCCTGACACGAGGCAACAGGTCATACCCCTCCCAGCCTTCGTGGTGACCTCCAGCGCACCTGGTGGATGATGCCCGAGCCGGGCTTCCAGAAGCCGATGCCAAAGTTGGAGCCGGCGGTGGACAGGAAGTCGTACACCTCCTTGTTCGTCTTCACCGCGTGCTCCAGGTCGGCCTCGCCTCCGAACTTTCCGTTCCTGGTGTCCCCACCCAACAGGGTGAGCATGAGGTTTGCCAGGCAAATGCTGCAGTGGTAAGGCCTCTGCACTCTTGCACTAAGGTCTGGCTGACCACTGTGGAGCAGTTGCGCTGCACGAGCTGCACACGCGGCAGGTGCGCGCGCACGAGCCTGCGCCGCTCGAACACAAGCGCACCGGTCGTCCTGCGGGGCGGTGGTGCCCTCGATCAAGTGGTCGCAGTGAATAGTCGACGGCACTGCCGTGGTCGGCAACCCCGAGGACATAAACTGCAGCACCGCCATCTGCGCTGTAGCATCCTGCATCGCCACGCGGTCTGCGCAGGCGCGGGCGCTCTCACCGCAGCGCACAGCGAGCCCGCAAGCAGTGCGGTGTTGAAGCGGGACAGACAGGCCAATACAAGAGTATGCGCGGCCGCACCAGGCCGCAGGCGCAGGTAGCTGACACCGCGCTGGATGTCCTGGTGCTCCGGGTCATCGAGGTGCCCGTACACGTTCTGCGCCAAAGCACAACGCAGGTCATCTACTCTGCACACGCAGCTGGTGCCATGCATACAAGCTGCTGTGGCTGCAAGTGCTGCTGAGCACTCAGGTCGCATATGCGCCGCTCGCTCTGCCCCCGCTGCTCCCCAGCTTTGCAGTGCAGCCTAGCGCTGCAGAAGCACACCAACTTGTGTACTCTGAAAGACCACACGTATTGCACACCGTTCGTCGCGCTGCAGCATGGTATGGACAGACGCAATATGCACTATCAGAACCACGCTGAGCACTTCCCTCTTTGCTCGACCGGGCAGGACACGCACGCCAGGCACGACGCGCTCCTTGTACACAGACCCAGCAAACACGCAGCCCTGGTGGCTGAGTACGCGCGGTTCGCACGCGTACAGCGCGCCTTCTACGCTAGGGCACGCGCACCTTCTCAGCCAGCGTCAGTGGCCGGTTCAGGCGCTTGCGCACGACCTGCAGCAGCACAGACACTTGGGTACGAGCCAAAGTGTGCAGGCAACTTCCAGCCGAGTGCAGGAAACTCGGCTCACCGCCAGTCGCTCCTCGATGGCTGCATACCGATCGTTGATATACTGATCGGTCTCCATCCTGCTCAGGGGCGCCTGTTACCCGGCGGCCCAGGCTCATGCCGTCAGGTCCCGGAGTGCCTCCAGAGCAGCATCTCGGCTGGCACTGCGAGACTGAAACCTAAATGCTGCCAGCATACCTTCTCCACCCCCGCCAGCGCGGAGGCGCTCCGGCACCCCTCATGCAGGCGCCCGCGCAGGGCATAGCGCCGGGCCTGCGCGCCGGCGCGGCTCAGTTCCCTGCGGTCCCAATAATCTGCCGCGGGCAGCCGCCAAGCCCGGCGCACCTTGGCAAAGGCCTGCCGCGCAGCCCTGGTGCTGTACATGGTCCGGACCTCCCTGCAGTGCATGCACCAGGCTGGGCAGCACTTGCTCGCTTTGTGCGCCTCCCGTATAACCGTAACAGCTTCACCGTAAAGTGGAGGAGTCTACCGCACAATGATTTCGCCCGCTCGTGCATGCTGGAGTAGTGATCACGACGCCACAGAGGACAGAGGTGTTACAGGCACCGCTGCGTATAGCGAGCGGCACTGTCCGGGGCAGTGCAGTTGATGTGCAGCAAAGAATGCAGCTGAGTGCGTAAGCGCAGGGCCCTGCCTGCTCCTGGTGAACAGGGCGCGTCACCATGCTCCTGCGGCGGCTGACAACTGCTGCGCCAACATGCTCCATACTGCAGTGCGCGGCAGCGGGTGTGCCCTGGTGCCCGCGGACTCCTGCACTGCTGCCTGCTCAACCTATGCAGTGCCAGGCTGTACTTGGTCACGCTGTGTGCAACCTCGTGCTCGGGCTGCCCTACCGCCTTGTAAGACGGGGCGCTGCGCCAGAGCTGGGAGGAGCAAGGAGGGGCGCGTACACCGGGGGCGCGGTCGCAACGCTGGAGCTCGAGAACAAGGGCCTGAAGGCGGGGCCAGGCGGACGGTCGTCGGTGCGCTGGAGCAAGCTGCCCCCCGCTTCTGTTCTGGCGATCGACGGGCTTCCTGCTGGTGTGGCTTGCCGTGTGCTACGCACCCCCGGCGTGCTTGCCTGCTTGACACGCGGCAGCGCCGCGCAGAACTCCGGGATCTGCGCGACGGTGTTCGGGTCCAACGGCTTCCTGGGGCGCTACGTCGTCAACAACCTGTCCCGCCAGGGCTCGCAGGCGCGCTGGGCTGCGCACAGCGCTCCCGCCACCCGCAGCTATCTGCCGGTGCAGTGCAGGAGCTTGGCAGCCACCCGCCTGGCGAACCCGGAGAGGTTGCCTTTAGGTTGCCTGACGGCAACCTGAAGGTGACCTGGCCTGGAGCGAGGCTGCAACCTGCGCGCGCCCTGCAGGTCGTCTATCCGTACCGCTGCGACGACCTGGACTGCCAGCACCTGCGCCTGATGGGTGACCTCGGCCAGGCGTGCCAGCGCCTTCGCCTGTGCTCGCTTGGAGGCAGGGAAGGGCCATGCAGTGCATGCATGCTTCCTTCTGCCAGCTTCAGGAGGCAGCCCGGTCGTGCTTGTTTGGTGAGGTCCACGTGTACTGTGGCGGATGGCGGTCTTGCGGCAGGTGCAGGCCCACCCAGACACGTGCGTGGCAGCCAGTGGCCAAAGGCACCGCACCCCGTGCATGAGCGCATGTGAGGCCAGCGCTGAGGGGCTCTCGCCGCAGCAGCCCTGCGCCACGCCATGTACTTGAGCAGGTACACGCCCTCGCTCGTGCCACCTGCTGCGCCGCGCGCAGATGGTGGCGATAAAGGACTTCAACGCGCGGAGTGACGAGTCCATCCGATATGCGATCCGGCGCTCCAACATCGTCATCAACTGCATCGGCGCCGAGCGCGAGACGTGGAACTACAGCTTCGACGAGGTGCACGTCGACATCGCGCGGCGCATCGCGGAGGCCGCCGCCGCCAGCCCCGCGTGCGAGCGCCTGATGCACCTCAGCTGCCTGTCCGCGTCGCCGGACGCGCCGTCCAAGCGCCTGCGCACCAAGGTGCGGGCCGGCGGTCCCTGGCAGTGTGGACGGCGCGCCTGGCGCAGGGATAGGTGTTTACACTTTGACGCAAGTGCGGGTGAAGCTGAGGATCGCCCTGGAAAAACATTAAGTGCGTGCTGGTGCCTGGGCATGCGGATGCGCAGCGGGTATGCACGATCATGCGTCGCCCTTGACCTCCTGGCAGCCTTGCTCAAGGGGAGGTGCAGGTTGCATGCAAGCGCTGCGTCCCTTTCAGTGTTCAGAGCTGGCCATGACTGATACTGTGTTTCCACAGACAGCCTCATGTGTGGTATGTGTCTTGGCGCACATGAGCACTCCTGCAAAGGGTTGCACCGCTGTGCGCCCTGGCCTTACAGCTCAGCGAATGCGATGCCCAGCAAGCATGCATATGGGGGCATCGATGCCAGCCCGCTGGTCACGCTTCCTCACCCGCTCGCAGGCGGCGGGCGACGCGGCGGTGCGCGAGATCATGCCCTCGGCGACCATCTTCAAGCCGGGGCCGCTGGTGGGCAACGAGGACCGGCTGACCAACAACATCGCGCAGCTGGGCAAGAAGTACCCGCTGCTGCCGCTGGTCGGCAACGGCACCGCGCGCCTGCAGCCCGTGTACGTGCGCGACGTCGCCGACGCCCTGATGGCCTCGCTGCGCTCGCGCGACTCGATGGGCAAGGACTACTACCTGGCCGGCCCCGACGTGCTCACGCGCGCGCCCGGGCCCAGGCTCAGTGGCGCAGCCGGAGCGCGGCAGCTCTGTCACGATGCGGCGGCGGGCATACCTGTGTGAACGGCGGCGTTTTTTTTTAAATTATTATTTTTTTTGGGGTGAAGCGGTGCGCGAGTGCGGACGTACCGGGACGGCGGCGTGTTCCAGGCAGCAAGCTGTGCCGGCTTGTGCCTAGCAGGCGCCTCGGGGCACTGTGCGACCTGAGTCAGACGTGGTCCGTTGAGCGACAAGCGACAGGCACGCGCGGCGCAGGCTGAAAGAGATGTACCAGCTGACGTTTGCGACCATGCGCGAGCGCTTCCGCTACATCCCGGTCCCGGTCGGCCTCGCAAAGCTGTTTGCCATGCCGCGCGAGCGGCTGTACAAGTCGGCGCGCGCCCGGCGGCAGCCGCTGCTGCCGTCATTTGTATGGCTTGTCGCGGCATGTCGCAACATGTCGCGGCATGCCGTGGCATCAAGATCAGTGTCGTGACCGGCGTGCACGCTCACATGCATGCACACATGCACCCCCTGTTGCGTGCTGGCACGTTTGAGCACTACTGGCGGGCTTGCGTGGCGTAGGCGATCACAACCTGCTGGCTGCGTGGCGGCTGACGGGGGCGCCGGGGCCGCGTGCGCGCAGCTGCCGCTGCCGTGGAACACGTTTTTGACCGAGGACTTCATCAACGAGATGACCGGCGACCACGTGCTGCCGAAGGGCGTGCTGACGCTGCAGGACCTGGGCATATCGGCGCGCTCGGCGCGCCCCGCGCCCAGACCCTGTCCTGTCAGGCCGCAGCGCTGCCCCAAGCGCAGGACATCAGCAGTGGGAACACGCCCCACACGCGCGTCGTGCCAGGTCCCGGAGCCTGTCAGCATCACAGCAGCCGATCAGGCGAGAGCGCTCACTACAGAGGGCAGCCCTAGGCTGGTTTGGCCTGTCAGATTGTATCAGCGCTTGGCGCCGCAGCTGCGGTGCAACTGCGGCTGGCTTCTAGTGCCCAGCTGCACACTGTGAGTGTAGAACACTGCGCATCATGGTACTGCGACATATGACGGCAGCCGGGCGTGCGCTGCGCGGCAGATCATGAAGGGTGTGCCCATCGAGCACATCCGGCACATGCGGAGGGGCGGGTACGAGTACGGTACCACCTTCCAGCTGCCGGGCGGCAAGCACTACGTGGAGTAGGGCGCGGCATGCGTTGCCAGGAGCTGGCGTTGGCTGGCTTGCAGGCGTGGAGATCTGCGGCATGTGTGCTGGCAGCGCCGCTGAGCAGCTCTGAGCAGGCAATGCAGATGCATGTTTGCTTGCGCCAGCACCAAGGCAGTAGCAAGTGTAATCTCTGCGTCCACAGGTTCCCTTCCTGCATATCACCTCAACTTTGTCAGACAAATGGTTCACCACATGCAGTACTTTCATGCAGTGCAGGCATTTCAGTTCTGCAGTTCATATTCCAGGAGGCACACACGCAGGTCGCAACAAACTCCACATTGACGATGACCCCCAGAACCAAGCGTCCATCCTGACCGGCGGCAGCCTCAAAAGAACTGCGCGGCCTGCGCGCGCGGGATGGCCTTTGGAGAGCGCGCCGCCAGCCGGCGCACCGCAGACCCTCCCGCCCCTGACGCCAGCCGGCTCTGTCCCTTGCCGCGCTTCTCCGCATCAGGGCCGCCGAGTCGCCCCGGAGCAGACAGCCTTCGGAAGCCCTTTCCAGACCCCGCCGCCGCGCCAGCCTTGAGCGCGCTGCCCTTTGGCTGCGCGCCGGGCGGCGTGCGCACATCTGCCGGCGGCACCGGCCCGCCGAAGCTGTGCGCCAAGTTGCGCGACAGCGCAAACTTGACGCGCTTCGTCCGCGCAGCCGCCGCGGCCGCCGCCGCCGCCGCCGCGCTGCCTTCGCCCGCTGCGTCCGCTGCAGGTGCTGTCCTGCAGGCCGCGACTGCGCCCGCAGCGCCCTGCACGCCTCCGGCCCCCGCCGTTGCTCCCGCGCTGGCCTTCTCGGCCGTCCCTCGCTTCGTTCGCTTCTTGGCGAGCGCCGGCCCTGCGGGCGTGCCGCCGGCCTGCGCTGCGCCAGCAGCGGGTACCGCCGCCTGGCCGCTCTTGCGCTTCTTCTTTTTCTTGCCGGACTGATCCGGCGGCGGCGCCGCCGCGCCGCTGGCCGGCTTAGCGCTGGCATCGCGCTCGCCGAGCGCAGTCTGGCTCGGCGCAGGCAGCGACGCCGCCCCGTCAGCGCTGGCGGCGCCGCGCTCGCCGCAGGCGGGCTCCCCCAGCTGCGTCGCGGCAGCCTGCGCGGGCGCGCCGTTGGCCTGCGCGGCGCCGGCGCTGCCCGGCGCTGACGCGCTGACATGCTTCCTCTTTGTCTTCGCCGCTGCTGCATCGCGCGGCCCCGCTGCATGGACGACTTCCAGGTGGCCGTCCACGCCGCGGACCCTAGCAGGCGCCCCCTTGCGCTTCCTGCCCGGCTTTGGCTCCGGCACGTCCGACGCGCCGCCGCCCGCCGGGGCAGCGCCCGCCGCGCCCTGTGCAGCCTCCTCCCTCCTCTTCCTCCCCTTTGCCTTGCGCGGAGCGGGCGCTGCTCCGTCGCAGGCATCCGCTGCGGCGCCGCGCTCGCCGCCTGCGCCGACCGCGCCGCTCGGCGCCGCCGGCTGGGCGGCACCCGCGCCGCTCGCGGCCTCGCACGCGGCAGCGCCCGCGCCCGCCGCCTCAGCGGCGTCTGGCTCCAGTGCGGTCTTTGCAGCGCGCCCACTGTTAGCGCCAGGCTGCGCAAGCTCCGCTGCCTCGCTCGGCCCGCCGTGCGGAGCAGGGTCTGAGCCGGCGGCTGCGGCCAGGGCCGGGTCTGCGGCGGCGCCGTCGCCGCGGCGCGCGCGCTTGCCGCCGCGCCGCTCAAACGCGCGGCTGAGCGTGTAGAGCGCCTCGCGGTTGCGCGCGCGCACGCCAGCCCGCGCGCCTGCGCCCGCAACCACCTCTCCACATCGCCAAGGCTCGGCGGGCACGAGCGCATACTCAATCACACAAAGAGCGTGGGAGAAGTGAGGCTGTCAAGCTGCAACAAATGTTCTACCTGGAAGTCCTGTATGCCACAGACACGGTCACGCTCTGTGCACAGCCGCAAGCGGCACAGACGCAGCCAAACAGATAATTGACCACACGCCCTCAACATATGCAGTGCAGCACCACCGCACTCAAACCGCCAGAACTGCCTGTCCCCGAGTGTGGCACCCTGCCGAGCGCCAGGGCGCGCACCCAGCGCAAAGAGGTCGGCGGACAGCGCGCCCGCATCCAGCTCCGCGAAGGCGGGCTCCGCGCCGGCGCCCTCCGCCAGCTCGCAGAACACGCCGTCGCGCACGCGCGCCATCAGCGCCGGCCGCCCCGTCGCCGCCAGCGCCGCACCGAACGGCTCCAGCAGCGCCTGCGGGGCGGCATGGCGCTGGAAGCGCGACAGTGCGGTTTCCCGGCTCGTCTTCACAAGGCGGCTGCGCACTTGCTGTGCAGTGCTGCGAGGCGGGCAAAAAAAGGGATAACAAAGTCTTGCATGCTTTGAACAGCCTCTGCAGCTGCTACGGCGCTTTAATGCTAAGCGCTGCCGGCACCTTGTTGCCAAGCGCTGCCATGAAAGCGGGGTTTCCACACGTGCACATGCCACACCAAGAGACAGCGCGGCCTGACCACACCCCACTTTTCCTATGTAGACCTGTCTCACCCGGAGCGCTGGCCAGGGGACGGCCGCCGCGCCGCCGCCGCCGTCGCAGGCGCCGCGCAGCTCCGTGAGTGCAACGTCTGCGACGTGCAGGCTGAGGCCCAGCGCAGGGACAGCCTCGCCGCTCAGCAGAACCTCGTCGCGCAGGAAGGCCATGTGCGCGCTCACCACCTCCGGGTCCCTGCCGCTCACATCACCACGTCAAGTCATACTCTAGCTTACCCCAGCGCCCGGGCAGGCCGTGCTGCATATCAGGACCGCAAAGAAGGCCAGCAGACTTGCACACAGCGCACATCACCTCCACCTCCCGTCCGCACTGGGTGTGCCACACCGAGGAGGGGGAGGCGCACCAGCCGCTGGACCGGAGGTGCCCGAACAGCGCGCGCACGAAGCAGCGGACCAGCACCAGGAACTTGTCCAGGCGCAGGCGGTCGATGCCGTGCCACTCGCGCTGCATGGTCAGCATGAACGCGCAAAAGTACAGCTGGCCAACCTGCGGGGCGGCCCCGCACGGCGCGTCTGACACCGCGCTTTCTCGGCCGTCTTGTGTGGAGGTGCGCACGTGCGCTTGCAGCCAAAACAAAGTCTCTGCGTCCCCTGAGCGCACCGCACGGTCGAGCTTTGGCAGGATGGTCGCCAGGCGCTGCGCCAGCTCCTCCTGCAAAGCCGCAGAGCACAGCAGCCGGTTGGCGGCTGGCGCAAAAAAAACTCCTGCAGCGGCGGCTGCAAGGCGCAGCTGCTACGGCGCACAAGCTCACAATGTAAAACTAGCACACCTGCACCGGCGCCTTGTCGGAGTGCCAGAAGCAGAAGAACAGGCCCTTCCAGATCTTCAGCATGTCCGCCTCTGCCAGCTCAGTGCGCGAGCACAGCCACAGCGTGAGCGCGTTCAGGCCGGCCTCGCGCGTGTGGTAGTCCGTGGAGCCGAGCGCGCGAGCAAACTTGCTGTTCCCATCCTCGCTCACAGGCTCCAGAGTGGCCCGGGGCTTCTTGGGCTTCTTCCAAGCGGCACTGGGCTTTCCTTTTGCCATGCTTGGCGCGCACATAGTGCGGGAGTGGATGGAACGGCGGTGGCCGCAGTGGTGAGCAGGTGGGCAGGCACATTGTTTTGGGCCCCTTCGGGGGCCAACCTCGCTCGGGGGCCTTGAAACTAGTGGGACATTCAACCATTGTTTTTAGTAAAGTACACAGCGGACTCCATTTTCCATTTCCTTCATGCTGCTGCGAGCTAAGGCTTGGCGGTCAAGCCAACATGACCCCGTGCCCCATGCAGACAGTGGCGTCGCATACATTGGGCATAGAGTGCACTGCAGCAGACCACATATTCCCTCGGTGGCGTTCTGCGGTGCATGCAACCGCGGGTGCGCTGCCAGCCACAGCCACCTAAGTCCCTGTTAGCACGCACTCTCCTTGCAGACAGGTGTGCTGGGCTAAATATGCACTCCGTCTGCTGCACCCGCCTGGCCGTCCTGCACCAGGACCACGCCTGGCGCGGCAGCGCTCTAACGGGTGTGCGCTCTGCGCGCCGCCGGCCAGGCGGGGGCGCAAACACGGCGGCCTCAACACGCTGCACGCGCTCGGGCCTCGGGCGTGGCCCGCTGTGCACCCAAGGCAGCTGCGATTCAACAGGCCTGGCCCCCCGCGCGGCACGCCCTACGCAGCAGAGCCCTGCCCCTGGCTTCTTCGCACGCCGTCGACCGCCGCGCAGCGGCACCCGCACAGCGGCAGCCGCGCAGCGGCTTATGCGGCGTACGCTTGCTCACCGAGCGGGGCCCTGCACGGATTGGCAGGAGCTGCAGCGGCTGGGGTCAGGGCCGCTCGCCGGCGCCCGCCGCACCGCCCGCCTCGGGCGGCGCGCCGCCCGCAGCAAAGCCCTGCGCCGGGAAGCGCTTGGCGCGCCGCCGGCCGCCGGTGCGCGGCAGCCGCGCCAGCGCGGCCGCCCAGGCGGCGCGCGCCTCGTCCCGCGCGCGCAGCAGCGCCGCCGAATCGGCCGCCGCCGCCGCCGGGTCGTACACGTGCTCCTTGACCAGGATGTCTGTCATCTTCCACGCCTTGCGCTTGCTGAGCGGCCTGCGCCCGCGCGCGCCGCACTCCCCCGTCAGCCAAGCTTGCACGCAGCGTTCACCCGAAGGTTTGACCACACGTGCCGCTGGGCAGGCGCCGAGGACGGACGCAGCGAGGAAGCGGTGCTATTTCCTACGTCCCTGAGAGCTGCAGGCTGCAGGCATACTGGCCCAGCAAGATACAGCAAGCACTCCCGTCCAGCGCTCGTTGATAGCGTGACGCGCAAGGCCGCGCGGAGTGCGTGGGCAGGCAGGCGCGCGCCTGGACATCTCAATGCGAACCAGGTCGCCTACGCGGCAGTCGTCGTGCTCGTCGTGCGCCATAATCTTGGAGTGCCGCTTCATCCTGAAGTTGTACTTTGGCAGGACCATCCAGCGCTCCACGGCCACCATGATCGACTTTTGCATCTTGTCCGAGACGACCTGCCGCGCGTGCGCTGGCTGTTGGCGTGCAAGCAGGTGAGCAAGCGCAGGCAAAGGCGCGGAGGTGGCAACCAAAGGCGGTGCAGGGAGCGTGGACGCAGAAAGGAACGCGCCCAAACCGCCTACGCCTGATAGCACTTGCAGTGCGCCTTTCAGGTCTGCAGCACACCTTGCCGATTAGGTGCTTCATGGCTGGGCGGCCGCAGGCGGCGGCGTGCCGCCCAGCCTGGCTGCCTGTGTAGAGGCAGCCCGGAAACGCGCAACTTTCAGCCCCAAACTACCCCAGCCGGAGTGCTCTCGCTCCGCCGCAGCATCTCGCTCAACCAGTGCGCTCTGACCCTCGCTGTCGACCTCCGCCTGGCGAGCACTCCAGAGGTGGCACGATACCAGGTGCGCTGCAATCAGCCGTGCCTTTGGTTGAACGGGCGGCGCGTACCACTAGCACGCCTCCTTCAAGCTTTGTCTTCAATGGGCTGGTGGTGGAAGGGTTTGTATGCAGGAAACAGGGCTGGTCGCGTCGGAGCAGCCCAGGTGAAGCACCCTTGGAGGAGTGGCGCGGGGACGCCTATGAGCGAGCTCGAGGAGCCGCCCGCCGCTGCGGCGCCCGGGCAGACCGCGCGGCGCCCCGGCAACATGTTCCTGCTCGGCGCGCTAATGTCGCGCCTGGCCGCCCTGGGAACGCCCGGCGCGCCGGGCCGCGGCGGCGGCGGCCACCGGTCGATAACGCTGCGCCTGGGCCCCGCGCGCGACGAGGCCGCGCTCGGCCACGGCTCGACCAGCCTGTCGCGCGCGTTCATGCGCAGCGTCAGCAGCTTCTCCGGCGCGCCACCGCCGCAGGACGAGCGGGGGGACGGCGAGGCCGGCGCCGAGGCCGGCGCGCCGCGCGGCGCGGAAGCTGGCGCGGGCGGCGGCGGCGCGCCCGACGAGGAGGAGACCGCCGCGTCCGCGGCCGAGCGGCACCGCCTGAGCGCGGCGACCGGCGTGGACCTGCAGGCGCTAGCGGTCTGGGTGGAGAAGTCGTGCCCATTCCTGGTGCGCGCGCACGCCCGCCGCGCCGGCCGGCGCGCGGCCCCCGCCGGCCGCCCGCGCCGCCTGCGAGCCCGCCGCCGCGGTGTGGCGGCGCTGACTGGGCCGCCGGCGCGCAGGTGGTGCTGCTCTTCATATTTGTACAAAAGCACGTCGTAGGTGCGCCACCCGCCGGCCTCTGCTCCCCGCAGAGCGAGCGCCGCTGCTCGCCAGCGGACGACGGTCGTGCCACGGGCCGGCCCCCTGACCCCTGCGCCGCCGCGCAGGCATATGCATATTCGCCTGGCTCACCGCCACGCTCGCCAAGGCGAACGACGCGGTCCGCCGCCAGGTCTCGCTGAAGGCCGAGCGCTCGCGCGCCGCCTGCGCGACGCTGGCGGTGGCCGGGCTGGCGCACCTGCCGCTGGTGCTGGGGCTGTGGCTGCCGCAGCACCAGCTGTGGCGCAACCTGCTGCTGTCGCCGCAGCAGAGCGTCTCCTCGGTGCGCCCTGCGTGCCGCTGTTGGCTGCAGTGAGTCAGGGTTGCTTTCCCGGCGCGTGCTGGGCTGTGGCTGTTAGATCAGGTCGGGCACTAGCCGCCGGCGTTGCCGTGGCAAGGCGCCATCTTTGGTGGCCCCCTGAGTGCACGGGTGCCGGCCTCCCTGGCAGCCGGCAGGACGTCCGCCATGCTTGCAGGAGCCCGCTACGCACGCGTGCCGGCTGTTGTGAAGCAGCGCGTCCCCGCAACAGCTCGCAAAGCGGCGCCTGCTGCCCGCCGGTCCCGCTGCAGACGCCGGCCATTCACAGAGCATGCTTCCGGCCCCCTCGGGCCGTCCGGCAGCGCGCAGTAACGCGCTCTGCGCACGCCTGGCGGCGCAGGTTTGGGAGTGCCTGTTCCGCGTGACCGTGGTTGATGCGGTGGTGCGCCTGGCGGGCGTGGGCGCGAAGGCGCTGCTGCTCATCGCGGCGCGCGCCACGCCTGAGGAGCGCTGCCGGCGCCGCAGGCAGGTGCGGCGGCGCCGCGCGCACAGTCGCGTCGATTGGGGCAGGCAGATCCTCGCACCTGTCGCAGGCTCTTGCCGGCCACGCGTGAGGCCCAGCAGCACGCGCCAAAGCTGGCGGCGGGAGCGGATGTTTCTGGTGACTCCCTCAGCAGCGGCGTGCTGCCCCTGATGGGCGCGATCACCCGGCCCTGGGTCTGGCGGCCGCAGCGCGGCGCAAGGCCGGCGCCGACCAAGTGGCACACCGCGCGGGCGCCGAGGCGCCGGCGCCGCGCGCCCTGCTGCTGCGCCGCGCGCTGCTGCTGCGTCGCGCGCTGCTGACGTGGCAAACCCTGCGCGCAGGTCCTGACGCTGGTGGAGCATGTGCTGCTGCTGTACCGCGCGCTGCTGCCCACGCCGGCGTGGGTGCGCTACTTTGAGGGCGCCGGCCTCGGCAGCATGCTCACCGCCTGCTACACGGGTGCGCCGCCGCGGCGCTCGGATGAGGCGGCCCTGCGTGCGTCAGAACCGGCAGAAGCAAGCCGTGCCCTGGCTCGGGCGCTGTGCATACTCGCAGACGGGGTCGTCTCTCCAATGTACTGTCCCTCCTGCAGCGCCTGCCATTCGCACGCTCGCCGCGTCCGGCGCGGGCGCCCCGCCGCCGTGCCCGCCGCGCGCCGCTCTCGGCCTGCACAGGCGGCCGCGCGCGCCGCCTCTGCTGCGCTAGCAGTGCACAGCCTGGCCGCGCGCGCGCGCACACAGGGGGCAGCGCGCGCGCGGCCCCGGCCGCAAGGCCGCGCCGCCGCGCGCGCATCCTGAGGGGGCATCCGCGGCGCGCGCAGGCCTGTACCTGGTGCTGAAGTGCCCGATGGTGTACGAGCGCCTGGGTGGCCTGGCGGCGAGCGCGCGCGCGGTGCTGCGCCGCTCGGCCGTGTACGGCGCGCTTGTGCCCGCGGGCGACCCCGGGCTGCTGGAGTCGGGCGGCGCGTGCACCATCTGCCAGGCGCGCCCTGCCCCTAGGCCGGGGGCCGGCGGCGCTGCGTCCTCATGTATAAACGAGCACTGGCCCCAAGCGGGCGTGCTCCGCCTGCGCGCCCCGCTCCAGACAGGGCCGTCAGCACCAGTCAGGGTTTCGCCCTGGCGTGTGTTATATCCTGCACACCGGAGCTGGAAGTCAGCCAGCGTGCTCCGCCTGCGCGCCCCGCTCCAGACAAGGCCGTCTGCACCAGTCAGGGTTTCGCTCCGGCGTGTGTCTTGTGAGCATTTCCTGGCGCAGCACATGTCCCAGCTTGTCCCTGCAGGCCCCGTGTAGCAGGGGAGAGCTCGCGCACTGTAGCTCTGGCGCGCCGTTGCTGCGTGCAGGACCCCATGGTCAACCCGCTCAGGCTGCGGTGCAACCACATCTTCTGCGACGCCTGCATCTCAGAGTGGTGCGAGCGCCTCCCCTGGCTGCACTCTGGCTTAATCGCCTGTGATGGTCAGTCTGGTTCCGTGCCACCGCGCTCGACAGGGTCTGGCGGCCTTGCCTTGGGCGCCTCTGCTTTTTCTCGCCATGAGCGCGTCTGCTCCTTCTCCAGCTGCGCACTGGAAGCAGCTGGTGTCGAGGCTGCCGCAAGAGCTGCGCCCCAGGCTCCCGGGAAGCAATCGACGAGCGGCCTGCGCCCGCGCAGGCTGACGCGCGAGCGGACCTGCCCGATGTGCCGAGCAATCATCAGGCCCCCGGGCGTGCAACAGTTTGACGACGGGGCCACCTCGCTGTACCCGCAGCTATTCTAGCTAGTGTCGAGCGCCAGGAGTATTGAGGGCCCTGTGTTTGCGGGGCGCCTGCCCTCTCAGCCCTGTCAGCACCAACGCGTTATAGGGCGGCATGCGCAGGCACAATTTTGTAGTTATTTGAAGGTGGGCTCATCTGTGTAGCTTGTAGGACCAGTGAGCTGTATGGGCATGTAAGTACATGGGCTTGTTGCAGGTCAACTGCTCAACGATTCAGCCACTTGACTTGGTTCACCCGGTCATCAGGGTCATGCACAATGAAATATTTCTCAAGTTCAGCTGAGTTGAGTCCACTACAGGAGCCAACGTGCTTGACATAGCTGGCCTGTAGGTGCCTTGTGCACAAGACGACGTGTATGCGCGCTCTCTTCACTCCACTACACTGTGACGCTTGCGACCATGTAGCCCGCAAAGGCGCTTTGGCTGCGCGGAGTGCAGTTGCCGTGAGCCAGAGGAAGCACAGACAGCGCGATGGGGGCGGCGCTGCTCGTCCTGACGATGTGCGACCCTGCTAAGCTGCAAGCTTCACCGCGTAGCACTGTATCCAACTGTTGAAAACGTGTCCTGAGCGATGGGGTGTGCAGGTGCATGCTCATCGCCGGCTCCATAAACACCATAGCCACAAAGTACCAGGTTGCTTGTCCGCATGTTTGCTCTACATTTTATGTAGCCATGGAGCCTGCCATACAATTGAAAGCAACTGAGGTGTTTGCTGGTTACACAGGACTTGACTGTTACGGGCCATGACGCAGCCACAGGAGAAGTGCAGAACTTTAAGCACCCTGCGGTGCAGAGCGCCTTCATGTTCCTGGGTAGGCACCTTGGCGCTCCCTGGCGGGGCGTCCGATTGTTTGCTCTGGCACGGTTGCGCCTTGCTGGCACACGCAGTCTAACATGCAGCGCGTTCCGGTGTGCCAGGCGAGTTCCTATGCCTGATACCCTTCGCGTTGACCGTCTGGTCCGACCACCGTGCGGGGTCCAAGTCTGGGCGGCCGCGCGGCTTTCACTCGGAAACAAACGACCACAAAGTGCGCACGCTGCTGTCCTTGCTGCTGCCGACGCTGTGTGACGCGTGCGCAACCACGCTCCTCAACATCGGCCTGTTCTACACGTGCGCCCCAGGAGCACCGCGCTCCGCCGTGCTCGTGGGAAGCTTGCACAAGTGCTGCAAGGCTGTAAATGAGAAGCTGCTTGCACCGCCACCGGCAGCAAAGAAAGTTTGCGAAACTGTTTTTGCTTGCTTTATACACAAGCTTGGCACATGCTGTCCACATGCTGTCATTGTTATACTGCGCACGGGCGTCAAGAGCACTTTCTCTGTCAATGCCATGTTTGTACCTCACCCTGAGCTTGAAGTGCTCAGACCTTCATGCAGCTCCATCATGCATGTCGCCCAGCCTGCTCGGCATGTGTGCCACAGACCCTCATGCAGCTTCATCATGCACGTCGCCCTGCTCCCATCTTGTCGAAGGGGCTTGCATGCATGCAGCATGAACACACCCCATATGGTTCCTGATAGAATAATGAAACCGAGGGAGATGAGGAACAGGTGCACCATGGGTGCACGCATGTGATCATGAACAACGCCCTGCCGCAGGTACGCCTCGGTATTCCAGATGCTGCGCGGCACGCTGGTCGTCTTCGCGGGCGCGCTGACCATCATCATTCTGAAGCGGCGACTGCACATCCACCACTACTTTGGCATCGTCCTGATCACGGCCGGCGCCGCTCTGGTCGGCGCGTCCAGGCGCGGCGCCCCGTGACGCTCTGCGGCAGCTGTCGTGCGGCAGTCTTGTGCGAGGTTCGTGGCGCTCGGTGAGAGTTAGAAGTGGGGCGTTTTGTTGACCGTTTGCCCGCGTGCATGACTACTTCAGGTGCACCATTTCTGCATCCTCTGCACTACGCAAGTTGCCACATGCACATGCACATGCACATGCAGCCTGCGATGTCAGCCAGGCTTGCTGCGCAGCCGTGGCGAGGCACGCCTCTGCAGCGTGCACATCGCCCGGGATGTGTCCCAGGGTGCCGAGCCACAGTGGTTTGGGACGGCAAGTGCCCCGTGATGTGGCGGCCTCTGTGTGCGCAGCATCATCTACGACAGCACGGCTGGCGCAGAGGGCGGCGGCGCCCTTAGCGCGCTGCGGCAGCTGGTCGCGCCGGTGCGCCGCGCGCCATAGCCGCTCGCCGCGCGAGCGATGACCAGTGCAGTTGGCTGCGCCACATGATCTAGAAGAGAGGCGGAGCAAGGTGTCTTGGGGAGATATTACACGGCCTTGCACAGGCGCCCTGCACTGGGCGCCCTGCCGTGCCTGTGCGTGCGACGGTTGCGCCTCCGCACCAGGCTCTGCCGTGCGCGTGGACGCCGGTGGCCAGGGGCGCGGAGCCCCGGCAGGCACGCAGATGCCCCTGAGGCTGGTAAGGTGCAGGCGCCAGGCGCGCCCGGCGACGGCCCTGGCAATCACACGCATCGTCCTGAGGCTGGTGTGGTGCGGGGGGGCAGGCGCTGGGCGCGCCGGGCGAGGACCCCGGCGCGCGCAACCCGCTGCTGGGCGACATCCTGGTCATTGTGGCGCAGGCGCGCGCCGTGTGGCTTGCTGCCCCCGCCCTGCACAGCGCCGGCCCCTTGGGGCCCCCACACGCCGGCCGCGCTCTGGGTGGCGTGCCTGTGGTTGTCCTGCCGGTGAGCCAGCAGGATGTAAGACGCTCGCATGGTCAAGCTTTATGTGTGGGCATTTTTCCAAGCTTTCAGGTCCGTCATCCTGTCCTTTTTCTGACAAGTACCTGCCCGGCACAGCTGGCATGGAGATATGCGACCGTAACATTGCCATGTCCTGCTTAAGCAGGCTCCTCCCATGCCCGCTCGGGGCGCTGATGGGGGCAGCCCCCGCGGCGCGCCAGGCGGCCGCCGCCACGCAGTTCATCGTGGAGGAGAAGTATCTCGCGCGCTACCGCGTGCCGGCGCTGCTCGCGGTCGGCCTGGAGGGCTTCTGGGGCCTGCTCATCTCGCTGGCCGCGCTGCCGGCGCTGGGCGCGCTGCGCGGCCCGGACGGCCGCCCACTCGACTCGCTGCCGCAGGCGCTGCGGGTGCGCCCCGCTCCGGCGCGCGCGCGGCGCTCCTGGCGCGGCGCGCAGTGCGCCGCGGGGCCAGCGGCGTCCTGGGCTGTTAGGGAGGCTCCGGGCGCCAGCATCACCTGTGACAAGCAGCGAGGCCGTACCTGCGCTGTGCTATGCATGTCAGCCACCGTCGCGCGCGCCGCACTGCGCCGCTCCATCCTGGCGCATGCCGTGTAGTGTTCACCCGTCCTCTCGCATGCTCATTTTATCCATGCCGGCGCATGCTGCAAAGCGCCTCCCATCTTACTGCAAGCTTCCTGGCGTTACTTGCAGCGGTCATGCCGCGCGTCACCCGTGCTGGCTTGCTGCCGCGCTGTCACTGAAGCCGCACCGACCGCCCCGCCCAACGACCGCGCCGCGCACGCCCTCAAGTAAGGCCGCCATGGCATCACGCACCCGCCCACCGAGCCGCGCTGCTGCTTGTGCATATCCACCATGGTGCCGGGAACGGGCGGCGCCCAGGGGCGCAAATGCCTGCACGGCCGAGTTCCTGATGGCGATCGAAGGCTACCGGAAAGCGGCTGGTAACGCAGACGCGCCCGCCTTGCGCGCAGGAGATCACCATGTCGCGGTCGCTGCAGGCCACTAGCCTCATCACTGTCCTATCTATCGGCGCCTTCAACTTCACGGGCGTTAGCGTCACCAAGCGCCTCAGCGGCGCTGCGCGCTGCACCATCGACGCCTGCCGCACGGTCTTCATCTGGCGCGGGCCCCCCGCGCGCGGCAGCGTGCCGTCGCCCGCCTTCCCCCCGCGGCTGTGCGCCCTGACGCGCCATGCCGTGTGAGGGGCTCGCATGCTGCCTGCGCATGCCATGGCTCAAGCGTACGTGCTACGATGTGGGCACTGGATAGCAGCCGCGGGTCCACACAGGGCTTCGTGTTTTTTTTTTTTTTTTGGCGGTGTTTGTGGACGATGGCAGGCATGTGCGGGCCTTGGTTTTTGCGAAGCCGCGCAAGGACTCCGACAAGTCAATGTATCACCGCTCCTGCACGAGACTTCCGGGACAGTGAGAGCGTGGGTGGCAGACTCGCTGACGTGGTGCCGCTGCGCTCAAAGCAAGGCATTGCAGCAAGGCCGCTGGGGCTGCACGATGATGACGTGTGCGGGGCCGCACTCCGCGCAGGATGTTCTCGCTGTATGTCGGCTGGGAGGCCTTCCACCCGCTGCAGGTGCGGGGCGGAGCACAGTCTCGCTGCATCGGCGTTCCCAGTAGCCGTGCACCTGGCGGTGCTATGAGCAGCCGGTGCCACAGTGCATCATGCGATAGCTTTGGCAAACAGGGCGGGCTTGCATCTTGGCAAGGTCAAGTGCCCTGGCCTGCGTATGGCTCAGGCTCGCCTCTGTATGCTGTGCCATCTGCTGGACGGCAACCCAGAGCAAGAGAAGTTCCATCTAGTTGCATCGGCGACACGCTCGCCCCGGGGGCGGGCAGGTGCTCGGCTTTGCGGTCATCCTGGTCGGCACGGCGCTGTACAACGAGCTCGTCCGCGCCTGCATGCCGGCCGCGCTCCCGGCGGAGCGGCCGCGCCCGGACCTGGAGGTGACGCCCGCTGCCCCCCCGCAGCGCCCTGGCAGCACTGCCAGCGCCTGGGGGTGGCGCCCGCTTGCACTTGCACTGGCAGCGCCTGCAGGTGACGCCCGCTCCTACTGTGCACCGTCGGCTGCAGCGGCGCGCCCTGCTGACCAGCGCGCGACCTCTCCACCATGCCACCAGCCGACCATCCTCGTCGCATCCCTGACCACTGAGGTACTGCATGCAAACTGGACCACTGCTTGCTTGCGCAGGCGCCGCTGCTGTCTGGGGCCGGCAGCGGCGGCGGCGGCGGCGCGCGCGGCGCGACGTCGGCAGTGCCCCTGGGGCGGCCGCCGCGCGGCAGCGTGGGGCGGGGCACGCTGGCGCGCCCGCGCAGCATCGGCGGGTCGCTCTACACGCTTGCGCGCTCCATGCGCCTGTTTCCCACCGCGCTCTCGCCGCACAGGTGATGCCCGCACGTGCTCCACGCCTCGTCAAGCAAGCGCTCGCTGGCAGCATGGAGTGCCGGGGCGGTGCGTGCGTGCTCGGCGCTGGCATGCACACCCTGTGTCTGCCGGATACGTGCACACGGGGTGGTCGGCCCCGCCGCGCAGCCTGGCGTCGCCGTCGGCGGCGCTCGGCGCGGGCGGTGATGAGAGCGGCATGGCGGGCAGCTACACGGGCATGAGCGACGGCGGCTACTCGTCGCTGCCGCAGGCGCGGCCCTGCCTGCAGGATTCTGTCTGCACAGCACGCTCGCCCGTCTGCGGCGGCCAACCTCCCGCGCCAAAGCGCTGGCAGGGAGCTGCCGCTGCTCAAGGCACTGGCATCTGTTGAGCTATGCAAGGTCTGCAAAGATATGCGGAGCGCTCAGCACGTGCGCTGTGCGGCGTGCCTGGCCCCTGCGTCCGCCGCCCTGCCCCGGCTGACGTGGGTTTGCTGGGGCTTGTGAAGGTGCAGCCAGTGTGCCAGCAGCCGGTCCTGTGAGGAGTGACGCAGGCGCACTGCCAGGCGCCTGCCTTCCCAGGTCTGTCATGGGGTCCGGCAAGCCAGCAGACAGCTTGTGTGGCGCGCGCGCAGGACTCGCTGCTGACAGGCGCGCAGCGGCCGGGCCAGGAGCCGCCCTCGCCGCGCGACTGCGCGGGCGCAGCCGGCAGCCTCGGCGGCGGCGCGTCCGCGTTTGCGCCCGGCAGCGCGCCCACGCAGCACGGTGTCCGGGCGGGCGGTCCAGGGTATGCGGCGTACGGCCGCGAGCCCTGGCTGGAGCAGCCGGCTGGCGCAGCGCAAGCGCCGCGCAGCGGCGGCGGCGGCGGCGGCGGCGGCGGCGGCGGCGGCGGCGGCGGCGGCGGCGGCGGCGGCGGCGGCGGCAGGGTAGGGTTGCCCAGCGGGCGCGCACGTGCGCGCGACCCGGCTGCGCCCCGCGGCAGCTAAGCGAAGGCGCTCAGCGGGTACGGGGTGGGCAGCCAAGCCTGGGAGGCGTCCGCCGAAGCAGTGACTTGACAGGTGTCTCGCTCGGCTTGCAGAGTCGCGGGCCTCCTAAGCTGTCCAGCTTTGGCAGCCGGGCCAGTGGGTGCTCTGCAGCTCGCGACCACGGGCAAGCCCGGGTGCACTTTTGTAAGGGAGTGTGTCAGCTAGCGCGTCGGTGGTAGCTCTCGTTAGCCAGGGGCTTCGTTAGCCCCTGGCCACGAAGAGTGAGGCATGGAGCTCCACGACAGTAGACCCTACGCTCGAGGCATCGCAGTTTTGTGAGGTGTGCCGAGGAGCGCTGCACCAGGCAATAAAACAGCTGCAGTGAGAGACCTCAACACACCAGTGCAACCATGGCTCATCTCAAAGGCGTCGCAGCGGAGTTCTATGAGTCAAGCAAGCTTGCCAAGTACGCGTTCGAGCCGTACTGGCCGGCCAAGAAGCTGCGCATCTGCGTGACCGGCGCGGGCGGCTTTATCGCCTCGCACCTGGCCAAGCGCCTCAAGGCGGAGGGCCACTACATTGTCGGCTGCGACTGGAAGCGCAACGAGCACATGCCGGTGCGCCGGACCGGCGTCCTTTGTTCAAGTGGAGAGCCCGGCCGGGCGCATGGAGCGCTGCAGCCGGACTGGGGGCTGCCTGATATTCCATCTTAATGTGTGGCAACCTGAGTGCCGGGCCGCTCCGCCTCAGCCGTCTGCCGTTGGGTGGGTGGTGAGTCACAGACTCACAGCACACACGGGACGTGCAGGAGGAGGTGTTCTGCGACGAGTTCCACCTGGTGGATTTGCGCGTCTACGACAACTGCAAGCGGGTCGTCCAGGGCTGCGAGCACGTCTTCAACCTGGCCGCGGACATGGGTGGTGCGTGCCGGCTTGGCGCGTCTGCTGCTCCTGCCAGCAGTACGGAGCAGCTCCGAAAAAAGGTGGGCGCGAGGGCAGGCATGGGCTTCATCCAGTCCAACCACTCCGTGATCATGTACAACAACACGATGATCAGCTTCAATATGCTGGAGGTGTCCCGCCTCGAGGGCGTGAAGCGGTGCGTGCGCCCGGCCTGACAGCGTCGCCTGCCCTCTGTTGGCGAGTCGCGCATGTTTTCTTGGACTGACGGCCGCGGCGCGGGGAGCAGGTTCTTCTACGCGTCCAGCGCCTGCATCTACCCAGAGGGCAAGCAGCTGGACGTCAAGGTGGAGGGCGGCGGCCTGAAGGAGCAGGACGCCTGGCCGGCGCAGGCGCGCGCTGCCTGCCCGCGAGTCTGACTCGGCAGTGCTTGCGGTTGTGATGGGTTGGCTCCGCTACAGCCTGGATCGTGGCTGTCGTGGCCCTGACGTATATATTGAACAGGTACCGCTGTGCGGGTGCGCGCTGTGTGGATTCATGTGGTTCTGCGCTTGCGTCACACAGAGGCTGTGAGGCTGCGGGTGTCCTGCAGATTTGCCTGGACCTGCGCGGGCCCTTGTTACGTGGTGCATGCAACTATGTGCTTGTCTCGCGGCGTGGAGCTGCCCTGGCCAACGAACCAGGCCAACGAACCAGGCCAACGAACCAAACGTCGTGCGTAGTTGCGTGTTGAAAAATTGCGTGTTGGAGCCTGACGTGGCCCATGCGTCGTGCAGCCGCAAGACGCCTACGGCCTGGAGAAGCTGGCGTCGGAGGAGCTGGCGATGCACTACGACAAGGACTTTGCGCTGGAGTGCCGCATCGCCCGCTTCCACAACATCTACGGCCCGTACGGCACCTGGAAGGGCGGCCGCGAGAAGGCGCCCGCAGCCTTCTGCCGCAAGGTAGGGTGCCTGGCCCTAGGAAGGTGGGCCGC
>JAABUV010001545.1_pt1 | contig 33214 bp, 29 predicted proteins | sample 5559971 | NCBI WGS metagenome assembly JAABUV01 (sample SAMN10711881, study PRJNA513362) | rock metagenome | isolation source: Antarctica rocks | place: Antarctica: Victoria Land, Knobhead nord | collected 2015-12-19
CCTTTATCGTGTCGTCAATCACCACGTAGATCGTTACAATCAAAGCGTCGTCCATGGGTCCTCCTCTGGTCTCTACTGTCCTCAAGCAACAGTAGTGTCCAGCTTCGGACCCATGAACGGCAACTAGTACCGCTAGCTGGAAGTTTCTCCGCATGTTTGGCACGTTGCCGCGTGCGTGGTGACTTCTCGGAACGCCTACTGAACGTGCGGAACCATTTCCAGCGAAGGGTACTAGCAATCACGGTACAACTGTCAAAGGCCATTGGTTCCTGATCAAGGTCATGGGTTGGTGGTGCGGGCCGCGCCGTCACCGCCGAGAACTACGTGGCCGTGCAGTGGATACTATGGGAGCCACTACTTCCCATAGCTAGCCCGGTACAGTTGTTTGATCCGTTTCTCGGCGTTAGGGATGTCACAGGCGCGGAAGGCGGCGGCGGTCTCCGCGAGATCGTAGGGGACGCGCTGGATCTCCGCCTGCCAGCCGCCGTCCCACTCCAGGGTCGCGTAGGCGGCGCGACGATCGCCGTCACGCGGATAGCCGACGCTCGATACGTCGACGAGGAGATGTCCGGGGACCTGGCGCACGTATGGCGTGTGCAGATGGCCGAAGGTGATGACAGCCGCGTGGGCGCCGGCCAGCAGGCTGTTCACCTCGTCGAGTGGCGCGTCGGGGTCCAGGTGCGTATCCATGTCACGCGGGTTGGCGTGGACCATCAGCACATCCTGCTCGTTGGGGGCCGGATAGGTGTGCGCGAAGGGCAGCGTCGCGAGGTAGCCGGCGCCCGTAGGGCCAAGTTGGGCGCGTGTCCAGGCCAGGCCTTCGAGGCTGTGCTCGCTCTTGCCCAGGGCGCGCAGCCGCGCCTCGTCCGTGATCGTCACGTTGCGGTCGGTATTGCCCTGCACGACAGGGCAGCCGAGGTCCCGTACGCGGGCGAGGACATCGCGTGGTTGTGGTCCCCATTCGCACAGGTCACCGGCGACACCGAGCGCGTCGCAGGGGCCGCGCGCCGCGATGTCGGCCAGTACCGCCTCCAGGGCGGCTAGGTTGCCGTGGATGTCGGACATAATAGCAAGGCGCATACGTCGCTCATCTCCCTTGTTCAGGGTACTATAATTAGGTTTGTAACGCGAAAGGCTGCCGGCCGCTGGCCGGCGCCGCGAAGGAGTAACGACGTGTCCGTACGAGCAACACAAAAAACACCACCACGGTCCGCGGAACGGCGCGCGGATGTCGTTGATCCACAGCGGCCGGATCTCTACATTAATCGAGAACTGAGCCTCCTCGCTTTCTATCAGCGCGTGCTCGATGAGGCGGCCAAGCCCGACCGGCCCGCGCTGGAGCGCGTCAAATCGGTCTACTATTCGCGGCTCGACGAGTTTTTCATGATCCGCGTGTCCGGCCTGCGCGAACAGGTGGCGCGAGGCTTGAGCGAGTTGCCGCCCGACGGCATGACGGCGACGGAGCAGTTGGTCGCGATTCGCGAGCGCGCCATCCCGCTGATGCGGCGCCAGCAGCAACTGCTGCGCGACGATGTCTTTCCCGCCCTCGCGACGCATGGCATCCGCATCATCAACATCAGCGAGGTGTCGTCCGAGGACCGCGCGGCGCTCGACGCCTATTACGAGCGCGAGGTTTTTCCTGTCTTGACGCCGCTGGCCGTCGATCCAGGGCATCCCTTCCCGCACATCTCCAACCTGAGCCTCAACCTGGCCGTCGCCATCGACGATCCTAAGCTCGGCAACCGCTTCGCGCGTCTCAAGATCCCCAACGTGCTGCTGCGCTTTGTCCCCGTCCCGCCGCCCGAGACCACGGCCGGCCCTGACGACGTGTCGTCGGGGCTGGCGATGGCAATGACCGACAGCCCGAGTAGCCTGACGCTGCTCCCACTCGAGCAACTCATCGCCGCGAACCTCGCCGGCCTCTTCCCAGGGCTGCATGTCGTCGAGTCATACGCCTTCCAGGTTATCCGCGACGCCGACATCGAGATAGCGGAGGACGAGGCCGCCGATCTCAGCCTCTCGATCGGTGAGGCCCTCTCCGAGCTCCGCTTCGGCTCGGTGGAGTGCCTGTTCGTCGAGGCGAGCATGCCCGAGCGCATCCGCACGATCTTGACCGGGCACATGGAGATCGGGCCGGCGGACGTCTACGCCGTCGACGGGATGCTCGCGCTCGGCTCCCTGATGGAGCTCGACCGCCTCGATCGTCCCGATCTCAAGTATCCGCCCTTCCAGCCGCGCGTGCCCGCCGCGCTCCAATCCAGCGAGGATATTTTCGCCGCGATTGCCCGCCAGGACATCCTCGTTCATCACCCCTACGACTCGTTCGCCCCGATCCTCGACTTGCTGCAGGCCGCCGCGCGCGACCCCAACGTGCTGGCGATCAAGCAGACCCTTTACCGCGTGGGCGGTTCGCACGCCCCTGTCGTCGACGCGCTGCTGGCGGCGGCCGAGGAGGGCACCCAGGTCGCCGTCCTGGTCGAGCTCAAGGCGCGCTTCGACGAGGAGAACAACATCGAGTGGGCGCGCGCCCTTGAGAAGGCGGGGGCGCACGTCGCCTATGGGCTTGTCGGGCTCAAGACCCACGCCAAGCTGCTGCTCATCGTGCGTAAGGAGCGCGACGGTCTGCGCCGTTACATGCACCTCGGCACGGGCAACTACAACGCCTCGACAGCGCGCGGCTATACCGATTTTGGCCTGCTGACCGCGCGGCCCGCGCTCGGGGCCGACGTCACCGAGATCTTCAACTACCTCACCGGGTACTCGCATCAAGACCAGTACCGCGAGCTGCTCGTGGCGCCGGTCAACATGCGGGAGCGGCTGATGCGCTTGATCGAGCGCGAGATCGCCCAGGGCGAGAAGGGGCACATCGTGTTCAAGATGAACGCGCTCGTCGACAGCGGCATCATCGCCGCGCTTTACCGCGCTTCGCAAGCGGGCGTACGTGTCGAACTGCTCGTCCGGGGCGTGTGCTGCCTCCGTCCCGGCGTGGCGGGAGTAAGCGAACGTATCCGCGTCACCTCGCTCATCGGCCGCTTCCTCGAGCACAGCCGTGTCTACTATTTCGCCAACGGGGGCGCGGAGGAGCTTTATCTGGGCAGCGCCGACATGATGCCGCGCAACCTTGACCGCCGCGTGGAGACGCTCTTCCCCGTCGACGACGAGACGCTGCGCCGGCGGCTGCTGCACATCCTGGCAGTGTATCGCCGCGATACGGTCAGCACGTATGTCCTACAGTCTAACGGCGCGTACATGCGCCTGGGACCCGACGGGACGCAGCCGTTCGACGCGCAGGCGTATTTCCTGACGCACAATGAGTAGCTTTCAAGGGGATCGCCGGCCGGCGGTCCCGGATACCGACGTATGGCCGGCGTAGGCTGTTGCCGCGGTAGAATGTTAGAGGAGAATAGATGCGCTACGCACTGGGCATAGACCTGGGTGGAACGAAGATTCTGGCCGGGGTGATCGACCTTGATCGCGGTAAAGTGGTGTCCGTCGCCAAGCGGAAGAGTCAGGCTGACCAGGGACCCGACGAGTTGACGGCGCGCCTGCTGGAGGCGGCGAGCGAGGCCATCGACGGCGCCAAGGGGGCCAAGCCCGAGGCTATCGGCGTGGGCGCGCCCGGCCAGATCGACCAGGAAAAGGGTATCCTGCTTAGCGGACCAAACCTGGGCCAGCATATGGATAACCTGCCGTTGCGCGCGCTGCTGCACAAGCGTTTTGGGCTGCCCGTCCTACTCGCCAACGATGTCGAGATCGGCGCGACCGGCGAGGGCGCGTTCGGCGCGGGCAAGGGCTACAAAGATTTCATGTGCGTGTTCGTCGGCACGGGCATCGGCGGGGCGATCATACGCGACGGCCAGCCGTACCGCGGCGCGACGAATACGGCCGGTGAGGTCGGGCACATCGTCGTCGACGTAGGCGGTCGCCTGTGCGGCTGCGGCGGGCAGGGCCATTTGGAAGCCTACGCCTCACGTAGTTCCATCGTACGCGCGATCCTGGGTGAGCTTCGCGCCGGACGCCAGAGCGTGCTCAGCGGGGCCGTCGCGATGAGCGGCGCCGCGGCTCCCGGCGGCACGGCCATTCGCTCCAAGACGATTGCCCGCGCCGTCGCTGAGGGCGACCGGGTGGCCGTGGAGGCTATCGAGGACGCGTCGCGCTACCTGAGCGCCGGGCTGGCCTCGGTCGTGAACTTCTACAATCCGCCGCGCATCATTCTGGGCGGCGGCCTGATCGAAGCGGTCGATCTCTACTTCGATGGGGTGGCGCGCCGTGTCGCGGACCAATCGCTACAGGCCACGCGAGGCGGCACCGCGATCGTACGCACGGGGCTCGGCGACAACGCTGGTATCGTCGGCGCCGCTGTGTTGGCGGCCGCGCGATAATACATCATGAACAACAACACAGACGCCCTCTTGCCCTACCTGAATGTGCGCCGCGCGCACGGCCCCTCGTGGTCGCCTGATGGGATGCGTGTAGCCTTCGTCGCCGACACGAGCGGCCTCGACCAAGCCTGGATCGTGTCCGTTCCCGCCGGTGATATACCTATTAGCGAGCCGCAACAAGTGACGCGCTTTGACGAGCGCGTCGGCGTCGTGTCCTGGTCTCCAGCAGGCGATCACCTGCTGGTGACCGTCGACGCGGGCGGCAACGAGCACGACCAACTTTACCTCGTACCGTTAGGCGCCGACGGGGCCGTGGGAGAACCGCGCGCGCTGACCGCCGAGCCCGATGTGATCCATACCTTCGGCGCGTGGTCGCCCGACGGCTGCTCTATCTGCTATAGCTGTAACAAGCGCGACCGTGGTTTCTTCGATGTCTGGGTCATAGACGTGGCGAGTGGAGCCGCGCGGCCCGTCTTCGAGGCGGACGCGACGCTGACGCCGCTAGTGTGGTCGCCCGACAGCGCCAGCCTCATGGTGAGCCGCGCCAACACCAACCACGACGTCGACCTCTTCCTCGTGCCGCTCGACAACGCCGGTCAACAACACGATGAGCCGCGCTTGCTCACGGCGCACGATGGGCGTGGCCCAGCAGGCGAGACAGACTACGTCTCTCCCGTGTTCAGCCCCGACGGGCGCACGCTCTACCTGCTGGCGAACCGTGGCCGCGAGTTCCTGGCCCCGGCCGCGCTTGATCTTCAAGGGGTGATCCCAGAGATCGACGGCGGGCAAGACGCCCGCACGCCCGGAAACGCTGGCGGCGACGTGGCGCCAAGCCCTATTGGCGCTCACGCGCCGCTGCGCTATCTCGCCACCCATCAGTGGGACGCCGAGGGCGGGCTGGCGCTGTCGCCTGATGGACGACGTCTTGCCTGGGCCTGGAACGAGGATGGCCTCTCGCGGCTGGCTTTTTATGACCTCGACGCGGGGCGTGAGCTGCCCGCGCCCGAGTTGCCGCCTGGCGTCGTGGAGGGACTGGCGTGGGCGCCCGATGGACGATCCGTCGCTTTCAGCTTCAACGGTACGCGCTACAACGGCAACATCTGGACGGCGGACCCCGCGCGGCAGGTGACCCACGTCCCGATGGGCGGGCTTGACCCCGCGACGCTGGTCGAGCCGGAGCGGGTGCGCTATACCTCGTTCGACGGCCTGGAGATTCCCGCCTACTACTACCGCCCGGCTACGACGGCGCGCGCCTCCGCGGCGGGGTTGCCCGTCATCGTCTTCGTGCATGGCGGCCCCGAGTCGCAGTTCCGTCCCCTGCACGCCGCGCCGTGGATGCCGCCCTTGCAATATTATCTGAGCCGCGGTTTCGCCGTGTTTGCCCCGAACGTGCGCGGCAGTAGCGGCTACGGCAAGGCATCCATGGCCCTCGACAACATAGAGTTGCGTCCCAACAGCGTGGCCGACCTCGCGGCGGCCGTGGACTGGCTCACGCGTGAGGGCGGGGCTGACCCGGCGCGGATCGGCGTGGTGGGCCGCAGTTACGGCGGCTTCATGGTGCTGGCCGCCGCCACGAGCTACCCTAACCTATGGGCGGCGGCGGTCGACATCGTCGGCATCGCCAACTTCCTGAGCTTCTTCGCGCATACCGGCGTGTGGCGCCGCCACCTGCGCGCGCCAGAGTACGGCGATCCCACGCGCGACGCCGAGTTCCTGCGCGACCTCTCGCCGCTGTTCAAAGCCGGCCGCATCGAGGCGCCGCTACTGGTGCTGCACGGCGCCAACGACCCGCGCGTGCCGATGGGCGAAGCGGAGCAGATCGTAGCCGCCGTCCGGGCTCGTGGCCGCCCCGCCGAACTATTGCTCTTCCCCGACGAAGGCCACTTCATGCTGCGCCAGAGCACGCAGCTCACCGCCTACCCCGCCATCGGCGACTGGTTCGAGCGCTACATGGGATAGTGTAACCATTCGCGCGATGAAAGCCGCTGCCGCGGAGCATGGCCTGGAGGCGCTGATCGCTCCCGTTCGCACCACATTGAAGAGCGTCTACCCGCTCACGCCCATGGACCGCTACGTCCAGTGGCGGCGCGGCGATGGGAGCCCTTTCGACCCCTGGATGCGTGTCTACTGGCGCGAGGGCGCGACCATTCCGCACATCGCGGCGCGATCAATGGTGATCAGGGGGACAGTCACCGAGAAAGGAGTTCAGGACCAAGATCGGCAGGCTCGCCACGCGATCCTGGGTGTGGCGCGACGTACAATGAGATAAGGGGGAAAGAGCCATGGGTGAAGACGTGACTAACCAGGTGGCCGGGCCAACTTTGAGCGCGCACGCGCGCAAGAATCGAGCGATGTGGGAGGCGAGCAGCGACAGCTACGAACAGCAGCATGCGGAGGCGCTCTCCGCGGACAAAGCGATGGCCTGGGGGCTGTGGCGCATCCCCGAGGCGGAGTTGCGGGTCCTCGGCGATGTCGCCGGTAAGGACGCGCTGGAGTTGGGGTGCGGCGCGGCGCGCTGGTCCATCGCCCTCGCCCAACAGGGCGCGCGCCCTGTTGGCCTCGACGTTTCCTCCCGCCAGCTCGCCCACGCGCGCCGGCTGATGGACGAGGCCGGCGTCGTGTTCCCCCTGGTCGAGGCCAGCGCGGAGGACGTGCCGCTGCCGGACGCCGCCTTCGACATCGTCTTCTGCGACTGGGGCGCGATGACCTTCTGCGACCCCCGGCGCACGGTCCCCGAGGCGGCGCGGCTGCTGCGCCCAGGCGGACTGTTCGCCTTCGCGACCAGGACGCCGATCCAATTCCTGTGCGAGGACGTGGCATCCGATCGCTTGCAGCGTCATCTGGTCAACGACTACTTCGGCATGACGCGCCACGACTGGGGAGAGGAGGTCGATTTCCAGGTGTCTTATGGGGAGTGGATACGGCTCTTCCGCTGTAATGGAATGGCGCTGCGGGACTTATTGAGACACGACCCCCGGAGGGGGCCACGAGCACGTATCGCGACGCGGAACAGACCGAGTGGGCGCGGCACTGGCCGATGGAGAATATCTGGAGGCTGCGTAAAGAGGCCCAATAGAGGGTGTTTCTTCCTCTTACCTTCAGCACATCCCATCAGGCGTGTCCATCAGGGCAAGGGCGATGGCCTGATCGAGTGTCAGGATCGCCCTGGTACAGCGCCACGACGCCTAGTGTCGTTCTAAAGCGATTTGTTTGCAGCGATGAAGCTTGCGATTGCCTCCCCAGAGGGGACCCCGATGGCAAACTACAGGCCGACTGCGGTCAGGTGTGCAGTGGCGCTGCAAAGTAAGCTCCTTAATCCTGCACTAACTCCATCGCGCTACCACTACCGGCACGTTCGGCCCATACGCGCTCATGCTTGCCGGTACCGCGAACATGGTCCGCCTGGACCTTTGATCGCGCCTGATCGTCGCCTATCATAGCGACAAGTGAACAGAAATGAAGATAAGTGAAGAAAGGACGAGGCACGATGGACGTCACAATGCGACAGGGATGCGCACAATGGAGGATTTATCGTTGGGTTGGGGTCTGCGCCATGTTGGCCCTCGCCTGCCTGGTGTTGCTCAGCCTCGTGTTTTAGCTGTCAGCCACCAGCGAATACAGTCTACCCCAGGGCTAGAGTCAAAGGGCGTGGTAGACTCTATGGTATGGAGGTATGTACACCATGAGTAATCGACCCGCACCTACGTCTGTTCTACCTAACCGTCCCCCCACCGATGTTATGGCCGACCCTGATGAAATGATGCGCCTGTTTCGCGAGGGCGTTCAGCGCGAGATCGCGGAACAACTCGCCGCTGGGTACACAATTTACTACGGCGGCATAGGCGACGATGCAGGCAAGCTTTTCATGCATACGCCCGATGATCGGCGCTTCGAATATTGTATCCGTGAAGACGGCACGCGCGAGATCGTGCGTGAACTCTCACGGTGACCGCTAACGCGCGCCCAACCCTTACCGTCATTGCCGGGCCGAACGGTTCCGGCAAGAGCACATTTACGCGCACATTGGGGGTGGACTCACAGGCGCCCGTTATCGACCCCGACGCGATTGCGCGCGAGATTGATCCGGTTGCGCCAGAACAGGCGGCGGTCGCGGCGGGGCGTGAGGCGCTCAAACGCCAGGCCGCGTACATCGAGCGCGGCATGAGCTTTATCGTCGAAACAACGCTGGCAGGCAACGGTCCGTTGCGGCAGATGGAGCAGGCGCGTCAGCATGGCTTCGATGTACGCCTCATATTCATCGCCACCGACAATGCACGGATCAACATCGACCGCATTGTGGGACGTGTCGCCCGCGGCGGACACTTTGTGCCCGATGAAGACGTGCAGCGTCGTTATGCCCGAAGTCTGCAAAACTTGACACGGGCGATCGAGTTGGCGGACCACGCGACGATTATAGACAACACGCTCGAACAGGGACCGCGCATCGTGCTCAAAATCAACGCGGGCCACATTACCGAACAAGCGGAGGACTTGCCGGCATGGGTCATGACATACTTGGGGACGTTTATCGCGCGGCAGAACCGTCCGTAGGCCACAGGGGTAGCCGCGCCCTTCTAAATTAGCGGGACTATGTTGGTGAGTACAAAGACGCAAGCGCACATAGGTCGATTGGGCCGGCATGTGCCGCTGCCGTTTGGCTTCGCGGGGGCCGTGCGGCAGGCGCACGCGGCGGGCTACGACGCCGTGCAGGTCTTCCCCAGTAATCCCAAGGGCTGGTACCATGCGCCGCTCCCGGACGGGGCGGCAGAGCAGACGCGCGCGGACGCGCGCGGCCTCGCCATCGCGCCCATCGTTATCCACGCCCCCTACATCATCAACATCGCCACCGACGACGACGCGCTGGCCGTGAAGTCGGCGTGCGCGCTCACCAACGCGCTCGACCGCGCCGGTGAGCTTGGCGCGCGCTACGTCGTGGTCCATGCGGGCAGCCACAAGGGCGCGGGCGCCGCGAGCGGGATCGCGCGCGTGGCGCGGCTGGTCGAGTTGGTCCTGGCGGCGGCGCCCCCCGGCGTCGAGTTGCTCATCGAGAACAGCGCCGGAGCCGGCAACGTGCTGGCCGGCTCACCCGCGACGCTCGGCCGCCTGCTCGCGGCCCTGCCGCCGGAGGTGGGGACGTGCGTCGATACGGCGCACCTGTGGGGCGGGGGTAGTGACCTCGCCGACGCCGCGGGCGTGGAGCGCACGCTGGAGGAATTGGACGCGGCGGTCGGCCTGGCGCGGATCAAGGTGATCCACCTCAACGACAGCGCCGTGGCGCTGGACAGCCACCGCGACGTGCATGCCCGGCTCGGCGAGGGCACGATCGGGCTGACCGGCCTCGCCTGCTGGACGAGCCACCCAGCCTTGCGCGATCATCCCATCATCCTGGAAACGCCTCTGGAGGACGATCCGGCCCGTGAGGCCACACGCTGTACGATGGCGCGCCTGCTGCGCGAGGGTGATCTGGATGGGGCGACCGAAATCCTTCACGACCTGTGCATCAGTTCGTGATAGCCTAGTGTTAGGTCCGCTGCCACCACATGTCGCGTCGTTATCTGGAACGTTGAAATCGTTCGTCAAAATCTTAGCGACAGGCCCTTTCGTTCAGGCCGATGGACAGGCGGAATCGTCCCCCCATGCGTAGGGACTCCAACAACCTCCCGTCGTGTGCCAGTCCGATCTTGGCGGCAACCACGACTGAGCGGCGCTGCGCTTTGATCGTGTCATATTAAACCTCCCAGGAGACCCCGCCTTTTAAGGCGGGGCGGAATGGGATCGTCCACGACGATGGGCCGCGCCTCAGCGGAGGCCAGCGGCACACGTCTATGAACTGATCCTGTTGAAAATGTGGTAGAATACAGGCATGAGCATCCGTACCATCGCCCTGACGTTGAAGCCAACAGACGTGGAGGCGCGCGCCTTTGCGCGCTTGCAATCCACGTTTAATGACGCGTGCAACTATATCAACGGCGTGGCGTGGGAGGCTCAGGAGTTTAATAGCGTTCGTCTTCACCGGCTCGTCTACTACGATGTGCGCGCCCGCTACGGGCTCCGCTCCCAACACGTCGTGCGCGCCATCGGCGTTGTGGCCGACAGCTACAAGCGCGACCGCAACGTTAAGCGGGCGTTCCGCAAGGATGCGGCCGTGGTCCTGGACACGCCGCGCCTGTACCGGCTGCGCAGCACCAAGGCCGCCATCACCACCCTGGACGGACGGCTCACAGTGACGCTCAACATCGGTGGTATCCAACGCGCCCAATTGGGGGCTGCGCTCAAACTGGCGGAAGCCGACCTGATCCGCGACCGTAAGGGACGCTGGCGGTTGCTGGTGTCGGCCCATTACGCCGACCCTCCCCTGCGGGAGACAAACGGTGTCCTGGGTGTGGACCTGGGACGAACGGATATCGCCGTCAGCAGCGACGGCGACCGCTTCAGTGGGGCACAGGTCACAGCCGTGCGTGACCGCTACACGCGCCATAGGCAGAGTCGTCAGGCCATCGTCTCGAAAGGCACACGCAGTACCCGCCGCCGCGTGCGGCAGGCGTTGCAACGGTTGTCGGGACGTGAGCGACGTTTCCAGCAGCAGGTCAATCACACCATCAGTCACCGTCTGGTCGCGGCGGCTGCATCCACGGGGCGCGCCATCGCCCTGGAGGATCTGACCGGGATCAGGGACCGCACGAACACGCAGCCGCGCGGCAAGACCGAACGGCGACGGTCCAACAGTTGGGCTTTCTATCAGTTGCGTGGATACATCACCTACAAGTGCGTGGACGCAGGCATCCCGCTGGTTCTGGTCAATCCGGCCTACACCAGCCAGATGTGCAGCAGATGCCTGCATATCGGACGGCGGGCGGGAAAGTCTTTCCGTTGTGGGCACTGTGGTGTCTCCTGTGATGCGGACGTCAACGGAGCGAAGAATATCGCGCTTCTCGGGGCTGCCGTAACCAGTCCCGGAGGTCCAGTGTTGTGTTGCTGGTACCAACCCGATGCTAGGGCTACTGAAAGCCTCGCCCTTTAGGGCGGGGAAGTTTACATGGCTGCTATTAATTGGACGAGGCTCCTCGTCATCCTGCTTACGATCCTGGTGGCTCTCGCCCTCGTCTCGTTTGCCGCGTGGATCGTCTCGCACTTTATCGCCGATGTGCTGCTGCTGTTTTTAGCGGTCATTCTGGCCTACCTGTTCGCGCCGGTGGTCGATGCCGTGCAGCGGCGCGTGCGCCTGCCGCGCCCGCTGTGCATCCTGCTCGTCTATCTCGCGGCCAGCGTGTGCGTTCTGGGCGTCGGTTTCCTGTTCGCGCCAGCGGTTGTGGATCAGGCGCGTACACTACAGACTCGCCTGCCGGCGCTCCTCCAGAGCGTGGGTGTGCGCTCGGCCGATGTGGAGCGCGCGCTGCGGGCGCACGGCGTCGCGCTGCCAGTCGGCGCCGTCGCGGGCAACGCCACCGGCGCCATCGGCAACGTTGGACCCGGCCTCATCGCGGGCGCGCTCGCCGTCGCCACCTCGCTTGGGACCGCTCTGCTCGACACGGCGCTTGTTCTGGTGATGACCTTCTACCTCATCAATGACCGCCACACCATGAGCGCGAACGCGGCGCGGATCGTGCCGGCGCGCTACGCCGCCGGCGTGACGTTCGCTGTGCGCAGCGCGGGCGGCATCATTGGGCGCTATGTGCGCGCGCAACTCCTGGTCGCGCTGATGGTTGGGCTGCTCGGCGGGGGCGGCGCGGCCGTACTGGGCGTGCAGTATGCGCCGCTCATCGGTATATTCGCCTTTGTCGCCGAGTCGATTCCCGTGCTCGGCCCCATCATCGCTACCGTACCCGCCGTGCTCATCGCGTTGGTGGAGTCGCCCTGGAAGGCGCTGGCCGTGCTGGCGTGGTTTATCGTGGTGCAACAGTTGGAGCAAAACGTGATCATGCCGCGCATCTCAGGGCACGCCGTGGGCATCCACCCCGTCGCGGCGATCATGGCGGTGTTGATTGGTTTCAGCCTCGGCGGGGTATGGGGCGCGCTCTTCGCCGTCCCGCTGCTGGGTTTTGCCTACGCGCTCGTGCGCGAGGTGTATCGTGTATATGTGACGGCCCCGGCCGCCGCCCATGCCGGTAGCGAAGCGCCCGTGGGCGCGACGGTAGAATGAGCTTGTCTATGCGCCCTCTCTCTATCGTACGTTTCGAGGTACACCTCACCAGGGCCGTGGGGCTGCTACCGCGCCTGGCCATCGTGCTATGTGTGTGCGCGGCGCTCTTACCTGCCTTATCTGACGGGGTTCGCGCCTATCAGCGCCCGGCGCGCGTGCGGGTACAGGCGGGCGGCGCAGGCGAGCTTCAGACAACGGTCGTGGCCGGCCTGGGACGGGGCGCGCGCTGTACACGGCTGGCGGCGGCCGGTGACGACCTCTATGTGCTCGACGCGGCGGCGGAGCATGTGCGCCGCTACACGCTCAATGGACTGCCCTATGCCGTGCAGTTCACGCAGGTCATGCGTTGGCGCGAGGGTGACAACGGTTTAATCATAGGGCGGCCGCTTGACCTGTCCCTGACGGGTGAGCGTCTGTTTATCCTCGACGGCTTGGGTACGCTGTGGAGTTACTGGGGACCGGACTACGCGCGCGCCATCGTCCCGCTACGGTTGCAGCGTAACCAGGGCGCGCCTGTCTCTGTCACCCTGCACGGGAATGATCTGCTGTTTCTCGACGACAAGAGACAGGTCTGGGACTACGCGCCGTCGGGCGGCGGCTACGATACCGTCCCGCGCCCACTTCTAGCCCGTCCGCCAGCGGGCGTTGGGGCCGTGCGCGTGGGCGTGACGGCGCGCGCGCTGCTCGTCCTGCGCACGAACGGCGCTATCACGGCCGTTCCGTGGGGGCAAATGTCAGATACAGCCCTGCGCATCCCTTTGTCCGTCACCGCGCTGTGGTCCGACGCGGCGCGCGCGCGTTTCCTGGTGACGTCGGCGCATGAACTCGCTATCGTCGGAGCTGATGGCGCGGTACAGTGGCGGGCGACCGTGGGCGGGCTCAACGGCGAGACTCTGCGCGACATCGCGGTGAGCCCAAGCGGCAAGCTTTACCTGCTCACCAACACGCGCATCCTGCTCGTCACGGCGCGTGTTCCCGCTCTTTGACAGCCCCGTTCTTTGACAGTGAAAGCCCGGATTGCGTATACTAGGGCGTAATCACTGGGAGCGTAGCTCAATTGGCAGAGCAAGTGACTCTTAATCACTAGGTTCAGGGTTCGATTCCCTGCGCTCTCACCACAATTCACGCGTAGACGGGGCCGCTTGCCGGCCCCGTCTTTGCTTGTCCGGCCCAAACGCGTCCAAACGCCGTCAGCCTCGCTGACGGCCGCATTCCGATGAGGCACGAGATGTGCGCTCATGTCTTGTCGTGGCCTATGGGGCTTCGTGTAGAGAATACCGTGGGGCGGTGGAGGGAAAATATGCAGTATCGTCGAGTGGGCGTATCGGGGCTTCAGGTGTCGGTCATTGGGCTGGGCGCGAATAATTTCGGGGGACGCACCGAGGAGGCGCAGTCAATTGAGGTGATTCATCGCGCGTTGGACTGCGGTGTCACGACTATCGACACGGCCGACGTCTACAGCAAGGGACGCTCGGAGGAGATCATCGGGCGGGCGCTGCGCGGGCGACGCCACGAGGCGCAGGTCCTGACTAAGGTGCGGCATGAGATGGGCACAGGGCCGCACGACAAGGGCTTGAGCCGTCTCCACATCGTCGCGGCCTGCGAGGCCAGCCTGCGGCGTCTGCAGACCGACTACATCGACCTATACCAGGTGCATTCCTGGGACCCTGACGCCCCGCTTGAGGAAACGCTGCGCGCGCTCGATGATCTGGTGCGCGACGGGAAAGTGCGCTACGTGGGTTGCTCGAACTTCGCGGCGTGGCAACTCACCTGGGCCTTGTGGATCGCCGACCGGCGCGGCTACGCCTCGTTCGTCTCGGTGCAGCCGCACTACAACATGTTCGAACGGAGCGTCGAGGCGGAGTTGTTGCCGGCGTGCGCCCAATTCGGCGTCGGCGTGATCCCGTATTTTCCGCTGGCGAGCGGGCTGTTGACCGGCAAGTATCGCGCCGGCGCGCCGGTCCCCGAGGGGACGCGTTATCACGACAACGAGCGTTTGCAGCAGCAGTTGACCGACGAGCGGTTGGGGCAGGTCGCGCGGCTGGAGGAGATCGCACGCGCCCACAATAAGACGGTCGGGCAATTGGCGGTCGCCTGGCTGCTGGCGCGGCCGGAGGTCTGCAGTGTGATCGCGGGCGCGACGCGGCTGGAGCAGGTCGAGGAGAACGCTGGGGCGGCGGGATGGGATCTTGACGCGGCGACGTTGGATCAGATCGCGGGCATCTTGGGCTAGCGAACCCGTTTCGCATCAACCCAACGGCCTATCGTCAAACGGCTATACTAGCGCTATGATCAAGATCATGAATGTGGAGACCGATCCATGGCAGTCCTATCACCTAATCTTGAGGTCCCGATGGGCCGCGTAGATACAACGCTCACCGTCGTCAACATCATCGATCAGGAGCGCGCCGAGGCCGGCGAACTCGACGCCTCCGCTGTTCGCTCCGTGACCCTCGACGGTGTGCTGGTGGATACCGGCGCGACATACCTGAGCTTACCGGCCGACCTGCTCGCTCCTTTGGGCTTGAGATTCCTGCGGGACCTAACGATTGGGACCGCCGCCGGACGCCAGCAGGCGCGCCTCTTTGGCAACGCCCAGTTGACCGTCATGGGGCGTCTCGCCACGGTAGACGTGCTCGAACTACCCGTTGGAACACGGCCGCTCCTGGGCGTTATCCCGCTGGAAGCGCTCGGCGCCGAACCCGATTTGGTCGCGCGGCGGCTCCGGCTTCTCCCCGACGGACCGACGGACACCTACGTGACGGCATAGCAGCTTGCCGGCGTAGAAACGCCGCGATAAGCGCTTGCACCCTACTGCCCTACCCTATGCCTATGTCCGTCGCGCTTCCGGCGTCTGGCTTTCGTACAGCCAGGGGCGCTCTTGCATGTCGCGGCGTAGCGTGTCGAGGTGGCCCGCGATAGCTTCACGTATCTTTCGCTCGGCCTGTTCACGCGTATCCGCGACGGTGAAACACACCGGCAAGTCTTCGACGTAGGCGCCCCAAACTCCGTTTGCATAGTCGTAGACGACGGTATGGCCGTCAAGCTGTTCGATATCGTGCACGCTCATCATACCTATCCTGAATATGTGCTTTCACGTACGGCGAAAGACTCCTGGCTCGTCTGGCCCTATCACCACACTGTGAGCAGTTCGTGCTCAAGGGCGGCGCGCTCCTTCCATGTCGATCACCCAGTGCGCCGCTGCGATGTCTCGACCACGACAGTCTCCTGAAATAGACCACCATCCTGCCGGACCGATACATGCGCGGTGATCCGCCCTTGGCTGGAAATCACTTGTCCTGAGTCGAGGCCGAGTAGAAACCGTAGGGTCTCGCGGCCGCTCTCTTCAACGTGTACGGACGTATTCCCCAGGGATATGTTCGCACGGGCATGTAGCGGAATAACCGCGCCGGTGACGGCAACCGGCTCGCCGTCCGCCTGCCCGAACCCTTCAAGAGTGTCCTCGGACACGGCCGGCCGGACAAGCAGGTCGACGCCAGGTACCAGGACCTTGACAGTGTTGGACCACCGGCCACCGCGTCCGATAGGATAGGGCGGCAGGATGGGGCCAGACGCTACGGCGCCGCCAGTGACGCGCCCGTCGCCATCGGTTCGCTGGCTCCCATCCGGCGCGATCGTGACAGTACCGAACGATTGCCTTTGATCTAGCGACGCAGGCTGACCGTTCGTCGTCACCAGCAGGTGATCAATGGACAGCGCGATTCGTGCGACGCCGTTCTGGTCCACGCTTACTATGTGCTCGTGTAATGTACCGCTAAGGACACCAGTTGTCGAGCCATTTACCCTGGCCTCTATAATGGATTCAGCCGCACCCAGTTGCCCTATGTGCGAGGCAGATGAGGTTACCGGAATGATGTGCTGCGTCGACATAACCTGGTAGGTGAAACGCTGGCCCGCGACGAAGCGGTAACGCAACAGGGCTGCGCCTCCTCCCCCGCCTGGAAGCCGCTGGGCGCCGGAGCCGACGCCAGCCACAAGCGTCAAAATGGCCGTGGCGCTGGCGAAAATCATCTGTTTCAACATCGAATGCTCCTTCCGACTCGCATCATGGTAAGGTGTCAATCCCGTACACCATGAGGATGCCTGGTATCGGCATGGCGCTATCCGTTATCGCACTCCCCTGGCTAAGGGCAATTAGTCCGAGGGCATGTTCCCCCACACGGTCACTTTGTGCCCGTCGCGCTCGCCTTCCCACAGCTTGACGGTACAGGTACGGCGCAAGAGGTTCTTCCAGAGTTGGGCGTTGGCGAAGGTCTCGTCGTCGGCGCTGAACAGGCCGAACACCGAGCGCGAGGCGACCAGGATCATCTTACGCTTGGCGCGGCTGAGCGCTACGGTCAGGCGGCGCGGGTCAAGCAGGAACTCGCTCGACGCCAGCAGATAGTCGCGCTCGCTCTCGGTCGCGCCGACCAGGATGGCGGTGCGCTCGCCGCCTTGAAAACGCTCCACGGTGTCGACGGCTGAGAGCGTGACCGTCCCCGTCGCCGCGTCACGCCGCACCAACGCTGGCACGGCCTCTTGCAGCGCCGCCCGCTGCGCGCGGTGCGGCACTACCACGCCCAGCCCGTGCTCCGCGTCCAGGTTGTACGTATCCGGCGCGGTCAGCGCCTCCACTATTGGCGTGATCAGCCGCTGCTCGAAGGGGTTGCGCTGCCCGCTGGCTTCCTCGTCGTGCACGACGACAACGATGGGATGCGCCGGCGCCAGCACGGCGGCGACGAACGGGTCGGCGTGCGCGAACGGCGGCAGCACCTCATGCTTGTGCGAGTGGTAGTTGATGCCGTCTTTGCGGTAGACCTCCCGGCGTAGGAACGCGGCCATATCGGCGTGCAGCCGGAAGCTCTCCGCGAACTTGATCACGGGAACGGGCGGCTGGCGCTCCAGCAGGGTCAGGAAGAGCGATTCGTAGGAGCGGAACGTCTTGAAGGTGCGGCGCGGTTCCACGGCCCAGTCGTGCTTGACGATGGGCGGCATCTGGCGGTGGTCGCCGACGACGACGAGCGCGCCGCTAGCTTTGAGCGGCAGCGCGGCCATGGCCGCCTCGGGCAGGTTCATCTGTGAGGCTTCGTCGAGCACCAGTAGGTCGCACACGTCGTGGCCGAAGATGTTGTCCGCCCAGCGCTCCTTGACCATGCCGTAGATCGCACCGGGCGTGGCCGCGACGACGGGCCAGCGCTCAGACAGCACGACATCGACGTTGCGCGGCTCGTCCACTCCACGCTCCTCCGGGCGGCGCAGCGCCGTCACCCCATCAGGGACGCCGCCGCGCGGCCGCGCACGGTAGAGCGGTGTGTCGAGTAGGCGCCGGTCAAAATACTCCGCCATGATGTTGGGGTGGCGCTCCCATAAGTCACGCAGCAGCTGTTGCACGCGTACGACATTGTCCAGCAACACGTCGGTGGCCGCGTGCGTCTTGCACGAGAGCATGGCGCGGCAATCTATATCGGCGGCCATGGCCCCTTGCAGCCGCGCGAACAGCGCGAAGGCCGTGGCATAGCTCTTGCCCGTCCCCGGCGGTCCTTGCACCAGCAGCACGGGCGCATCGCCGTGCGCGCCGATGTAGGCGCGCTTACTCTCCTCGAAAGGGTGCAAAGCGCCGGCGACGCGCAGCGCGTCGAGTCCGGCTAAAAAGCGCGCCTGCCCCTCGACGGTGGCGGCGGGCCAGTCGACGCGCGCGGACTCCGAGGCGGCCAGGCGCTTGTAGAGGGTGTTGGGCCGGCCTGCGCTCAAACCCTCGGTGACCTTGGCGCACCAGTAGCCGTACCAGCTGTTGGGATCGCGGTCGAGCGTGTACGCCTGTTCGGACAGCGGCTGCGCGATGGATGCGAACACGAAGCCGCGGGACCACGCGCCGCCGGGCGACTCGCGTAGCGCCACTTCCACGAAGCCCTCCACCGCGCGCCCCGCGCTGTCCCGCGTTATGGTGATGGCGGCGATTTGGCCGCGTACGCCATAGAGCATCTGCTTGGGCGTCGGCGTGAACGATGTCTGCTCGTCGGCGGGCAGGCGCGAGTCGACGGCGACGCGCGGGCACAGCACGACCCCTTCGCCCACGCGCAGGGTCGAGAGCGCCAGCGCTTCGTCCAGGTCGCACTCCAGGCCGGCGCACTCTAGCCGCAACCGCACGCGCAGGCCGTCCTGCGACCACTTGGCCTCGGCCTGCTGCTCTTTTGGCAGCCGCACCTGTTTGGCTGTCGGGCGCGCAGCGCGATACTCGGCGTAGTAGCGCTCCTTGAGCGCGGCGCGGCGCACGTTGTCACGATTTCGCGCGGCCACTTCGGCGTCCTGATCCTTCTCGACATAACGCGCCAGCAGCGTCTCACCCGCCAGGACGCGGCGCTCGGGTGGGGCCAGCCGCGCCCGCTTCCACTCGGCCAGTTCGACGTGACGCTCGATGGTCACGAACTCGTCGAGCGCCTGCGCCAGCGTAGGGGCCGCGCCGACAAAGTGTTGTAGCGACGGCAACTCGAAGGGCGTTTTCTCGGTCTGCTTGTTGCCCATGAAGTCGGCGGCGACGCGCTCCAGCGCCTCCAGCCGGCGGGCGTGGAAGCCGGTGAGGAGCGCGGGCGTGGCGGCACGGTAGGGCGCCAGGTCGTCGCGCTTGCCCGGCGCGGGCGCGGGCAGGTCGCCCCAGGCGGCGTAGGCGTACTCGAGCGGGATCTGGCTGCTGAAGCGGGCGCGCGCCGTGTACCAGGGCGACTCCCGTGTCGTCCCGTCTACTGTCGCGTCATCGCCGTCCTGCTCCAGCTTGCCCCACCAGTCGAACAGGCGTGCGCGGAAGAGCTCGCGGTAGGGCGCTGGGCTGTTCCAGTCGAATTTGAGGTAGGCGGCGACGGCCTGCAACGACTGGCAGAGCATGGGATAGTTCTTGAGTTCGCGGATCTCGTCTTCCAGGAACGTGGCCACCGGCGAGTCGAACGCGGCCAGCGCCGTCACGAAATCGTACAGGGGCGTGGCGCCGAGGACGGACTCGGCGTGGCGGCCCAGTCCCTCCAGCAGTACGCGCTGCTCGAACGTGTCGTAGAAGATCAGGTGGATCGGCGCGCGCGGCTGCCCCTCGCGGTCCGGCGCGGCCAGTTCCACGATGGCGCGGATCGTCTCGGTCGTCCAGCGCAGGAACAGGTCGCGCTCCTGCTCGTCGCTCACGGGCGGCGCCTCCGTGAGGTGGACCACGCTACGGCGGCGCGCGGGCGTGGGCACGCCATCCGCGCAGGCGACGACGAGGGCGCCGAGCATGTAGACGCGGTCCTGTAGGTAGTCGTGCTGCGCGTCGATGTAGACACGCACGAGGTTGGGGTTGTGCGCGGCGTCGCAGTAGGGTAGCGAGCCATAGCCCTTGCTAGGGATATAGGAGAGCGCGTCGAGGTCATCGCCCTTCCAGCGGCGGTAGCGCCGCGCCCGCTGCACCAACTCGTCCAGTCGCTGTCCCACCGGCGGAGTCGCGGCGAGCCGCGCGACGAGCCCCTCGCGGCCCGGCGCGGCGACGAGGTCGCGCAACGCCGCGTTACTCCCCACGGCCCCCGACCCGCCCACGTCACCAGTTCCCGACAATGGGGTCGGCGCTACAGGGGCGACCGTCCCGCCCGCACCGTTATTGGCGGGGGTCTGGGGGGAGGCATCTCCCCAGGCTCCCCCGGAGGGGGCGGGGGGGGCGAGAGAGAGAGACTTTTCACAGACCGTGGGGTTTGGCCCTTTCAGCATCGCCAGCGCGCGGACTGTCGTGACGCCGGCCGCGCGCAGCACGCTCTTGTCGCGGCTCGTCGTGTGCGGCAGCAGCGAGAGGTCGTCCCGCTCGGCGCTCCACTTGGTGCAGAACTCGTTGTAGAGGCAGCCATCGCACTTGTAGGTGAGGTGGTACGGCACATCGTCGAAGGGCGCGGCGGCCACCCGCGCCGCGGTGGAGGCAGGATCGGTCACGAGGTCGCGCACAGCGGCGCGGTAGCTCTCGGGGTCGTCGACGATCTCCAGCAGGCCCTGGCGCGTCCCAAAGTAGTCCTCGGCCAACGCGCGTTCGGCCTCGTAGCGGGCGATGTCCTCCGCGCGTAATCCCTCGACAGCGATCTTGCCGCCGCCAGCGGCGTCACCGGACGGCACGCCTGGCGTCGCGGGGCCGCGATAGAGTACGGACAACTCAATCGCCCCGTACGCGATGCCCTCGCCATCGAGCAGCGCGGCCAGCATCTCATGGTAGAAGGCGACCTGCAGCCGGTGCTCCACCTTGGCCGCGTCCGAGCTCTTGATGTCAGCGATCAGAATGTGTAGCGCGCCGTCATCGTCGCGTGACAGGCGTAGCACATCGATGTCGCCGCGCATCAGCCAGCCTGCTACAGCGATCTGTAGGCGCGCCTGGAATAGGACTAGCGTCGCGCCGGGGGCGAGCGCGCGCATGGCGTCGGCGACGCGCGCGTTGTCGGGCGGGCGCTGGATCTTGCTCGATAGGGCCGACGCGGCGAGATCGACTGTGGGGTAGCGCGCCGCGATATCCCCCTCGACGAGATCCTCGAAGCGCGCGCCCGAACGGGTCAGCAGCGGCGGGATAGGCTGGGCCGCCACGCCGTAGTCGGCCAGGAAGCGGGGGCCGTGCGCGCGCTCGTGCAGGCGCAGGCGTAGGTAGCGCGCGCACTGCTCCATGCGGATGTACTGCGCGATGTCGGTGGGGGAGATCGCGCGGACGCCCGCGGCGGGATAGTTCTTGTCCACCACGCCGGTCCGCCGCGGCGTGAGCCCTCTACGCGCCATAGTCATCTCCCCGTTGTATCGTCGTGACCGTCCGTTCGTCCCGCATGGCCGCCCTTCTATGATAGTGCGAACGATACGATAACGGCGCGCCATCGTGCACAGTTGTTGACGGATTGCCCGCGTTGGTACAATGGTGGTAATACACGCGCCCCATACTGGAGGGATACCCTCTCATGACCACGTACGCGTATACGACACCCGAGATCGACTGGTCCACTTTCCCTGACGCCGATGGAGAGCCGATGGCCGAGAACACCGAGAATCTGGTGCAGATGATGGACCTCATCATCGCGCTGAAGGCTTTGCTCGCGGCACAGGGGCGGACGCGCTGGATGGTCGGCGGCAACCAATTTCTTTATTACAATGAGCACAACGGCCGCGAGCACGTCGCGCCGGATGTCTACGTGGGCTTCGATCTGGCGCCGCATCGACGCCCGAGTTGGAAGACGTGGATCGAAGGCAAAAGCCCCGATATCGTGTGGGAGATCTCGTCGGAAAGCACATGGCAGGAGGATGTGGGGACCAAACTCGCTGTGTACGCTCGTGTGGGGGTGCGGGAATACTACATCTTCGATCCCAATGGTGAGGCGCCGTCATCGTTGCAAGGCTTTGCTCTGCGCGAGGGGCGGATGACGCCGGTCCCACTGCTGCCGGGCGGGGGTATCATGAGCCCGCTGTTAGAGGCGGAGCTGCGGCCGATAGCGATGGAGGAGACGGTCTACAGCCCGGCGGCGGTCTATCTGCGTGTGATCGATCCGGCGACGGGCGAACCGATCCCCACGGCCGAGGAGTTGCGCGACGACTATGAGGAGGTTCAACGCGATTATCTTGCGACGCGGGCGTGGGCCGCGCGGGAGGAGGACGCGCGGCGCCTAGCGGAGCAGCGCGTGGCGCGGGAGGAGGACGCGCGGCGCCTAGCGGAGCAGCGCGTGGCGCGGGAGGAGGACGCGCGCCACGCGGCTGAAGATCGCGCGGCTACGGCCGAGGCCGCGCTGCGCGAAGCCCTTGCCGCCCTGGCCCGTCAGCAGGGCGCCACGCCCAAATGAGCAAAAAACACTAAAGCTTCCTGGGTGTCTCTACGCAGTCATCCGAGTGTTCGATGGACCGGCGAATATCCCACTCGTGGTGATAGGCGTCATGTGTGTTGTTGCGTATGACATCGAGGGCGGTCTGCTCGCCCCGCTCAGTATGGATCAAGACGACCCGCTCCTGCATGGCCAGTGCGACGGCCTCAAGCCAGTCGTCGACGGCATGTTGGAGTGACCACAGGGCGCCTGCGACTGGGACGCGTTCATAGGCGCGGGCGCGCGCCAAGAGATTCTCGTCGTATCCGGGGACGTTTCTTTCGCCACCGCGCGCACAACCTGCGAGGCGTTCCGCCCAGATGCGCGCGTTGTCGGTGACGTGACAGACGTAGGCGCCCACAGACCAACTGAGGTCGGGATGGCGCTGTGAGCCGTCGCGGTCTCCCACCAACGCGGCATAGCGGGTCGGGATCGCCGCCATTAGCGCCAGAGCATCGTCGGGCGAGATGGACCAGTCGTAGCCGCACTCCCGACAGGGGCTGCCGTACAGATCCCGACCCCAGTTCATCATGAGCCTCCCTTTAGAGCGATGCGGTGGCGCGCTACGGAAAAATCCGACGCACGGGCACGCGCAGGCCGGGGAGGACTGGGTCGCCCACAAGGTCATCGGCGTCAGTGAAAAAGCGGGGATGACCGTCGAGAGTGTGGGCCGTGACCGTGCGCATGATGGGGTCGATGAGCCAGATGAGGCGCACGCCGGAGTCGAGGTACTGCCGGACCTTGGCGTCGACATCCCCGAACGTGTCGCTGCCCGACACGACCTCGGCGGCGAGGTCGGGCGCGAAGTCGGCGTCCGTATTGAGGTTGGCGGGCAAACGGTCCTTGCGTACGAACGCCAGGTCTGGGTAGCGGCTTGGCGGCGTGCCGACGACCTTAAACGTCGTCTGGGGTCCGCAGACGAGGCCGGCGTCGTGCGCGGCGACATGCTCGTCGAGGAGGCGGCCCAGCCGGATGATGATAGCTCCGTGCGCGAGCGTCGGCACATACTCCTCACTCTCTTGACCCTCTTGTGATGGTATCAGCAGGTCCGTCATAAGTTCCCCCGTATCCGTGTCTCGTACGCGTACTCTATCCCAACGTCCGGCGCGGCCGGGCGGCCCCGTGTTCGTTGGCGTTCGCCGCCCATTGGACATCGCCGCAGCGACCGTCGGGCGTATAGCGATACGCCCCTACACACCGTCGCCTGTCGCCTGCCGCCTGCCGCCTACGCCGTGTTGGCCTTACGCGCACTTTCGCGTGACACGTCGACGACGCCACGCACGCGCTCGATGTGCGCGAACACGCGTGAGAGTTGTTCGGTGCTCGAGATGCGCACGCTGATGCGGATAGTCGCGCTATGGTCGGTCGTGATCGTGCTCGACGCTGTGATGTTGACGCGCTCCTCGGTGATGGCGGCGCTGACGTCGCGCAGCAGCCCCTCACGGTCCCATGCTTTCACGATGATGCCGACCGTGTACGATGACTGTGCGACCGCCGGACCCCACTCGACTTGCACCAGCCGCTCGGTCTCCTGCTCGGCCAGGATGCGCGGGCAACTGGCGCGGTGGACGGTGACGCCGCGGTTGCGCGTGATGTAGCCGATGATGTCGTCGCCCGGCGCGGGGTGGCAGCAGGGCGCCAGCCGCGTCAGCAAGTCGCCCACGCCCATCACGCTAATCTGGCCGCTGCTCGTCTGTGGCTCTGGCTGCGGCGTAATGGCAAGGACATCGGGCCCGGCGGGCGTCTCCTCGCGCAGCTTGAGGCGGCCTACCGCTTGTTGCGGCCCCACGGCTCCGTAGCCGATGGCGGCGAAGAGGTCGTCGGGCGTTTTGAACTCCATCCCGGCCGCCAGCATCTGCATCTGCTCAGCCGGCAGGCTATTGAGGGTGCGCTGCTCCAGACGTTGCAACTCGCGCTCGAAGAGCTCGCGGCCGTGCGCGATATTGTCGTCACGGTCCTGGCGCTTGAACCAGGCGCGGATTTTGGAGCGCGCGCTGGCCGAGGCTACGAAGGTGGACCAATCGCGGCCGGGTCCGTGCGGCGTGCGCGTGGTCAGAATCTCGACGCGTTCGCCGTTGTGCAGTTGGTAGTCGAGCGGGACCATCGCGCCGTTGACCTTGGCCCCGATAGTGCGGTTACCGAGTTCGGTGTGGATGCGGTAGGCGAAGTCAACCGGGGTCGATTTGGCCGGCAGGTCGATGATGTCGCCTTTGGGGCTGTAGACGAAAACCTGGTCCTGGAACACGTCGATCTTAAGCGTATCCATGAACTCGGCGCTGTCGGTCTGCAGTTCGTCCTGCCAACTCATCAGCGACTCAATCCACTTGGTCATCGAGGTGGCGGCCCTGGTCGAGCCCGCTTCTTTGTAGTGCAGGTGCGCCGCCACGCCATACTCAGCCAGGCGGTGCATCTCGTGCGTGCGGATCTGCACCTCTAGCTGGTGTCCGTCGGGTCCGATCACCGTAGTGTGCAGCGATTGGTAGCCGTTGGGCTTCGGCGTGGCGATGTAGTCCTTGAAGCGGCCGTTGACCGGCGTCCATAGGGCGTGGAGCAGACCGAGGGCCTGGTAACACTCGGGTAGCGTGTCGACGATTACGCGCAGCGCGAAGAGGTCGTAGACGCGCCGCAGGTCCATGTTGATCTCGGGGCGCTGTAGCTTGCGATAGATACTGTAGAGGTGCTTGGCGCGGCCTGTGACCTCGCCTTCGACGCCATGGGCGGCCAGTTGGGCGCGCACAGTCTCCGCCGTCCCCTGCGCGTAGCGCTCGCGCGCGGGACGCTGCTCAGCGATCTGTTCGACGAGCCACCAGTAGGCGTCGCTCTCGAGGTACTTGAAGGCCAAATCCTCGAGTTCCCACTTCATTCGCGCCATGCCCAGGCGACCGGCCAAAGGAGCGTAGATGTCGCGCGTCTCCAGGGCTTTGCGTTGCTGCTTGCGCAGCTCCAACGCGTCGAGCGTGCTCATGTTGTGCAGGCGATCGGCCAGCTTGACGATGACGACGCGCGGGTCTTCGGCCATGGCGATGAACATCTTTTTGACGTTCTCGGCCTGACGGCGCTGATGGGTATCGCCCCTGCGCCCCTTGTCCTTCTCGCTCTCGCGCTGCTCTGTCTTTTCGATCTGCTGGCTACTGAACGCGCCGACCTTAGTCACCCCGTCGACGAGGTGAGCCACACCTTTTCCAAAGCGTTCCTCCACGTCGGCCAGCGTCGCCGCCGTATCCTCGACGGTGTCGTGTAGGAGCGCGGCCACGATGGTGATGGGGTCCATGCGCATCTCCGCGAGGATGATGGCCGTTTTTAGTGGGTGGGTGATGTAGGGCTCGCCCGATTTGCGCCGCATGCCTTCGTGCGCCTCGGCGGCGAAGTGGTACGCGTCGGCGATCGTCGTGCACGCGTCATCTTTGAGGTAGCCGCGCGCGACATCGAGCAACATGTCCAGCGTTGGCAGCCGCAGCGTGTCAAGTGAGGGCGCGACATCCGGGCGGTGGCCGGGGTTGGGTTCAGCGCCCGATTGAGTGGGCGGAATAGGAGGAGTGGTCATGATGGAACGTATACCTCGGTAGCCCGCGCTTGGCGTCGCGCGGCGTGATACGGGCGCTGGCGATCAGCGCTTCCGCGAGGCCGCGCTCGTGGCCGCCATTGGTCTACCATGCGGCTTTAGCCACCGGTTCCCTGAGGTCGTGCTCGATGGCGCGGCCAGCGGCGCCGCGGACAGCGATGTCTTTAATGCGCAGTTCGATTGCCGCGTACCCGTTCCAATCATTATACTGCAAGCTGCACACGACATCGACCGTGGTCCCGCGCGGCAGCTTGCCCACGTCGTCGGCGCGGCCGAAGGCGATGCCCCCGACCGTGCCGTCGGGGGCGGAGAAGCTGAAGCGTAAGTGGTCCCCGCCCACGACGCGGCAATCGGCCACGCGCAAGCCGCGCCATAGCAACACCGGCGGTTGGTTGCCGACGCCAAACGGCTCGAGCGTGGCTAGTTGCTCGAACAGCCCGCGCAACTCTTCCACCCCAAAGAAGCGGCCGCCGATCTCGGCGTCGAGTTGGATCGACGGGACCAGGTCCTCCTCGCTAAGTTGGGCGGCGGCGAGGGCGCCCATGCGCTCACGGAACGGTGCGATGCAGTCGGTGCGCAAGCTGAAGCCGGCGGCGCCGGCATGGCCGCCGAACTTGGTGAGCAGGTCGGCTGAACTCGCCAGCGCTTCGACGACGTTGAAGCCGGGGACGGCGCGGGCCGAGCCGCGGCTCTCACCGCCGACGCTAACGTCGCGTTCGATGACGAAGACGGGCCGGCAATACTCCTCGGCGAGCCGCCCGGCCACCAAACCGACAACCCCTACCGGCCATGTGTCGTCGTCGACGACCAAGGCGCGCTCGGCCGGGTGTGGTCCGATGTGCGCGCGCGCGGCGGCGATGATCGTCGCCGTCAAGCGTTGGCGCTCACCATTTTTCTCCTCGAGCGCGGCGGCCAGGCGCTCGGCCTCGGCATGATCGCGCGTCATGAGCAGCTGGCACCCGACCGCCGCGTGGTCGATGCGGCCCGCCGCGTTGAGGCGGGGGCCGACGCGGAAGCCGATCTCCGCGGTAGTAAGGTTGGTATGCTCTAACCCGGCGCAGCGTAGCAGCGCCTGCAAACCTACGCGGGTCGTGTGCGAGAGGACAGGCAGACCATAGCGCACCAGCACACGGTTCTCGCCGCGCAAGCGCACCATATCCGAGACCGTGCCGATGACCACGAGGTCAAGCACGTCGCGGCGCAGGCGCGCGCCGTCGGGGATGCCCTCGGCCAAGGCGCTGGCCAGCTTGAAGGCGACTCCGACGCCGGCGAGATCCTTGAACGGGTAGGCGCACAGGGGCTGGCGCGGGTTGAGGATGGCCACCGCCGCGTCGGGGAGGCGCTCGGGCGGCATGTGGTGGTCGGTGATGATGACATCCAGGCCGATGCCGCGCGCGTACTCCACCTCGGCCGCGTTGGAGATGCCGCAATCGACAGTGACGATGAGGCGCGCCCCCTCGGCGTAGAGGCGGTCGAGCGCGCCTGTGTTGAGCCCATAGCCCTCGGTGGCGCGATGGGGCACGTAGACCGTGCAGGCGGCTCCCAGCGCGGAGAGGGCCTGGTGCAGCAGGACGGTCCCGGTGACGCCGTCGACGTCGAAGTCGCCGTACACGGCGATGCGCTCACCGGCGGCGATGGCCGCGCGGATGCGGCGGACGGCGTCGGCCATGCCGTGCATCAGGAGCGGCGCGTGCATCGCGGATGTCCCCGGATGCAGGAAGAGGGGCATCTCCTCGTGGGTGATCCCGCGGTTGTAGAGGATCTGCGCGACCACCGGCGCGAGGCCCTTGAGCGGCGCGTCGTATCCGCTCGGCATCGCGACGGGCATGAGCCAGCGCGCCTTGATTCCCTGCATGATTTGGGGCCTTTCCACCTACTCGCATGTACAAGATGGTACTTGTATGGAGTGTATCATCAAACCGTCGGGTCGTGTGCGCAATAGGCGCCGAAGGGGTGGTATAATGGCGGCGGCAGCGTAGTGAGAGGGGCTTTTGTGACGGATACCGATAACATAGCGACACTGTACCAGCAAACCGCGCGATCCGCCGCGACGGTTCTCGACTACCTGGCCGAGATCGAGACCATGATCGGCGAGCTTCAGAGTAGGATCGGCGAACTCCCGTTTTTCGCGCGTGGTTTTGTCTCGTCGCAGGTCACGAAGGGTACGGGACAGGACATCCCAGTGTGGGGGAAGACAATCGCGGCGCTCACGACGACGCTACGCCAGGTGAGGGAAGCGGCCGGCCGTGACGAGGGCGCGGGTGGCGCTCCATCCGGCGATGACCGTGGCCTCTACAGCGCGGCGCGCACGCGCGTCGACGGGGACCGGCCGCGCTTAGAGCGGCTGGCCGCGTTCATGGAATCGGTCCCATCAAAGCTCGGCGCCATCCCGCCCGGCCTGCTGCCGGCCGATCAGCGCGCCGATTTCCTCGCCACCGTGGCGCGCCAGACCGCGGCGTTACGCGGCGCGATCACGGAGATGCCCGCGCTCTCGGCAAAGCTATCAGCCATCAGCGATCAGCCATCAGCATAACCAAAGACCTGCGACTGCCTCCCCACTGCGGTGGGGACCCCGATGGCAAACCACGGCCGACTGCGGTCGGTTGAGATTTTAACAGGGACATCCTTTGCGATTGTGATACCCTGGCACCGCAGTGCCGTACGCTGCCATGCGACCGCAGTCGCAGGCCCGGAGCACTATGAGAAACGACATCGCCTACTGGATCGCCTTCTCGCAATTGCCGGGCATTGGCGGGCAGCGCTTGCGGCGCGCCCTTGAGCGGTTTGGGGACATGGAACGTGCCTGGCGCGCCTCAGCCGCCGAACTCATCGACGCGGGCATCGAGCCCAAAGTCGCGCGGGCGGCCGTCGCGGCGCGTGGTTCCGTCGATGTCGCCGCGCTGCGGGGGCGCGTGGAGCGCGCTGGCGTGGAGGCGCACACCCTCGCCGACAAGAGTTATCCCGCGCGGCTGGCCGACATCTATGACGCCCCGCCCGTCCTCTACGCGCGCGGCGAGTTGCTGCCGCAGGACGAATGGGCCGTGGCCGTCGTCGGCACGCGCACCGTGTCGCCGTACGGCCGCGAGGTGACGCATCGGCTCGTGACCGACCTGGTGCGTCACAACGTGACTATCGTGAGCGGACTCGCGCGCGGCGTCGACGGCTTGGCCCACCGCGCGGCCCTCGACGCGGGCGGGCGCACGCTGGCCGTTTTCGCCTGCGGCGTCGACGTGGTCTACCCGCCTGAGCACCGCAACCTGGCGGCCGACATCGCCGCGAACGGCGCGCTCCTCTCCGAGTACCCCGTCGGTTCCGCCCCCGAGGCGGGCAACTTCCCGGCGCGCAACAGAATTATTAGCGGCCTCTCGCTGGGCACGGTCGTGATCGAGGCGGGCGAGAAGAGCGGGGCGCTGATCACGGCGCGGCGCGCGCTGGAGCAGAACCGCGAGGTATTCGCCGTCCCCGGCAGTATCTTGGCGCAGGGCTCGCGCGGCTCCAACCGGTTGATCCGCGACAGCGGGGCCAAGCTCATCACCTCGGCCGACGATGTGCTGACCGAGTTGCAGCTGCAACTGGTCCCGCAGCAACTGGAGATGCGTCAGCTGCTGCCGACCAACGCGGTGGAGGGCGCGCTGCTGGCGCTGCTCTCGCCGGAGCCGCGCCACATCGACGAACTGACGCGCGCCAGCGCGCTACCCGTGGCCGAGGTCAGCAGCGCCCTATCCATGATGGAACTCAAAGGTATGGCGCGCCAGGTCGGCGGGATGCAGTACGTCATTGGTGGTTGATGCTCCACCGATCACATAAAGCTTTGATCGACTATCGACTATCGACTATCGAAAGATACGACCCCAATCGCTCGCCCAACTCATCGAGCGCGCGCGAGCGCAGGCTATAGGTGACGGGGCCGTTCCCGTCGTCATGGACGCGCACCAGGCCGGCGGCGCGCAGCGCGACGAGGTGGTGATGCACGGTGCTCTTGGCCAGACCGCTGTCGTGGACCACGTCGGTGAAGCCGCGCGGAGTCGTCGCCAGGAACCGCAGGATGCGCAAGCGGCTCTCGTCGGCCAGCGCGCGCGTCAGGCGCAACAAGTCGGGCGAGGGCTCGCCGGGCGGAGTGGGCAGCGCGTCGGCGGGATAGAGGTTTAACCGCACGCGGCCATGCAAGCCATACAGGTTCCACGGTCGGTAGTGGTACTGGGGCACGAGCACGACGACATCCACATCGGCGATTGGCGCGAGATATACACCGCCGGTAGCCGCCTCGGCCAGGGCATCCGGCGCCATCACGGCCTGCAATGTGCGCTTGGCCGCGGCGTCGGCGGCCAACCCATCGAGGATCGCCCTGTTGGCCGCGTGGAAGTACTGCTCGTCCCACGCCTGAAGTAAATGTGCAAGCTGGTCCCGTTGCGCGCCAAGGTCGCGTAGCAGCGCCATGCTTTCCGGCGAGGTGTACGGGGCTACTAACTCGTACAACGCGCCCGGCGACAGGCCACCGAGCCAGCGCACGAAGTTCGGCGCGTCGCGCTCACCAGGACATTGCCATATAAGGACCTCCAGCTTTTTGACCAAGGGTAGCTCTCTATACCTGGCTAGCTCCGCCGCGAACGCGGGGCTAATCCGAGTGCGCACATCCTTAACCCACTTCTCGCCTATCTCCAGCGTCTTGTGCTCCCGCGTCGCGGCATAGGCGTGCAAGCTGACGGCGAGTTCGTACGCCTCGGCCCAGTCGACCTCTACCCGGTACGTCGTCCCTCTCCCCCACCACTATCTTTATCTTGACCCATAAATCGTCTATGATCGAACAAGCTGATAGTTAGATAATAGTCGAACAAGTGTGGATGTGCAAGCGAAGAGTCAACGAGTCAACGTACGGGGTGCGCCGATCTCGTATGTATGCTCTACAATGAAAGAAAGGGCGGCTACGCCGCCATTATGCTGCCGCCGTCAACACAAGAGGAGGGATAGGCATGGCAACCGAATCCGTACCGCAGCCAGACGACGTGGACGTCATCGTCCGTCCGATCGCCGGCGCGACGACGCCATTGCCGCCGCGCACCGACGAAGAGTTGGCCGCCATGCGCGCGGCCCACCCCGACCAGGCATGGTTCTGGACGCGGGAATGGTACGACGGCGAACGCGGGGTCGACGAGCGATGGGCCGCCGGTGTACGCGGCACGATTTATTACAGCGACGAGGAGTTCCAAGCCGCGCTCGACGCCATTCCGCCAACCGATGCCGACGTTTGGGGCCGAGGCGCGCTTCCGGCGCGAGTACGCCAAACTGACGCAAGGTGAGCGTGAGCAATTTCGCGTGGCGCGTATCAAGTTCGTGACGGGTTTGCGCGCCGGTCGCGTCTCGTCGAGCTTGCGCATCAAACGCGTTCAGGGCACGACCGATGTGTACGAGATGACGTGGGCGCCCGATGGCCGCGCGACGTTTCGCTACGGCGACGCGGTGCGCCTTGGCGATCCTCACATCGTCTGGCGCCGTGTCGGCGGCCACGATATCTTCGATGAGCCATAGCCCTTTTGGCATACGCTTATTACAGGCGGATATACGGTTCATACCGTTTAAGCGGATATACGGTTCATACCGTTTAACTGGCCGCGTGGAGCGCCTGTACCGTGGCGCGGACGTTGCCGCTCATGACGAGGTCGTTGTTGTAGTCGCTTGTGGGCGCCCAGATCGGGATGACCTTGTCGGCGGTATCGAGACCACGGTGGGCGTAGTCGGCCAGCAAGGCGACGATGCGGTCGATGCCGTCGAACCAGGTGTCGTCGTAGACGTAGCAGCCGTCGTTGCTGCAGCGTGAGGGGCGGCCGGCGAGCGCGCGCTCGTTGGCGAGGTCATGCGTCTGAGTGGACATGCCCTGCGTGCCATAGCTCGACTCGGCGTTGAAAAAGCCCATCACCACGCCAGGGTCGACGCCGTCGCGCTTGCCCTGATCCCACAGATATTCGGCGTAGGTACGGCCGTCGCGCGTCGCCGTCGTATCCGCGAGCGGCGAGTCCGCCGCCGTCAGGGCCTGCTGGATCGCGGCGACGGAGACCGACGGCGGCGCGAGCACATGGGCTTGCGCGTTGACCGCTTGCGCGTAGCGCCAGGTGTCGCCGCACGGTCCCGGTTCGGGAATGCCGCTGGCGTCGGGCCGGCACGATTGTTGTGGCGGCGCACCGCGCAAGCCCTGCCCGCCCTGGAAAGAGGCGGTGCTGTGGGCCAGGACGAGCAGGCCCAGGCAGCCCACGATCGCCACGAGTAAGAGACCGAGCAGGCGCTGGATCGGCGATGGCGTCTGCATGGAACGGCGTGCCCGCGCTGCCGTAGGCGCGGGCGTGGAACGCTTAGGCCGCGATGGCGCCGTCGCCGCCTGCTGTGCTATGCGCGCTTGCGTCGCGAACCCATCACTGTTCTGACGCCGGCTGGCGCCGCGCGCGCGTTTCGGCGCTTTATTCGGCATAGCTCGCTGTTCGCTCGGCCAACAGGATATGCCGGCGCGGGTAAGCCAATTCGCCATAGGGCGCCGGATAAGAGGACTCCCGGATGGGGAGATAATTGATTGTCTTAAAGGCGGCAAGACATGTGTCAATGCCGTTCGTAGCTAGCATATTGTTCATTTAATCACGTTTACTCCGTCCGCGTTCACGACTATTCCGCGCGAACAACGGGCAGCTTCTATAAAGGTACTACGCTATACTAATGTCACGCTTTATCAACGAAGGGAACGATCTGTCATGCAGCCACTTCGCTTGGCCGATGATACGCGCGCGGATTATCGTCGCTACATCCTCACGTCCTTCCCAATCCTCGACAATGATCTGCGGAGGACCATTGAGAACAATATTGAGCGACGTAATCTTCTATGGAAGAGCCCTTATCTAAGTCTATCCCGACCCTATCAGAGTAACGAAACCGTTCGCGATCTCATCGATGAGGGTATCTTTCATCCGAAATTGGACGATATCTTCAAGCCTCGATCCGATGACGCGTTTGAGGAGTGGCAACTCTATCACCATCAAGAGTATGCGGCACGACGAATCCTGGAAGGGCGACCGACGATTATCGCTAGTGGTACAGGTAGCGGCAAGACGGAATCGTTCCTCATCCCTATCATTGACTACTGTCTGCGTCACTGTGATGAAGAGGGCGTAAAAGCCCTCTTGGTTTACCCCATGAACGCCCTAGATGTCTTGAACAGGGGCATATCGTGCGATTGCGTCAAGTTTAGGCAGCGAGTTTCGCCCGCTCAATCCAGTGATCAATGGCTCTCTCCAGTCTGTCGAAATAGGGCCGCAGGGTCGTGTCG
>JAABUV010001547.1_pt1 | contig 33147 bp, 3 predicted proteins | sample 5559971 | NCBI WGS metagenome assembly JAABUV01 (sample SAMN10711881, study PRJNA513362) | rock metagenome | isolation source: Antarctica rocks | place: Antarctica: Victoria Land, Knobhead nord | collected 2015-12-19
TTATAATTAATATTATTAATTCTCCTATTATATAAGACTTTAAGATATAAAGTTTATTATAAAACTTTATAACTTATACTTAAATAGTCTATTATTAATCTATTAATATAGCTCTTACTTTTAAAAGGTTTTTTATATAGTCTTTAATTATAAGTACTCCTCCTTTTAAAAAGTTATCCCTAACTTTATCTTTTATATATAGATTATATCTATATATTATATAAAATAATAAATAACCTAATATAATATAAATACTATTATAATATATAAATTTAGCTATTAAAAGTATAATAGCCTAATTATCTTATTCTTTATTTAAAAATACCTTAAGGTAATATTTTAATATTTAGTTCTAATATTTAATCTATCTATCTATTTATAAATAAAATATAATACTTAGTTATCTCTTTATCTTTATATAATAATAGACTTTTAATTAATAGGTATTAATAAATAAAGATCCCTAATCTAAGATAATATCTATTAATATATTATATTATAATATTATATTCTTAAATAAGATCTTAGCTAATTTAATAGTAGTATAAGTACTCTTAATTAAAAGGTCTTAAACTATCTTTATATACCTATTAATAATTATAAGAATAAAATTATATATAAAAAATTTATATTTATTAAGTAGTAAGCTTATGATAAAATTTATAGAAAGTTCTTCTTAAAGCCCTTTAAATTATAATAAGGATATTATACTATTATAAAGTTTATATTTAAGAGCTTTAACTCTTTAGTATATTTTATAAGTCTAGATATATAGCTTAATATCTATTAATATTCTACCCTAATAATATTTATATTAAAGTAACTCTAAGGTTTTTTATAATTTAAAATAACTTATTAAAGTATTATTATAATACCTTATAATAATTTTTACATATAATATTAAATTATTTAATATATAAAGTACTCCTTTAAATTTTAATAATCTTATAAAATTAACCTTCTAAGGCTATTTAATAGTATTTTACTTAGAAGCTATATATTTTACCTTATCTTTCTATTTAATAATAAATAGATTATTATATTATAATAAGAGGATAAGTTCTTTTAAGGATTTTAATCTAGCTTTATAAGTTATTTTAAGTCTAATAACTACTCTTATTAATATTTATAAGATATATTATTTATAACTAATAACCCTAATAATAGGATTAAGTAGTAGCGCTATTATATTACTTTAATATTAAGAAGGTAGCTTTATAACCCTTCTATCTAAGTTTTTAAGCTTAGTTAAGGGTTTCTTAAGCCCTCTTAAGCTAGATAGGTTTATATACTTAGTTATTTCTTCTAGCTACCTTTAACTAGAGATAATACTTCCTAAGTTTACTAGCTTATTTTATAAGGTAGGTAGGAGCTAGTTAAATAATATCTTAATATTATTATAATTAGGTCTATATAATAGAGTATTTATAAGATTCTTCTTACTAGGTTAATATTTAATATTAAAGTTATATATAGTTAAATAGATAGCCTATTAAGCTTAATAACTATTTAACTACTTTACTTATATAAATCCTCTAAGATTATTATAATTTATAAGTACTTTAATAGTATAATAACTACCTTCTATATAATATTACTATTACTTAAAGGCTTTAATAATTACTAATAGCTCTTAATTATATATCTTATACCTAGTCTTAGTAGGTATTAATTTATAAGACTAAAAAGCTACTAGATACTAAGCCCTATTATTATCCTATTAGGATAAGATAGTAGTTATAATAAAATTAGATATATCTATTTTAATCTAAATTTTCTTATTAGGATTAAAATATATTAAAATAGGTATAGTTATAAAGGCGTAATATAGGTTATAAAATACCTTCTCTTTACTAGTACCTTATAAGAAGGGTCTTAACTTTTTCCTATCCTTACTACCTTTTAAGAGGCTAGTTAAGGGGGATACTATTTATAAATAGTAGTAGATAAAACACTAGTAGAAGTTTATAAATCTCAAGAATACTTAGACTTCTTAATATATAGTTAATACTAGCTAGTCTTAAATAGTAAATACCTTATAACTATCTATTAATATACTATTAATATTTCTTTTAGTTTATATAAAGCTAAAACTTTTATAACTACTTAAGTACTTAGTAGATATATTACTTATAACTTAAGATATCTTTTAAATAAATTAAAATATTATTAAGATATACTATATAAGTAATATTTACTAGACCTACTAAAGCTCTATTAATATAGGCTTAGAATATTACTAAGGCGTTTACTAATTTAAATAGTATAATTATATATTTAAAATAGCTATATTATATATAAAACGCCGTCTTCTACTTATTATCCTTATAAATATAAATTTTATAATAAGTATCTTTAAGGTTTAATTTAGTAAATATCTATATACCTTATAAGTAATTAAGTATTTTATTAATTAAAGAGAGAGGATAATAATTCTTTATTATTACCTTATTTAACTTATAATAGTTAATATATAAATATAGGCTACTATCCTTCTTTAATATAAATAAAATAGGAGCCTTAATAGGGTTAGTAGACTCTTATATCTAACCCTTTAACTTAATATTATCTAAGTAGATATATAAAATTTCTAACTCCCTTTATAATAAATTATAAATAGGCTTATAAGGAGGCTTATAACTATTTATATTAATAATATAGTCTCTAGGCTTAAATAGAGGTAGTCGTCCTACCTCTTTATTTAAAAAGATATCTAAAAAGTTATATAAACTTTTAAGTAGCTTTTAATATATTATTATTAGAGCTCTAGGTTTCCGCTTAGGATAATTTAATATAAATAATAGTATAAATTACTAATTTACCTTTAAAGGTATTTATAAATACTTATAACTCTAGGATAGATATACTAGTAGAGTCTAATAGGAATTACTACTTTTAACTCCCTAGGTCTACTTATACCCTAGCTTCTAATAAAGTAGGTATATTAAGAATAATTAGTAACCCCTTCTTCTTAATTATATAAAATATATTAGTATATTAACCTAACTATCCCTAGCTATTAATAAGATAGTACTCTACTTAATATATATTATAATAATAGATTAATTAACTATTTATCTATTTAGGAATTAATAGCTAATAGCCCTCTAGGAGTTTTAGGTTATATTACTTAATAAAGCTTTAAGAGATAATATTAATTTCTACTCTTATATTTATTAGGAAGTCTATATAGTCCTATATACCTTAAATATTAATAGAACTATTAATATTAATATTATAAATTAATAATAAACCCCTTTTAATAAGTAAGCGCCTTAGTATTAAGGTCTTAATAGAGGCGCGCTTTCTTTTTTTAGTTTAATAGTCCTTTTTTTAATAGTATTAATAGGTATTATATTTAGATTCCTAGGTATCCTAGGTTTATAATAATCCCTATTATAGTACCCCTTCTTCTTATAATTAAAATATATTAACCCTTCCTTAGTATCTAGTAACTTACTATAACTATTAGCGGGTTAAATACTTCCTACTTTTATAAAAGGGTTAATACCCCTATCTTAACTTCCTTTCCTCTTCTAACCTCTATTCTATTTATTAGAATAATCCCCTTTTTTAATAATATAACTATTACCTACTATTACTCTAGTATAATACCGCTAGTTATTCTTTAACTAAGTAGTAAGGGTAATTAGGCTTTCTTTAGTTATAAAGAGGTCTTAATAGTTTATAAGGGCCTTTTAAAGGTTTAGGTATAACTTTATAAAGAAGTTAATACGCTAATATTCCTCTAAAAAGGGGGGGATTTATAACTTAATCCTACTTAGATATATATTAAAGCTTTATACTAACTAGTTAGGGGTCTATTATATATCTAAGTATAATTATATATTATAGAGCTAGTAGTTTACTAGGTCCCTAATAAGGTTTAATAAATATTAAGTAAAGTACTCCTAGGTAATTACTCTCCCTAATAATATCTTTTTATAATAATCTTATAACTTAGTAGGTTTACCTTCTAAGAACTATATAGCCTAAGTAACCTTTATAAATTTAATTAAGAATTTATTAGGTATTAATTAAAATATAATATCTATAACTTAATACTATTTCCTATACTTATATATATTCTTCCCCTTATAAAAGGGTAAGTCCTTAGGCTTTAAGTAGCTCCTAGGGTATTAACTACTAGGTTCTTCTAACTAGCCTTTAATAGACTAACTTAGGGTAAAACTATTAAAGATAGAGTCTATCTTAGGGTCTAATATACCTTATATATTAATACCCTAATCTAGAGGGTATTAGTTCTCTATTAGGCCTAGTTCTAACCTTTATTATATCCCGCCTAATAATCCGCTAGTAATCTAATATAAATTTAATATAACTACTTCTACTTTTACTTATAATCTAGCTATCCTTTCTTAGATACCTTAAAGCTTTCTTTCTTTTATTAACTACTCTTCTTTAACTTTAGTAGTAGTAATAAGTTTATTAAGTATAATAGTACTAATAAGGGTTTTATTAGAAATTCTATTACTAGGTATATTATTTCTTATTTTAATATCTCTTATATTAGACTTTAATATTATTTTAATTTTATTACGCTAGACTTCTAATATATTTTTATCTTATTTAGTATTAAATATCTTCGCGTTATTATACTATTATAATTTAAACTATCCCCCTTTTAAGGTAGAGAGATTAGAATTATTAGGAACTAGATTAGGGGACTAGTTCCTAAGGGCTAAAATAAATAGTATAAACTACTAGTAAGTAGGTACTATTATAAAGGTAGACTTAATACTCTAGTAACTTTATAGTTTTAAAAGAACTAATCTCTACCTTTTAAGGAGGTAGAGGGAGGACTATCTAAATACCTCTTAAGGAAGCTACCTAGCTTTACGGATATCTAGATAAAAGGATATCTATTAGATAATAAGAAGCCGAGCTAATACTACTAGGATACCGCTAGTAAACCGCCGTTATACTAACTAGATATATTAAGATATTCTAATAGATAAGTATAATTCTATAGTATTTTTAGAGAGTAAATTATTTAGATAAGTCTTAGGTAATAGTAATTTAAATACTATTAATTTTAATATAAACCTATTTTATAATTTAATTACTATACTTACTATAAGAAATAATATACTACCTAATATTCTCCTACCTAGATATACTACTTCAAGCCTAGCGCTACAGCGTTAAAGTCGATGTCGTTATATAGCTTACTATTATATACTAGGCTTTCCGCTACTAGCCGTATAATCCTATATATTATTAGAATATTTAGGTATAAGTAGTAAATATACATAATAAGAGCCTTCTAATATAAATCGCGGTATTTTATAGTATTATATCTAGTATACTAGTTAGTAGAGATTCTATATATAAAGGGATAGATTATATTTTTCTAGCTATAATAGGTCTGTAGAGTAATAGAAATCCTAAATCTAATCTAGGGATACTATTACTATTAATAATAAAACTATTAATTAGTATTAATTATTATTACCTATTCTATAAGTCCTTCTAAAGGCCTTACCTCGTACGCTTATAATCCTTTAGAATTTAATCTGCGAAGATATAAGCGAGGTATTCTATATATACTTTACTACTACTTCTCTCCCTACTCCGCCGTATACCCTTCTTAGTCCTTTACTTAGCCTAAGCTTTAGTAAAGAAGGTGTTATACCCGTCTAGGTTTCTTCTCTTTATAATAGATTATTATAATTAACATAGGTTATCCTTAATATCTAAGTATTAAAGGATAAGATAATATTATAATTAATAAGCTTATTCTAGGCTACCTTCTAGAGTCTATATAAGTACCTAGTATAATAGTATAGTATAGATCCCTTCTATTATTAAAGCCTACTAATAGGTCGCGAGGTAGTTAAGAAGATCGCTGTATAGTAAGCCTTATACGACTACTTCTAGTATATTATACGGGGACCTTCCTCTCTTCTAACGTGCTTCTAATTCCCGATAATACCTATAAGGCCCTAGGGTAGTACCTCTATTTAGAGACGTAGGATTCGCGGTATAAGGTAATAGTACTAGGTAATATATATTAGCTTCTATCTATAAAAATATTAGTTATAAGGATAGATCTTTAATTTAGCCGGAGGATAATAACCGCGTAGATAGTAAAGGGTTACTAGTATTAATTATAAAATCTTTATTAATAAAATCTATCTAGGAATTATTATAAATTATAGCCTCTAGCTTAAATTCTATAGATTTAATATTAGTAAGAGAGACTAAGATAGCTTTTACTACTTCTTATCCTATAATATTTCTTAAATTATTAATAGTTATAACGAGTCGCTCCTATATACGCTATAGTACTTCGGGCGCTATATTAACACAGACGCTTAGACTTATACTTAAAAAGACAGATTAGTTAACTTAGACTTACGAACCTTAAGGTTAGGAAGTCTATATTCTAAAAGGTTCCGTCTAATAGCCTTATAAGGTCTTACTAAATAGCTAGAAGCTACCTAATAGGTATTACTCTAGATAATTATTAGTTTTATATCCGTTATATAACCGTTTTAAAAATAGTATATTTAGATAGCTTTTCTAATAATATTATTAATAAGAGTATAAGTATAACTATTAATATTATACTTCTTGCTATAATACTTACTTATCTATCTTAGCTACTTGTATTATTAATTTCAGTTAATTCGCTTTACTCTTTAGCTAGAGCTTATAATTCTATTACCCTTATTACTTAATTATTTAACTTGTTTAGCTTAGCGGTTAGTTCGAGCTTATCTAACTTTAATTATTTAATTACTATAGTAAAGCTAATTTTAGGACTACTAAAATCCTATTATTCTATTAGTTATTACTAAGTAGTAGTAAGTATATTTCTATAACTCCTCGTCTTTACTTAAGTAGTTTCCCCTCTAACATCTATCCCTAGGTTAGGGAAAGCCTACTATACTAGAAAATATAAGAGGTACCCTAACTTTAAGCGACTATAACCCTACGTATACGTCGGGATTTACTATAACTATATGTAAGTCGTATGCCGTAGCTACTTATAAATATTCGAGACTCCTCCTACCTGTAAATTACGTTCGTATAGTCGCCCTTACACCTAATTTATAGAGAGCCTCCTTTTATAGTATAATATTATCCCTTTCTTATAGTACTACTATTAAGCTCTTACTACTTTATAATACTTATAAATAGTCTTATCTAAGCCCTAGAGACTTACTACGATACTAGGAAGTTATTATTAGTCTTATATATACTATAGCGCGTAAATCTATATAAGGTTACTACCCTAGTTAGTACTTTTAATAAAAGTAGTTATTAACTCCAGCTAGTATAAAACTAACTATATAGCTTATATAATTATTACAGTATAATTTATTTATATTATATAATAAGCTATTATAACTATTAGACTTATAGTTATACTAACTCTTAGAATATAAAGATCTAATTCTAAGTAGTTAGTAAATAATTAATATATACCTCGAAGTAACTTTATTACAATCCTCTTATCTATTAGATAAAAATAAAAATAAGCCGCTAAATATACTAATATAAAACGTATCTCAGCGTTATAAAATACCCTGTATAATAAGATTTAATTAGGGTGTAATATTATAAGATCTAGTATACCTATAAAGTTACTACTAAATTATAAAAATATGAAAAATACGAGGGTAATCGTACTAATAATACGATTATCCTAGTAAGATATCTATAACTTATCTCTATAATTAGAATCTAATACGTAGGAATTCATGTAATAAATAGACCTCGTAGAGTGAATTTTACAAGAGATTTATAAATCTAAGTATTAATTAAAATACTATAGTATATAGTTATAAATGTATTTTATATTATAATATTATTAAGTTCTTTTATATTTCATACTATTTCATTTTACTTATAGTTATAGTAAGAGCCTTATATACTTATAGTACTTATCTATCTCTCTATATCTATATATTAGTATCTATAAAAAGATTTAAGCTCCGTTATAACCTTATAGAAATCGGTTCGTAATACCTTTACTTTTCTACCTTTCTCTCTTATATCTGATTAGTCTTTAGATAACTCGAGAATAATATAGAGTAACTACTCGTAATAGTTAAGAGTTAAAACCGTTTCTTGTAATGCATTTTATTATATCTAGAATTATATTATTTTTGAGATCTATTTACCGTTCTATAAAGCCTTTTTCTACTTCTATAAGCTAGTATTTAGAATGACTTTTCGTATTAATAGTAATAAGTATAAATGCTAATTAGTATTATATACTTTATTACTTCTATTAAGTACTCGCGAATATATCTCTCCTAGTTTTATATACCTATCTCGACTAGCATTAAGTAAGCGTAAGTTATTAGTAGTACGGAGTATAAAGGAATAATCTAGGTCTTATACTTTCTCCTTTCCATCTAGCGCCTGCTAATACATCTTCTCCGCCTCGCTATACTTACCTTAATTCTTATAAAGAAGGCCTAAGTTGTCGACGGTACTAAGGGTGAATATATAATCTAGGCCCTATACTTTCTCCTTTCTATCTAGCGCCTACTAATATATCTTCTCTACCTTAGTACTTATATTATTCTACTAATATAGATTTATAAGTATATATAGATCTCTAGGCGTAATTATACTTTAGTTAATTGCAGCTTTTATTTAATTATACTTAAATTAACGCGTATATAATAATACTTACCGGTTTCTTATTTAGTACTCCGCTTCTAACTCCTTACTTATATTCGCCGTTATAGAGTAGATAGCGATCCGATATCGTTTTTAATTAAGTTTATTATTTAAATACTTTAGCGTTTAATCGTACTTATACGTATATAGGCTATACTACCCTGTACTTATCTTAAGAAGAGAGAAGTTATATAGTATTAAGATTACCTAATTAAACCTCGCCCGGCTCTTTAGTATATTAATTCACTATACTAATACGTCACTAACATCCTTATAAAAAAGTCCGTACTAGAGATCTTAATTATCTAGTAATACTATTAGCTTTAAAAGCTTAGCGACTATAGAGTCTTAATCCTAAATATATTAAAATAACACGTTCTATATTAAATATAGTATTTACTCTTCGTAATCTACCGATCCGCTACTATTCTAACTGAGATCGTTTCAGCTATAATTATATAGTTCGAAGTACTCGTTAAAGCTATCCGCCGACTAACTGAAATATACGCTAGCCGTCGCTAGTACTAATAACAGCCTATTAAGGCGTCGTACGAGTCGTTTAGCTAAGATATCTAGGGAATAGTAGAAAGGTTAGCTACTGTAATTACTTCTCCGTATCTATAGTCTTTCTCCTACCTCCGTCAACCTTGCAGCCTAACCGCGTTATAAGAATAGCTAGGCTCTAACTAATATCCTAATATTTAGGAATTATATAATTACTAATTAATATGTAATATACATGTAGTAAGTTATTAAACCTCTTACCTGAAATTTTAAGTAGATGTAGTAAGGACATCTACGCTTTCTATAATAGTTAATATACTAATATTAATATTAGACCTTTCTAGTATAATAGAGGAACTACCTACTATAATAGAGTGAAATTAGCGTTTCTTAGAAGTTATATACATGGCAAGTTGCTGGATAAGATAGTTAGGTAAGCTAATTTTAGCTGTAAGTTTAAGGATTCCCTAGAACTAATTTAAGTTATACTTATTAAAACTTTGTCGCTGTCTACGCTTTTAGATTTACCTCCCTCCTATTTAGGTTTAGTATAGCCCCTTCAGGTAACGCGCGCTCTCGATACTTTACCCTAAGATTAAATCCTACTCTATTTAAGTTTTCTTTTCCTTTTCCCCCGATCTATTTACGGATCCTCCTTAGCCGCTAGTACTTCTTCTCTTTCACTCGTATCTAGGACTAAAGTCTACTACGGTATAGATTAGCTAAATGGATTGAGATGTAGGAGGTCGTACTATCGCCTTTACTTAAACAGACCGCTTCTACTCCCTTATAGTACTCTGTTATTAGACTTGTTAATAGAAGTTAAACACTAGTAAATAATAAATAGTATCTTAATTACAGGTATTATTTTGCCTATTAACTTGTTAACCGTAGACTAGTATTTAGTTATACTTAGTACTTTCTATTTAACGTATTTAAGACTCTTATTAAAGCTTAGCGCTTAATATAGAAATTTCCCCCCCTTATTTTATATATAAAATCTTATAATAATTAGCTATTAATATATTATTAATTAATAATATTCTATTCTATTAATATTAAGGCTATATATAATTATAAGTACTAGGTTATTACTCTTATATTATACCTTATTATCTTATCTCTACCTATAATTAATCTTTAACTAAGGAGCTCCTTCTTTCTTACTTACTTATTATATCTTTACTACTACTTCTACGTACTTCTTAGCTAATACTTGTAATTTACTAGAGCTTAGTCGCTAATAGTAGTATTACTAGTATAAGTACTTCTTCCTAGTTATTCTACTACTGTACCTACCGCGCCTACCGCGTCTACTACTAGTACTTATTACGTCTACGATAACTCTATTAGCCTCTTCCTTTATAGTACGATCTACCTATAAGATATTCTTCGTAGAGCGACGAGGGTTAATAGTATTTAGGATAATAAAGAGTAAATTAGACTTATAAAACAAGTATAATACGCGGTTAAAGATATAACTATAAGAGTTATATATAGCTTTAATTTTAATAGATTAAGATATTATAGATAGGAAATATCTAAATAGCTAATTATTATAGGATTTTATATATAAAATAGGGGGGGGGAAATTTCTACGTTAAGCGCTAAGCTTTAATAAGAGTCTTAAATATACTACATTATTCTATATTCTAGCTACAGATTTTATAGCCTACTAGTCTTCAGCCTCGAAGAACTAATAGAAGGGTTTATCTAGATTAGGCGTATACCTATATTAGGTGTACTATTTTTCTCTAATTATCTATACCTATTTATTTAATTATTTAGGTAACCTATAACTATACTAGATACTATCCCTACTAGATAGAGCGTTAGAACTATTAAATAATAATATTCTACTAGTTATAATATAAATGTTACTTTAATAGCCCTAGCGCCTTATAAGGCTACGCCTCTTCTAGGTATATATCTAATCTAGGTAACCCCTTCTCGCAGGTAATAAAAGTCTCTAATATTTCAGCCTGATAAAGAATCCTACTAAAATTTATATATATTTCTCTAATTATTCTACTCTAAAACCTAGTTATTATACTATATATATTAATTACAGCCTGTAATCTTTATAGTATAGTAGATATACGCTTATTAATAAATAGTATTAATATATACTCCTATCCTTTATTAATTATAGCGCGTGTTATATAGTCGTCCTAATAGGGAATCTTCCTAAGATTTTACTTTAAGGCTTGCTAGCAGTTCTTAATTAGAGCTAGATCTAGAGAAGAAGGGATATTAAAGTAGTGTTTTAGCCTATTTTCTACCTTCTATCTCTATACAGGGTTCTGTATTTTACCCCCGCTATACCCTAAGTCTCTATCCTCCTCTAGTATAAATAGATTAATACGACTACGTTTAATATCCTAAATCTATAGTTTTATAATTAGCTCTAGTATTAAATCGATATATACCTAATATAATATACTCCTATTCGTATTACCTAGTACTATATAGTATACTAGGTTACTTTTAAAATTATAACTAATAGTAGCCTAGGTATACTATTATTTTTAGTCTTTTACCTAGGCCTTACTATATAGGTTACCTTCCGATATATAGTCCTAATAGTATTACTCGTCGGGCTTCGGTATAATACGTAGTTTACCCTAAGGCCTGAATCTAAAATAATATTCGTCGCTGAATCTAATAGAAAACTAGTCTTCTAGCTTTAAATACCGCTATATCTAGTACTCAGCGTACTCTACACGTCGTTTTTTTATCCGTTCGTTACACTAGCCTTTTCGACACGCGATACACTTATAGTAATCTATCGTATCTATATGTCGCTGTACGGTTCGGCTAGTAATATCGAGGCCGGCTTCGTATCCTAACTGCTGCCACGTGAGAGCCCGGGAGTAGAAACCGTCCTCCTGGAGAATTAACTCTATTTGCTTGATATCTTTAGCTGAAATCTTTGTAGCTTTCCCCCGTTGACTGTCTCTTTTCGGGTTATGAATGGTCCTTCTCGAGCTTGTATCCTGACAGATATCACGGACTGTAGAAAACGGTATCGAATGTGTTTCGGCGATCGACTGTAACGTCATAGAATGATTAAAACGGTCATGACAAATTCTCGTTCTAATTGGAGTCGTAATCTCGCAATTTACAGCGTGTATGACTGGCGATAAGGGAGGCATGGTAGGATAATTCGTGAAAATGGAGAAACGCATACAAATTTTGGTGGGGTTCTCGGCTCGGCGCAATATTCTATCGGAGACTTTTGTCACCCGCGAGCCCTTGTACTATGTAAACCGTAAGGCTGAAAGGTCGTACTCTGTAATCTAACCATGCTTTCGCGCCGAATTCATGATAACCAAGTAATGGCAGGGCCAGGCGATGATCCAGACCTTTCGCTCTTGTCAACTGGTAAGTGTTGCATGCCTCGATCCCTGAGCAAGCACTGACTGATACCTCTAGACGAAGGTAGGGTTAGAGGGTTGTCAGCTCTGTACGTCCTCGACCAACCCATGTCCTATGTCAATAGTTTGGCGAACAACAACCCTCCTCTGAAAGCTCGCGAATATTTCAATATGATCGGAGAAACAAGCACAGGCGGGTATGGCATCATACACCTGTGGAACGATGCTATGTACAGACCTCTCAAAGAATTATAGCAATCATGCTGGAGTGACTCTGTATGGACGTTCGGGATTGCATCAAAGCTTATACTCGCCTGTCTGAGGAGGTGTTCACAAAGCAACAGCACCGTCTTAGCTTAAGAGGCAACGTGGTTAAGAGGTAATGTGCAGGGTCGATTCAACCACGAGACCTTGGAGAGGGTCATCAGAGATGTCGTTAAGTCTTCGGGCCTCAGTAGAAATACACTTCTCAAGGACGAGGTTCACAGGGTTTGCAAAGCGTTCGTTGATCAAGAATCCCGGTTGAAAACATAATCTGACGTAGTCTACAGAATAAGCTAGAAAAAGTATTAGCTAACTTTATTAGCTAATTCATATTATTCTTTACATATATAGTAGTCTAATACTACCTCTCTTTTAGAGAACTCTTATTTTAAGCTTTATAATAAGAATGTAGTTAGCCTTTAAGGAATTTAGAGGACGTAGAGGATATAGAGGATACTAAAGACAGCTCCTTTTTTACTTATTACTTATAGAGTTAAAGAAATCTTTAAAGCTTAGAGAGTATATTTTAATAATTAGGATCTTAATTACTTAAAAACTTAGTTATATTTATATAGTTTATATAGATACTAATAGGTATATATCTATTAAGAGTTACTAAGGTTTTTAGTATAATCTTATTAGGGTTAGTATTAAGATAATTTTATATTAATCTAATTAAAGATTACCTCTCTAATAGCCTATACTAGTAGTTCTTTATAAAAGTATATAATTACCGTTTCCTTCTCTATACTTTAGTCCCGACCTTTAAGTATTATATAGAAATCTTACTATGTTTATATTATAACCTTAGATTTCTATTAAAGGATTTTAAGCGTTTCTTAATTAACTTAATAGAAGTATTAGAGAAACTTACTACCTATAATAGCCTATTTTATAAGACCTAAGCTATAGTATAAGGCTCTTATAAAGAGAATACCTTTTATATATTTAAGGATATACTAAGTATATTTATTAGTACTACCCCTAGATTTTAATAATACTTATTATATCTTAGTTTTAGTCCTTAAGTAAGGTAAATACTATCTTATATCTTAATAAATAATTCCGCTTATATTATATATAATAAATATAAGCGGTCTTATACTTTATAAGAGAAGAATTAGTTAAGTAGCCTAGGTAATAGCTCTTAGACTAATAGTATTTATACTATCTTATAGATTAGTAAGTAATAATAAGAATTTTTAACTATAATTACTAACTAAATTTTAGGATACTACTAATTAAAAGTTAATTATATCTATATTATAAATATATATAATAATCCTAGCTTAAGGGAGATTATTAGGGAGGAGTAATTCTAGCTAGCTAGTTATAGTACCCTTTATAATCTATATAGACTCCCTACTACCCGTAAGGCTATAAATAAATATAATACTAGGGTTTTAGATTAATACTAGAAAGTATAAAGTAGTTAGGATATCCTTACTTAATTACTATATCTATTAGGCCTGGATTTACTACTTATAGGCCTAAGGTTAAGGTAGGCGCAAGCCGCTTAGTTTTTTTTAGACCCTTACTTATATTCTAAGGCTCGACCTCGCCTTTCTAAGACTATAATTTACGGGTAATAGCGGTTATAATAGTCTTACTATAACTGATTTACCCTAATAGCGGAAGAGCTAGGCGGCTTTATACTTCTATAAGACTATATAATTAACCTTATAATAAGCGGAGGTATCTAATTATATTACATGACTCCGCTAAGAGCTACTAGGACGAAGCTCGATTACTCTTTACACGCGGGCGTACGATTACTATAATAATAGTATATACCTCCTAGAAATATAAACAAGTAGTATATAAGTAGAGAAAGAATTTAGCGGATACTTCTATAGCTATAGAGGTAGGTAGTTCCTAGGAAATAGCTTTAATACTAATAGCGCCCTAATCTATTTTAATTATAGCTCTAGTACGTTTAGATTATAAAGAGCTATATCTACTAGTAGTATAACTTATTAAGTGTAGATAATAGGCCTCTTATAAGTATCTATAAGTTACCTAACTCTATCCTCTCCTTATATTTTATAGGTTAAGGTAATAAGCTATAATAGATTAATTATATATTTAGTATATCCTCTAGGGAGCTCCTAGTACGCTACGTTATATACGTGATACTAGGAGTAAGAAAAATATAGCTAGCCTTAAAGGTTACTACTTATATATCCTAGAGAAGTTAATATACCTATATCTTTTAGGTATCTATACTATTAGTAAAGAAGTTAACCTAGGACTTCTCTAAGCTAGTAGATCTTCTCCGTCTCCCTAGGTAATATACTCTAGACTAGGTTACTAAGCTTACTATAATACGAGTTTAATTAGAAGATCTAATAGTTATAAGGAGCTAATTAGTTATCCTTAATAATATAACTCCAAAGATAATTATAATACTTTATAATATACTTTTATAAAGGAATAGTAGAAGTTAGCTTCTCTTTACTACTTAGATAGCGAAGACTATAGAAGTATTTACTACCCTAGGAGAATAATCCTAGCTAGCTTTATAGCCGCTAGGGATTAGTAATATAATAGTAATACTCTTAGCCGGCGCTAGAATAGAGTAAGAAGGTAAAAGGGAAGTAAGTTATATAGATACTAAATAGATTATCTAGTTAATAGGGAACTTACCTCTAATAATTAATTAAGCTATATTATATATAAGGGATACTAGAAGTAGCTTAAAAGAACTTCTTGATCTATATAAAAGCGAGGAGGTAGTTAAGGTAAAAATAGATTATAAATCCTTAGGAGTAAAGGCTTATAATAAGCTTAAATCCTTTTATAAGAGAATAATCTCTCTTACTATAAAGAGAAACTAGTAGTAGCTACTATTACGCTAGCTCTAAACTAAATCTAAGGGATAGTCTTAGATACCTTAACTCTTCTTTAGGTTTTATACTTTTATAACCCTAAAACCATCCTAATTAATATCTTTACGTAAGGATATAACACTTTATACTAGGAAGATTAGCGTAATATACCTTTAATATAAGTACTCGCTAAGCTTAAAGTAGTAATAGACTTAATTTAGTCTTAAACGCGCCTCTCTAAGGCTATTTAAGATAGACTAACCGTCGAGTCGGGTTTCAGTACTATGGATTGGTACCGACCCGAATACTCGGTACCGGTTTCCGGTACCGACCCGAAAAGCCCTTAGTACCTTGGCGAGTCGGGTTGGACCGACCCGACTCGCTAAGGTATCGCCAAGACGCCAAGCTCCTAATAAAATAGTAAGGGATACTAAAAAAATTCTAGAATTACCCCTATACTAAATATAGTATTTTTTTCTATTAGAATTTTAATACCCCCCTTGATTCCCTAGGTATATATATTACCTTTTTATATTACCTTATTACTTAAAGGTATTACCTAGGTAATAATAATAATAATAACTAGTAATATAGTAGTAAATCCTATATATAGTAAGGAATACTACTATAAATCGAAAATACTAGTAATATTATAGTTATTATTTCTATAGGAATAGCTAATTAGCTATTACCTTTTTATATTACCTTATCTACTATTAAGAATTACCTAGTTAGTAATAATAATAATATATTAATAATATATTAATAAATCCTATATATTATATAAAATATTAATATAAATAAAAAATATTCCTAATATAATAGTCTTAGTAAAATAATATAAGTAGAACTAATATCTTAGTAAGTTAGGTTAATACTTTAATACTAATACTTAGTACTACCCTATAGTATTAACCTAAATACTCGGCACTAACTATTAATACTAACCCGAATACTCGGGCTAGGAAATTAGTATTAACTTGCTAAGAGTCGAGTTAGAAACCCGACTCGAGTTTAAAGTACCGACCCGACGCGGTCAGTCTAATTTAAGAGACTTAGCGGCTATCCCTAGCGGTTTAAATACTAGAGGGATCTAAATATATAATATAGATTTATAACCTAGTTTAATTTCTACTTTAATTAAAGCTTATAGTTAATATAGAATAAGGGTAGTAGCTAGAAGCGGTAATATATATTATTTATATAGCCTTTAAGGAAATTAGTAATTACTAGTCTCTATGAAATTAGAGTTAATATAGTTAGTTTATTAATTATATTAAATCTCTAGAGGCCTTTATAGAGTAATATAGGCTTTTAAATACTAATCTCTTAGATATAAGTACGTAGACTATAATATATTTACTAGAGTATAAGCTCTATTAGAAAGTAGTAGGGATAAATAAGTAGATATAGAACTAGAAAAGAACTATCTTAGGCGAGGAGTATCCCTTTATACTAACTAGTATAGCTAACCTAGCTTTAATATACTAGAATTAGGGATACTAGAAGGAGGCTAAAGAGCTAGATATACAGGTAATAGAGATAAGCCTAAGGGTACTAGGCGAGGAGTATCCTAATATGCTAAGTAGTATAGCTAACCTAGCTTTAATATACTAGAATTAGGGACGCTAGAAGGAGGCTTAAGAGCTAGAAGTACAGGTAATAAAGATAAGGAAGAGAGTACTAGGCGAGGAGTATCCTAATATACTAACTAGTATAGCTAACCTAGCTTTAATATACTAGAATCAGGGACGCTAGAAGGAGGCTGAAGAGCTAGAAGTATAGGTGATAAAGATAAGGAAGAGGGTACTAGGCGAGGAGTATCCCTCTACGCTAAGTAGTATAGCCAACCTGGCTTCGATATACTAGAATCAGGGACGCTAGAAGGAGGCTATCTCCTTAATAAAAAGATGCTTCAAGCTATAAAAACAGTTCCTTAGCCCTAGTCATCCAGACACGGAGGCCTCGCTTGAAGCTCTATATAGGTGGAAAGAAGGAGAAAAGGAACTGGAACACCTAAATTAGTTTACCTAGTGTTTTGTAAGTAAGAGCTACTGTCTACGTTAGTACGTCTTTATTTAAATTATGGAGTAATTATCAAGCATCGACATGGCATTGAAACGTAACACTGCATATTTTTTCCTATATACTAGCCTAATTCTCGAAGCGTAAGTCTCAAAACTGCAATACTGAACAATACTTCTCCAATCTAAGTGCCTTGATAATGCATACCACGTTCCAGCTCTTCAATGTGCGATTTCCTACTTACACCCGTGGCAACGTTATAACCCTTGCGACCAGCTGTCCTCGTACCTTTTGTAGTGACTTCTTTGATATAGCGCTTTCTTTGTGCCTCCACGATGCAGTTTTGTTATGCGAAGTTACTTTGCAAACGCCAGTCGCGGCGAGCGCGTCGTGATCAGGATCGAACCCTGTGCCCGGGATGGGAAGTAGGCGCGGATATCGTACCCCGTTATTCTCGGTAGATGAGGATTGTCGTAATTATCGTATACGATCAACCACTTGTCGTTACTCTACTATGAAAGCCATTGTCGTGCTTATTACACCAGTCACTCTTCCTTATACGCGTCGATGAGGGTGAAGAACGCAGATATCTCTATTACCTCTAGCGCTAGTACCGCGAGCTCAGCCTTCAGTGTATTCTCATCCTTCGCATTAAGCCAATATACCAACGAGTATCTACCTCCCGATACCTAATCATGTGGATACCCAGCTACGTTTTACCTACCCCTCCCATTCTATATAGCGCCACTACACTCTGCCATATAGGATATAGAGTAAGCTATATCTATAGCTACTCGAGTTCGTGATCGCGGCTAATAAAGTGATCCTCATTAATCTACGGGATATCACGAAGTCGGACGTTAAAGTCGTAGTTATGTATAGTAGTTAAAGGTAAGGATGCCTGCCCTACGTTAATAGTATTATAAACAGAGCCTGCGTTATAGCCGAGCTAAAAGCCTTGATTATTACCGCTAGTGAAAGATACTGTAGAGTTCGCGGCGGTTATTACCGTTAGACTGATCCGATGTCGCTAAGACGCTGATACTATAGGTAACAGAGACGTTACTAATTGCCTAGTCCGCTGGATTCAGGCACCCGCTCCGTTCGTGAAGCAGTAAGTCCAGCACTGACTTAAAGCTGCCATTAGGAATTCGCGCCTCATAGACAACTGGCTTTCTAATTAGGCTAGATTCGGTCGCATTAGCGGTCAGGCTGAGCGCTCGTAGAATGCTGCCACGTTGAAGCCTCCTCACTTCTTTACTATATCACACATACAGTCCCCTACAATTTCTCCATAGTATCTAAAAGTGCTTGAAAATACTAAACCTCGTGGATCTGCTGGTTTCTAAAGGTAAAGTAGCATGAAGCAAGTTCAACAACACTTTTTTAATACATTCGCGCCACTGGGGCCCTCCATGGCGCTGGGGCTTTCAGTGGCTCCAGTACTTCGTTGTCCGTTGGCACTGACGAACCCTCCTCTGGCGCACGACACTTGCGCTTACGCCCGCGTTTCCCCCTGCCCTTATCCCCCGTAGCTTTCTCTTTTACGGCACGCTTCGCTCGTGCCTCCTTAAGGTCCTTATAGCTTATTACCTTCGCCTTACTTAGGATCACTAATCTAATTAATCGACGAGCTTTAAGTTCGTTATTTATCTTAAATAAAAATCGATATTAATCTTAAAGAAGAATTTATTTAATAAATAATATTTAAGCGGTACTTACAAGCTTCTATACATGCCTCTAAATACGCTATCTACTTAGCTTATTAAGCGTATAAGCCTTCTATTTAATTAGATTATATAACGAGATAAGAGCCTCTATTATTACAGGTATTACAGGTATTATAAGCTTTTATAGTACTTTATTATCTTATAGATAAGATATTACCTCGTTTAAAATAGTTAGTTTCGAAAGAGATTTTAGTATATCTCGAAGTACTCTCTCTAAATTAAACGGAAACAAATTACTTGTAACTTAGCTAGTTATAATATTCCTCTTAATTAAAGCTCTTTCCCTTATAGATATATATAGAGAGATAAAAGACTCCTTACTAATAATATTCAAACCTCCCTAATATAGTCATTTAACCTCGTTATAATAGGCCGTCTTTAAAGGTATAAAGACTCTGATATTATAGAGCTAAAGCTTATAAGAAGTATAAGAAAATAGATAATATAGAATAATATTATTATTAAAGTAAAACTCTAGGATCTTAAGCGTCTTATATATCTTAAAGTTATTATAGATAAGTATCTATAATTTCTAATTAGCCCGTTTTTTATTTAAGGATTAAATACACGTATTAGTTACTCTAAGTTAATTTTAAAGTTATTATATTTATTACTTAAGTATATAAAATATTATTTAGAGATTAAATATATAGTTTAATTATATTAGTAAGTTAAAGCTAATTAGATTATTAAAGTAAAAGTAGTAATCTACTATTAGTACTTATATACTTAATAGTAGTTATTATTATCTACTTAATACTCGCGTCTCTATAATTTATAAATTATCCTTACTTATAAGGACTTTAATAGAGTCGAGTATACTTAGTATAACTTCTATCTTATTTATATTATAAATCTTCTCTAATAAAATAACTAAATTTTATATTATATTTTTAATTACCTTGAATTAGTATATAATCTTAATATATATATTATTCTTATAATATCTTTAATTTATCGATTTAACTCTTCTTACTTTAAGTTCTAAATAATATTTCTTAAAGGCTTAAGCTTAGTTTTTATCTAAGGGCTTATTTATTATTATAGACCGCTAACGGGTAAGGTTAAAGGCTAGTAAAGGTATATACTTTATTTAGACAGGGTGCTTAAGATTAAATATTAGTAATAAAAATGTAATAAGAGCTTTCTCTTCCTTTATAATAAGGTATTACTAACGTTAAGTCCTTTCCCTTATAGATAGCCATCCGCATACGCGGTAATAGAGCGTAATAAGAGAGATATTACCCCGTTCTAATAGGGCAGCCTATATTCTAGGTATATCTAGAGGGAGGCCTTACGCTAGTACTTAGCTGGCTCGGTCCATATTAACGATTATAGTAATAAGAAGGGTATAAGAGATAGCTAGTAATAATAAATACATATACGCTAGGACGTTAAAATAGCTAGTATATAACCGCGTATAAATATTTCTAGAAGAGCGCTATACTATAAGTTAGCTAGATGTATTATTAAATAAAACGAATAGAATATATATAGCTAGTTATCTAATATACTACTATATAAGCGCGCTATATTTAAATGTTAAAACACGCTATAGACCTAGTTATATAGATAAATTCGGAGTGTATACTTTTAAGAGCTAAGTATCTCTAAGGCTACAGGTATCTTCTTTTATTATAGAACTATTAATCTAATACTCTAAAATCTGAAAAATTGAAGATAATTATAGTATAGTAGGGGTGTAAAGTAAAAGCAGTTCTAAACGCTTTAAAAGGAACGATTAATAGTATAATAAAGACCACTGTATTTTTTTTTAGCTACATACTATTTTCTAAAGAGAAATATTTAAAGAGTAATACTATTTTAATTAGAACTTAATAAAACTGCGGGGGAGAGAGTTAAGATACCTAAATAATAGATTTATTCTAGTATAGAGGGCTTTCTACTACCTAGGGGGGGACGTTATATTATTACTTAACTAAGAAGCTAGAGTAGCTTTAAATAGTATACTAACTTCCTAATATAGCTCTTTATAAGCCCCGACTAAATACTTGCTTAAATATTTCGTGAAGAGGTACTATTTCTCTAGTAATATTTACTAGGTATACGGATTATTAGTACTTATAATTAGCTGTATTTCTACTAGCTTAATAGAGATTCCTAGCTTAGTTACTTTAAGAGTTTATTTATTAGTAGTTAATATTCTCTACTAAATAGCTAGATTATATAGATATACTTAGATAATCTTTAGTAGTACTTTTTTCTATAAATCGTATGGTTTAAGTTACTTAATTAAAGTATAGCTATTTAGCTAGTACTTTATATACGTAGAAGAGATATATAGACTATAACGCGGGTAAGTTTTAAGAGTAGATCTAATATTTAATCTAAATCCCTAGATAAAGCCTATATATACTAGAAGAACTTACTAGCTCTAGAACTAGTACCCTCTCTAACTCTAGTACCTTACTCTAATTCTAGTACCTGCCTTAAATAAGGCTATTAGAAGTAGATACTAGGAGTAAAAACTAGATACTAATATACCCTTAACCTCTAAGTACCCTTACTAATCTTACAAGGCGTATACTAGATATAGTCTACCCTACTAGTTATAGTATACCCTGTAAATAGTCTATCCTACTAGCCGTAGTATACTATTAGGAATAAAGACGTAGATACGTAGATGTAATAATAATAAATATAAATATAAATATTTAACTATCTAGGAAGGATATAGATAGGATATATATATACTAAGCCTTAGTTATATAACTAGTCACGTGACCTTAGGTTAGATTGTAATAATTACCTACTAAAAGAAAAAATAATAGCGTCCCTGCTATCTAAGTAGCGATAGTAATATTACGATAGTATACCTATCCTAACTAATTAGAGTTATTACTTATAAGCTTATAGTCCTCCTTAGTATAATTATAATATAGTTACTATAGGCTATTTTTCTAATATTTCTATATAGAGGCCTTAGCAGATCTAGAATAATTATAACGGATTTTTAATAGGTGATTTCTAGTTAATTAGCGATATCTTTAGAAAATATATAGATCTATAATACTATACCTATTACAGTATAGTATAAGGAGCTACCTGAAGAATTAAAAGAAATAAGAATATACTTGATATACTATAGGAGCTATACTACTATAGAATAGTACGCTTACTTATATTTAGTCTAACGGGAGGTAAGTTAATAGATATAATAGGTGAGAATAATAGCTTCTAATTAGCTAATATAGCCTCGTTTATAGGTGGCTTTATAGAATAGTAAGTACGGAGGTATTTATAGAGCTAAGTATTACTTAGAAAGGCTTCTAGGTAATATTTATAAGGGAAGGCTTATTACTTAGCTTAATATTCTACCTCTATCCTAGCTATTTCTTAAGCCTTTTTCTAAATGCCTTCCTAATATTCTCGTATAAAATCTCGTAACTATTTCTCTTACTAGTTTTAATCTAGAAGGACGGAGTTATAGAGGGAGGATTTACTACATAGTAGCTAGGTTATACACGGTACTAAGTATATTATTATTAATACGTAGGACTAAGTAGTTAATACTACGAGCTAAGTGCGTTTATTATTAATACGTAGGACTAGTACTTTAATAGCGAGCTAAGTATATTTATTATTAGTACGGGGGACTAAGTAGTTAATACTATAAGCTAAGTATTAATAATAGGCCTAATAAAAGGATTGTCCTAGTAAAGGGTACTAGTTATAGCTAATAGCTAGGGGATTCGCTCTTATAAGGGTTCTACTATTCTTATAGTAATAGTCTCGTATATAGAGGCGTTAATATAATAGTAAGTAGAAGGGACTAAGGCTAACCAATACTATATATAGGTATTACTACTATTTATTAGGAATAACGACGTGGTTTACGTAGATGTAATAAATAATAAATATAAATAATTATTTAACTATCTAGAAAGGATATAGATAGGATATATACGTGCTAAGCCTTAGTTATATAACCGGTTATATAACCTTAGGTTAGATTGTAATATATACCCTATAAATAGTCTATACTATTAGTTGTAGCGTATACTAGGAGACGTAGTTTATACTACTAGCTATAGTATACACCTAAAGTAGTCTACGCTACGAGTCGTAGTTTATACTACTATAATATAATACTCTTAATATAGGAATTAAAAATAGATATCGACTATAATATTCAGGGTCTAGCCCCTTTCTAAGGCCTATCCCTTACCTTGTAGGTCTACCCCTCGTTTACGGTCTAGCCCCTTTTCAAGGCCTAGCTATTACTTAGTAGGTCTATCTCTTACATAGTAGGTCTATCCCTTAAAATAAGGGTACCGTCTCTTACGGTACCGGCTTTCATAGTACTAACTTTCACGGTACTAGCTCTTACCGTACCGTCTCTTATAGTACCGGCTTTTACGGTACTAGCTTTTATAATACCGTCTCTTATAGTACTAGCTTTTATAGTATCGTCGTATAATTTTCACGTAGCGGTCTTAGTATTCCTAGAGAAAATTAGAAAATCCTTATATAATTAGTACTATAACTATTAATATATCTCTAGACCTTATAATAAGTACTTAGTAGATATCTAAGCTATTTAAATATATTATAATTAAGGCTATATATATTTATATAATTATACCGGTCACCTAATACCTTTATCGCTATCGCTACCTCTACTACCTCCTTCTACCTATAATATACTCTAGGCTAATAGCTCTTATTTATAAGAGGAGGTCGCGGGCTTTCTACTTCTTAGATATAGTAATAAGGATATACTATTAGCTACCCTAGTAAGGAGGAGGATACTCAAGCGATAGAGGAGTAATTAGGTAAAGTACGGATTAATTTAATAGCTAAAAGATATACTTAGGTAAGGTAGTTACTATCCTATACTATTAATATACTATATAAAGGAGCTTCTTAACTACCTAGTATATTAGCTAATAGCTTATTAAGACTCTTACTACTATTAGTATTATAGGAGCTCCTAGATATCTAGGCTAATAACCCTTAGTAGTAATAAGGTAAGAATAGCTATTTAAAGAGAAAGTTTAGCCTCTACTACCTTAATAGTATACTAACTAGGTATATAGGGTCATTAGTTAGGAAGATCTACTATTATAGATATACTATTAAAGGTAGGCTACTTAGGCGCCTCTTTATATATAAATATTACGTAATAGCTAGATATTATTAGGAAGTCTAGAATATTAAAGAATAAATGTATCTAGGCTTTAGAATTACTTAATTAAGACTAATATAGTTAGAATATAAGGGTAGGGATATATAAGATATTTTAATATAGGGACTAGGCTAATTATACGATTTTCTCTAGGAATACTAAGACCGCTACATGAAAATTATACGACGGTAGTCTACTTTCACCGTACTAGCTTTTACGGTACTAGCTTTTATAGTACCGCCTTTCACCGTACCGTCTTTTACGGTACTAGCTTTTATAGTATTAGCTCTTACCGTACTAGCCTTTATAGTACTAGCTTCTATAGTACCGTAATTCTTCGTACCGGCTTTCATAGGCTTTTACGGTACTAGCTTTCGCAGTCTCGAGCTTTTACAACTAAGCGCCGAGCCCCTCATTCCTACAAGTAATCTTACTTAGGATTGAAAAGTTCCGCGTCTTTAATATAGCCTCTAATTTAGAGGTAACTTACTTAAGCTCTAGACTTATTACGTAACTATACTAAGAGAGTAATTATATCGCGATAAATAGCTTACTTAGAGTGCTAAGCTTATTAAAGAATACGTAATATAAATCCTACTACTAGGGCTTAATTATAGAAGTGTTATATTAGTATAATACTATCTTTTATACTTATTACTTATTTATCTATCTAGCCTTTAAAGCTAGAGCTAGAGCTATAAATATATTAGTCTACGTAGTTAACTAACCCTATTTATAATAATAAAAGTCCTCTAAATTTCTTATTTAATAGTTATCCTTAAGTATATATAGTACGCTAGAAGGTCTATCCCTTATTTAATTAAATAACGGGGTAATAATACTACTAATATTAAATTTAAAAAAACTTTAGTATCTTAGGAATAACTTAGAAAGAAGGCTTAGTTTATACCGCGCGTTCTATATTCTAGCGTTCTAGAGGTAAGCCTAGTAGTTTTAGGTCTAATTAGAGGAATCCTCTTATTAGTAGTAAAAAAGCGGACTTAATTACTCTTTAACCTAGGAATTAAAATGAAAATAGCCTATTAATTATTAGATAGATAGAAATAAGAATACGTATTTTAACCCTAGTCCCTATATCTAGCTAGATAATAAGTAGAATAGTCCTTCTATCTTCTTCTACTATTAAGTATAATTAAATCCCTTATAATAAAACTTCTCGTAAATAATTAATAATATATAAGTAGAGGTTAGTTATAAGGCTACCTGTATATATTATATATATTAACTTATAAGTCCGCGTCTAATTAATAAATTACTATATAATAAAAACTATAGTACTATAAAATTAGACTTAATTTATAGAGATTCTACCTCTAACTTCTACGGGCTTTTAGGGATAATATCTTTAAAGTCTTTAGGTAGTAGATTAATAGTAGACTAACCGCGAGGTATTACCTAGACTACTAAGCCGCTAATTCTTAGCGATTTAATACTAGAATCTAGTACTAAGTATTAAGAAAGTTATTATATATAGTATACTAGTATACTATATATAGTAATACGTTAAAAGGCTTAGCGAGTCGGTATTAAATTGTAGTACTAATTCCTAACTTAATAGTTAGTCTAATTAATAGGTAGAGGATATAATACTTTCTAGCTTCTAATTAGCTTAATATTAATATATTAGAATTATATATATAATCTCTATTATTATAAGAGGCTATTATTTATATTTAGTTAATTAATATATATAATACCTTCTATTCTTATAAATAATTAATATAAGATCTATATAATATAATCTTACTAGTTAATCTACCTTTTTTACTAGATTTAATTTCCTTCTAGTAAATTATTATATCCTTACTTTTATTAAGTAAGGAATATTTTTATATCCCTATCTTAAATATAGATATAATAATATTAATTAGTTATAAAGTTTAATTAATTAAACGTAAAGATTCTTACTTTTAAATAAGTGAAATATATAGTTACTAGAAAATACCTGTAAAAATTCAAGATTTTTACGTCGGAAAATCACCCCTACTACCTGGCGTTTAGTAGGTAGGGTAAATAGTAGGGAGTATATCAGATATAGTAGGCTATTAATAACACGGATATTTCCCCCTATTCAGACTAATATTAGATACGTTAGTAGGTAGGTAGCTTATAAAAGCGATAGTATTAGCTATATTATATATACTAATACACCGATTTCAATTATACTAATAGCGTTATATACCTAGTAATAAGACGGAAATTTCCCCCTATTTAGACTAATATTAGACACGTTAGTAGGTAAGGTGAATAGTAGGGAGTATATTAGATACGTTAGTAGGTAGACGGCTTATAAATACGTGTAAGGGTGCTACGTAATAACGTGGCTATTAAGTATTATAAACGGTACGTATACGTATATATATAGAACTCTCTATTCTTATTAATAGTAAGACTAATTACTACCCTTCCCTTTAGGGGGAATTCTCTCCTCTATATATTATAGGGAAAGGGGTAGCGTAGTACTACTACGTATTATAAACGCCACGTTAATAGTAGTACTATATTCCTAACTAATCCTTATAATTATCTCCCTATCTAGGCTCTTAGGCTTTAAGAGTATAAAAGGTTATAATTTATAAGAGATACTCCCTTAATAATAGAATATTACTCTAATAAGAGTATAATAATATAATTATTTATAAGGCCTTTTAAGCTAAGCCTTAATAATATATAATTTTATTGAATTATAATAATCGCGGATAATACTCTTATATATAATCCTTATATTATAATATATTCCTATTATACTTCCTATTATCCTTTATTAATTTATTATAAAAGTAGTTAGAAGTCTTAGTATTTTAAAGTAAATAGGAAGTTATTATTATTAAGGGTTTACTAAGTACTTAAAGTATACCTTCTTTATATAACTTTAATATTATTCTTTTAATTATAATATCTTTATTTTTTATTAATTATATTAAGTTCTTTTTAAGTCTTATTTATATTATTACCCCCTCTACGCCTTATTATACCTCCTTATACTTCTAGTAGTTATTTTATAAGTAATCCTTAGTAATAAACTTACCTTTAATATTAATTAAAAGAAGACTACTACTACCCCCTCTACTTACGGTAGTATATAACCTCCCCTATTAAGCTACTCCTAGCCTATTCTTATATTATCTTATATAATATACCTTTATTATATTATATTTTAATCTAAAGAGTTATAAGTCTAATATTTTTAATTAAAGCTCTACTTACTTTTTTAAAGGGATAACTTATACGCGCGCCTCCCCTAGGTTAATAAAATATAAATATTATAAAGATCTTAATATTAAATATTAATAAGAAATCTCTACTTATACTTACTATACTTATACGCGCCTTCTTTAATCTTTAGATATTATAACTACTTTAAATGCTAGCTTTAACCTCCCTTAACTTACTAGATTTTAATAAACTTTTAATAGGCTTATTTAATAGTATTATTACTACCTTTACTACGCCTCCTCCGCTCTTACTACTACCACGGCTCCTATAAAGGTTAACTTAGCTATTACTATCTATATTATAAATACCCTAGAGGGTATTCTTAATATCCTTTATTAATATATATATATTACTCTATCTCCCCTTTTAAAGTACTTTTAAAGCCTTATTAATATATTATAAGAGCGCCTCCCTCCTATTATAAAGGATAAAGAAGAGGATAATAAGGAGGATACTCCTATTACTAATAGTAGTAATAGTAATAGGCCTAGTACCGCTACTAGTATAATATAACAGCCCTCTCTTATAACGCCCTTAGTAGTCTAGTTATATTAGGTATCTTTTCTTTTTTATTTATAATAATAGAAACTATTTCCCCTCTTATATAATATAAACTTTATACTTTAAGGTAATCCTACTTAAATCTTTCTAATATATTTAGTGTATTAATTAAGTCTTATTTATATAGCTATTAATTATAATTATAAGACTAACCCTTCTACTTTACTAAATATTAAGGTTTATTATAAGAGATTTTATAATTAAGAATAGCTTTAACTTCTTATTTATCTCTATTATTTATAAGCTCTACTTATATAACCTTTATAATACTCTTACTATTACCTTAATATAACTTTATAAGTAAGACGTGAAAGATATTATATATGTAAAAGGTATTAGGTAGTTATAACTTATATACCTAACTACTAATATAATTAAAGACCTTAAAAGGCCCTAGATAATATTATAATAGTTTTTTAATTACTTATATTAATCTAATATACTTTATATTTAATAAGATATAATTATTTATATTATATTATTTTTACTTTTACTATTTATTTATATACTCCGCTTATATAGCTTATACTTAATATAAGTACTACTTTAAACCTTCCTTTTATTTTTAAAGTAATTTAACCCTTTCCCTTACTAATAGGACTTCTCCTAATAGTAGCTTTAAAAGTTCTATATCTAGCTTAGGTAAGTAGTTATAAAGCGCCTTATATAGAGGTAACCTAGTACTAGTATACTTTATATAATTATATATAAAATCTACTAAATAAAGTAACTCCGCCTAGTTATCTTATCTCTAGGTAGAATAGTAGTGTAGATACTACTTAAGCGTACTATTCTATCTTTCTATTTAATTATCTATTTAAGGGTAGAAAGTAGTATTAAACTTTCTTCTTATATTAGTATAATAATATATAACTACCTAGAAGCTACTTATAAATACTATCCCTTAATTACTAATAATATTTTCTAGCTAATTAAACCTTAAAAAGATTTTATAATATAATAGGTTAGTAATATTAATAGTATTAACTATCTTTATAATAGGTAAATACCTAGCTACCTTAATATAATAGTTTATAACTACTAAGATCGCGTTATAAATACCGCCCTTTTATTTACTTAAAAGGAGATTTATAATAAAATCTATTATAATTTCTTAAAAAGGTCTTATAAATATTAGTAATAGTAATAGTATATTATAAATAGCGTACCTACGCGGCTTTATTAATTCGTAGGTTAAGTATTCTTATATATAATTATAAATATCTTATCCTATTAATTTTTAATAGAACTTCTACTTAATAAGCTCTTATATACGCTTTTATAAGTAGTAGCTAGTATAAGGGTTATTATAATAAAGCTTTAAGATTTCTTATCTAACTACTTTATTATTAGGTATAAAAACTACGCCGCCCTTATAAAGGACTTCTATCTTATCTATTAATAGAGATACGTTAGCGGCCTTTTTATAGCCTTAAGACTCTAATAATTATTTCTTATTATAAATATCCTTATCTCCCTCTTAGAGATATTAGAGTATTTTTTATATTAAGTTATTATACTTATTTTATACGCGCTCTATTATTAATATAGTTATAATATACCTTTTAAGTACTATTTAATTAATATTAAACTATCTTATAGTAGGGTTTAAGCTATTACCTACGCTACTCTATATTTTTAAGAGCGCGTTACTCTCCCCTATTTTTAGGATATAAGGCTTTCTAAGCCTTATCTCTAACCTTTTATATTATTTATAACTACGGGCCTTATTATCTTATAAACCTTTATAAATATTATATATATAATATTTATTAGAAGGAATATACCTAATATTCTTTAACTTATTTTATAATATTAATAGATAAATATCTTCTTTATCTATTATTAGTATATAATCTAATTACCTTAATAGGGCGTTAGCTAGGTTCTTAGTATTTATATAATAGTATATCTTAAAGTTATATATTATAAGCTTTATTACCTAATGTATTTATCTCTTTATTAATAATAATATTATCTAGAAATGCTTTAAGTTATTATAATTAATAGTTACTATAATTAGGTATAAGCTACCTTTTAAGAAGTACCTTTATACATAGAACGCTTTAACTATTATAAGTAGTTCCTAGTTATAAGTCTTATATCTAGTTTCCGCTAAATATAACTTATAAGAGTAGAAGGTAATAGGATACTATTCTACTTCTACCCCTTTAACGCTAATTAGGAACTTTTATAATAAAATAATTATAATAGCTAGAATTAAAGTATTAGTCTCTAGCTAGATTTCTCTTATAAGGTTAAAATATATAAGTAATAGTACCTCTTAAAAGAGTTACTTTAACTACTTAAACGCTACTCTTATAATATTACTTAATATTAACTTTCTATTTTTAATATATAGATAATTATTTTTTAGATAGTCTATTAACGCCGCGGTTATAAAGGAATAGTACTTAATAAAATAATAATAGAAATTAATAAACTTTAAAAAGATCTAAATATCCTTAATACTCCTAGGTTCTAGCTATTCTATTATAGTATCTACTCTATATAGATTTATATATATACTATTACGGTTAATAATAAAGTTAAGGAATTCTACTTCTACTATTATAAATTTATATTTCTTTAAGCTAATATAAAGTTTAAATTTATAAAGATATTATAATACTACCTTTATAGCTCTAATATAAGACTTTTTATCCTAGGAGTAGATAAGAATATTATTTAAATAAATAATATATATAATATTAAGTAGTCCCGCTAGGGCTTTATTAATATATACTTAGAATAAGGTAGGTATATTAATAAGTTTAAAAGGTATAATTATATATTTAAAATAGCTATACCTTATATAAAATATAATCTTTTATTTATTATCCTTTCTTATTTATAAGTAATAGTATATATCTTTAAGATTTAACTTAGTTAAGTATTTAGTATTAATTAATAGAAGTAGATAGTAGTTCTTAATTATAATCTTATTAAGCGCCTTATAATTAATATATAAGTATAGTATTCTATCCTTTTTTAATATAAAAAGAATTAGTATACTTACTAGACTTATAAAATAATAAATCTATCTCTTTTCTAAAGCTTACTTAAAGTACTCCTTTAATACGCGTAACTCTTTCTTTAATAGGTTATAAAGTAGGTTAAAGGGAGGTTCCTTATTCTCTTTTATATTAATCGCGTAATTATAATATATATAGTCTAGTAATACCCTAGTATTCTTAGTTAAGAAGATATCTTAGAATTCCTAAAATTTTAAAGGGAGCTTAACTTTAAGTAGTAGGCTTTTATTACCTACTCTTAAGTATATTATAATAAATATAATGCTATTAAGCTACTCCTTTAAGGCTTTAGTAGTATTAAAGTACTCCTTAATATTACTTTTCTTAATAGGGAATTACTAGTTCTACGTAGGCTAATCTACTTAGGGATTTTATTCTTCTAATTATAGATACCTAAGGTAGAAGTTATAGTTAAGGTTTACTATTATATAAAACGCGCCCTTATAGTATTATATAATACTATCAGATTTAATAAGTTTAATTTCTCTTATATAGGAACTTAATAATAATATTAGGTTCTTAACTCTATTATATAAAGTATTCTTAGAGCTTAAGTCTATTTCCTAATCTTACTCCTTTATTAAGCGTACGTTAATATAATTAGTATCTACTTTAAAGTTAATTAATATACTAAAATCTCTTTATAAGCTCTTAAGCTCTATTTATATTATAATAATAAGTCGCTATATCCGCTTCTTCCCTTATATTATAATAGCGGATGTAATTATAATACTCAGGGGTTTTTTAAATTTAAGCCTCTCTTAGCTAGCTTATTACTAGATATCTTATTAGTTATAGGCTTATTAGTTATAGTACTTATAACTATTAATTTCGCGCTCTAGTAATCCTTAATTATATATCCCTTCTTTTAATAATTATAATACTTAATAGTAGAGAGGTTAGACTTAAGCCTTTAGGGAAGGTATAATAATACCCTAATACTACCCCGCCCTTCTTACTTTATATATAAGCTATTATCTCTTTACCCTTAGAAATTTCCTCTTCCTCTTTAAAGATATTAACCCCTAGTAGGAGTATTATCCCTTTAATCTTTACGTATAAGTAGTATTATATAAGGCTCTAATTAGGTTACTAATATAATAAGGGTATCCCTTATCTCTAGGATATTAAGTTATATTATAAGTTAATTATAAAGATCTTTATATAACTTATTTAAAAGGTTATTATAGAGTATATACTCTATTAATAGCTTAAGCTATCTTTCTAGCTTAATAAGGTAATTTATAAAGTTTATAATCTTTTAATATTCCTTTTACTTAGCTTCTAAGTAGCGCTTACTAGTTATTAGATATTAATTTTAAGGATCTTCTATTTAATTTATTAGGAAACTATTAAAGTATTTCTAGGACTATTTATCCTTTAGTATATCCTTTATATACTTATATTACGTGGCTTTAAGGTCTAGGGCTATATATTATAACGCGTATTAGATTTTTATAGAGTTATTAAGAAAATAAGTTATACTTATTTTAATTATATTAATTATATTATTAAATTATTCTTAATATTCTTATACTAACTTCCTATTATATATATATAGGTCCTACGGCCTAAGAATATAAGTTTTATATTAAGGATACTTTAATTCTAATTCTTTTATTAATAATAGGTAATATTAATAACCCGCTTAAGCGGCGTTATTAATATATATTTCCTACTCTAACTCTTATAAATATTATTATAGATCTTATATCTACTACCTCTTAGAGACTTCTTCTTTAAGTTCTTATATCCTTTATAATAGTACTTCTTAGG
>JAABUV010001548.1_pt1 | contig 33090 bp, 28 predicted proteins | sample 5559971 | NCBI WGS metagenome assembly JAABUV01 (sample SAMN10711881, study PRJNA513362) | rock metagenome | isolation source: Antarctica rocks | place: Antarctica: Victoria Land, Knobhead nord | collected 2015-12-19
TCGTCCGCAGGACGCTCTCGTTCTCAAAGTGTGAGCAGATGCACGAGATGTGTCTGCGCCTATTTTTGCACGAGCATAACAGGCTCATCAAACTGAGGCTCTGTAACTGAACGTAAACCACTACCAATATACGATATGGGGTCAAAGCGTAAGCCGTACCAAGGCGAGATTGTCAGGATAGGTTCTCCTGTTGCATTTCTTTTCCCCATGTGATAATCTTTGATAGTAGAAAGGAAACCCGACGCTATCGTTGGTTGGCAATCAATCTCTCTGACTCCTACTTGTTTGAACGAAACGTCACTTGGCTTTAAACAATAATACCCAAGGAACCCAGCACTTGCAGTGCCGTTATTGTGGTATGTCTTGTTGTATTGGATGACCTGGTACGCCAAGTTCGGTGCAACGATCAGTTTTGTAAGAGAGCGCGAGGCATTTACGGAAGGACCCGTTACAATCTGAAGGGTGATATTTACCCCCCCTCCTGTTTGTCCAGCATAAAACTGAGTGGTGGTGTTAGGCATCATGACGCCCCCTCTATCCAGTGACCACTGCACATGACCGATCTGGTCTGCACTAATCCCCGACGGTATCGTAGTGTAAGTCAAATCGAGAATCTCACCGACACCTATGTGTGAATAATTATGGTTCGGCACACTAGTATCTGTGGAGTTAGCGTGGGGAACGAGATCAAAAACGACCACGTCTGCTGTTGCCGTAGAGGTGCCGCAGGTTGCTACAACTGCCTTGCTGTCACTCGTACCCGTTGACAGTGTAGAAAATGTAACCGTCGTCGTAGCTCCTGTGCCGGAGGCACCCGAAGCTCCGCCCCATGTAGGAAGTCCGCTGGGGAATGCATCCGACGACGGGATAGCCAACGCCCTAAACGAAACCGTCGTTCCCTGTAGCACGTACAAGGTCTCTGGAACATTAGTCCAGCCATTTATTGGGTCGTTATATTGTAAGCTACCAATTGCGACTACGTTGATCACCACTGGTTTAGAATCTGTACCAACAATAGTGGCAACCTGCCCATCGTCCGCCTGTCCAGGATCACTCTTTTGAACCTGATAGGAGACGGTACAACTTACCGTGGACGTATAATTGTTGGAATTAAGAAGAAGGGGAGATGTAGTGACTGTAGTTTCGGAGGTATCGGTCGGACTAGGAGTACCAAGAGACGCAGACCATAAATAGGTTGCAGAACCGATGACCTGCCATTCCTTGTCTGGCTGTGGGCTTCCGGTGGTGACTGAGGCTTTATAACTGGCTGTACTGCCCACGGGAATTGTAACAGATGATACATCGGTGGTAACAATAACACCGCTGACGCTTCCCTGTGCGTGAGCTACCCGCGCCCCAAATGCTGACAAAACCGGCAAGAGGACCCATACGATGCATACCATATTCTTTTTGTTCATAGTATCCGCTCCTAGCCGTCTTCCTGCACTCTTCATGCGAGACAGTACGAAATCGTCTAGTGAATTGACTTCTGTGTGTGTCACTGGTTGCCCAGGGTAAGTTTGGGGTTGGCATCTAGAAGTGATTGCCGGGAGGTTTTCATGCCCGCTATGAACGCCTGGCGCTCCGACGGGTCCCACAGCGAGAGCAGCCACCGCCAGTCCGCAAGAAGCATTGGCCGAGCCGTCACCACTTTATCCGCTGCTGCCGCCCGGTATGCGAGCAGCCGGAACAAAGGGAGCAACGTATCGGCCTCTTCCCGGTCGCGGCTCTGCTCCAGCGCATCCCACAGGCCATAGGCGACGGCCAGCGTGGCGGAAGGCTTCGCGGATCGGGATGCGACCGGGGGGCGGTACGTGTCCTTGCCGTACCAGATTGAGCGGCGCGTCTCATAGGCCGTCGGCGGACCGGAGACCTTGTCCAGCATCACAGTCTGAAGGATCGTGTTGAAGCTGCCGTTCCTCCCGACCTTGACCATGTAGACCCCTGGGCCGCGCACCAAGAACCGCTCATACACCCCGAACCAGAAGTTATGGACGCGCGTCCTCGCTACTGTTGGCAGATCGTCCGGGTCGGCTGCATTACCAGAAAACGTGCCTCTATCCTGGCTGCGAGTGCCGGAGGCGGCCTTCAACTCGATCAGGTAGTCGCGGAAGCGGTTTGTGCCGAAGTGACCATCCTTGTTCATCAGGTACAGGCTCAGGCGGTGCAGGCCAGCCGGCACTGTCACCTTCGCCCATACGTCCGGCCCCGAAGCTGATTGAAGGTAGGTCTCCCCGTGGTCATCCCATTCGGCTTCCCGCCGGTAGCCCGCGATTGGGTCCCACAGCACGCGCGGGTCGTCAGTCTGAACCCACTGGCACCACGAGCGCAAGCCATCCCCTGCCACCCGGTGCGGCCCGACGAAGCCGACGACCTTGTACGAGGGATCGGACAGCACGTACTGGTCCAGGGGCGCGGCGGCGGCGCAGAGGACGGCGTACCGGTTGCCGTAGCGGCCCACCCAATCCCCCTGCGTCCGCCAGTCCTCGCCCAGGTACGCCCCGCCGCCGATGGGCATCTCGCCCTTCAGCGACTTCACCCGCGCCAGCATGGCATTGAGTTCCGCCAGCGTCGGCGCAGCAGCGGCAAGGGGCAGTGGGGGCACGGAGGCCTCTCGGTGGGGAGCGGGGGGAGGGCTGTCCGAGGCGGAAGGGGGCAGCAGGCCGCCGCCGTAGAGGCCGACCCAGGCGATGTTACCTTCCAGCCGCAGCGCGGAAACGTAGTCGTCCGGCGTCGCCGCGTTGGCCCCGGACTGGGTCCGCTCCCCGCTCTTCGGGTCGAACACTTCCACGCCGCCCTGACGATGCCCCACCCAGAGGCGGCCCGACGCATCCTCGCCGAGGCAGGTCACGTAGTCTTCCCGCAGCAGGTCGCCGGGGGCCGGGCGCGGGTTGGGCGCGACGGGGCGGTACAGCCCGGCCAGCTTGGCCTTCCAGTCCACGCCGCGCGTGTAGTGCCAGAGGTCGCCGCTGTCCACGCTGCGCGCCAGGCCGCAGTCCGTACCGGCGTAGACTGTGCCGTCGCGGGTGACCAGCAGGGCGTTGATCAGGCCGGAAGGCAGCCCGCTCCCCGCCGCGGCATTCGGCATCTGCCGGGGGCCGGGCGTGGTGCGCCAGGTCTTGTAGCCGTCGTCGGGGGAGCCGACGGCGATGCCGTCGCACTGGGTGCCGACGTAGAGGGTGCCGTCGGGGGCGAACGCGAGGGCCTGGGCCTGGTCGGAGGGCAGCCCTTCGGCGCGGGTGAAGTAGGCCCAGTGCCCGTTCCGGTAGCGGAACAGCCCGGCCTCGGTCGCGCCCCAGACGCCGCCGTCCTTGGGGCTGACGGCCAGGGCGAACAGGCGCGTCCCCAGCGGGCCGTCGGTCGGCCCGTACTGCCGCCACTGCTGCCCGTTGTAGACGGAGACGCCGGCCATGCCGCCGGCCCAAATGCGCCCGCTCTTGTCACAGGTGAGGGCGTAGATGTCGCCGGAGAGGTCGGCGGAGGCGGGGAAGTGGGTCCACTGCTTCGCGGCGGGGTCATAGGACCAGAGGCCCTGCCCGTCCTCGGTGCCGACCCAGACGTGGCCGGTCAGGTCGCGGCAGAAGCAGGTGACGAACCTGCCTTGCGCGTTCGCATCCCAGGGGATCGTGTCGGCGAAGGAGGAGACGGCGCAGAGGAGCAGGAGCGCGAGGCTACAGATCAACGCGGAGGGGAGGGCGCGGAAGGACAGGTAGGTATCCGGCATCTTCATAGGTACACATCAGCAGAGGAACGACAGGCGTTACACGTCAGTGTACCGGGATGGCCGGCAGCCCTTCGTAATGCGGGGGCAGGGCGAGTATGACAGGCTTTCTTAGCAATGTCAAGGGGGCGAATAAAAAACTTTCACCCGGATGGGTTCAGGACATGGTTAAGCCTTCGGCTTGGCGCGGGCGAGCCACTTGCGCCACAGGTCGGGGTGCTTCAGGAACGGGAGGAACAGGCCGCCGACGACCGAGCGGGCCTGGAAGCCGGCCTGCTTGCCGTCCGTGGTCCAGTACCAGTCGGTGAGCGGGACCCGCGCCGGGGTCTCGTTGGCCCATGTGTACAGCGGATCGGTCAGGGCGAGGAAGTCGGCGGGGTCTTCGGCCAGGGTCGCGCTCCAGACGGTCCAGTCCAGCTTGGTGTACCCACAGCGGCTGTCCAGGGGCAGGCCGTAGGCATTCTGCCTGGTCTTGTAGTACGCAATCTCGCGGCGGGCGACGTCGGGCGAGAATAGGTTTAGGTCCAGCAGCGTGTCCCACACGAGGTTGTATTTCTGGCTCCACGTGCCGGGCTTGTCGAAGGCCAGCCGGGAGTGGTCGCCGTCGTCGGCCATGCGGACCCACTCGTCCGCCATCGCCTGCGCCGTCGCCCGGTAGGCCTGCGCCTCGTCCCCGCGCCCCGTCAGCGCGCAGAGCCGGGCGAAGCCGCCCAGGCCCATGATGGCTTTGAGCGACAGGTTGACGTTGTGGGCCAGGTGCCCGGCGAAGTCGTCGGTGCAGAGCTGGTTCTCGGGGTTCAGGCCCTTGTCGCGCAGGTAGTCCGCCCACTGCGCGAGCAGGGGCCAGTATTTTTGCACGTACTCCGTGTGGCCGTCCACCTGGGTCAGCGCGAGGAGCAGGACCAGCATGTTGCCGCACTCCTCGACCGGCATCTGGTCGTCGGCACTGCGCTCGCCGCCGCCGTAGACCTGGCCGTTGCACAGCGGGTAGGTGCCCAGGTCGTGCGGCGCGAAGGGGAAGCGCCAGCGGGAGGTCTGGGCATAGTCTAAGATGGGCGTCAGCATGGCCCGCAGCAGATCGGGGCTGAACAGCAGGAAGAATGGGGCCGAGGGGTAGGTGACGTCTACGGTGGCGATGCAGCCGTTCGAGAAGTTTTCTTTGGACAGGAACAGCGGCGTCCCGTCGAAGTCCACGGCCAGCTTGTGGGCGGCGATGCACTGGCGGAACGCCAGGGCGCACAGCGAGGCGAACTTGCCGCCGCCGGCCGCTTGCAGGTCGGCCATGAGTTCGTCGTCGAACGCCCGGCACCGCTCGGCGAGAGGCCGGTACTCCCGCGCCGCCGTTTGCAGAAGCTCGGCCACCTCCATGCCGCCGCGCCGCCAGTAGGGACGGACCTTGCGGTGGAAGTATTCGAGGGAGAACACGTCGTCATAGGCGAGCAGCACGTGGCACGAGACGGGGACATCGCCGACCTGCCCGAGCGGCAGGGCGCAGGCCAGGACGGGCCAGCCGTCGTGGGCGGGGCGCGGGGCGGCCATCTCGTCCGCCTCGGGAGTCGTCCCGGTCTCGGCGAACGTCTGGCGGCCCGTCGCGGCCCCGGTCAGGGCGGTCGAGACGCCCGCGTGGTGCGGCACGGCCAGGTGCAGGTAGCCCCAGTCGATGCGGACGTTGTCGCCGGCTTTTTCCAAGACGGGCTGCCGCGCGGAACCCATCCGCAGGACATCCAGGCCAAGCTGGTGGTAGCGGGCTGAGACGACCGGCTGGTCGGCGGTGTTGACCACCCACTCGGACTGGACGTGCAGGTACAGCGCGACATCGTGCGCCCGCCCATCTACCGCGCGGGCATCCCAGGTGATGTAAGTGACGGGGCGGGCCAGGACGTCCAGATCTTGGGGCAGCAGCGGCGACAGGAACGAGAGTGTGACGTGGACGCCCGCCGCCTCGAAGTCGTAGACCGTGCGCGTCGGCAGCACCTGGAGGCCGGTCTGCTCCATCGGCGGCACGTCCGGCGGCTGCGAGCCGATCACCCGGTAGGTCACGCCGTCGATGCGGGCCAGGCCGCACAGGCCGTAGTTGGTGCCGGTCCAGTGGCGCACCTCGGTCTCGGTCAGCCGGTCCGAAACGGACCAGGCGCTGAAGTAGGGGTCGTGGGTGACGAGCGGCACGGCGGGCGGGCGCAGCGGCCAGGGCCGGGCGGCGGCCTGCGGTTCGGGGGTCGGCATGGGGAAAGGCTCCGGGAGGTGGCGTTGGCGGGACGGCGGCAGTCCCAGGTGCGAGTATACCCGGAGCGGCGGGGGAATAAAGCGGCGGGGGAATAAAGCGGCGAGGCGACGGCAGCCGCCTCAAGCGGCGAGACTCAGTTCCCGGACCGAATCGCCCGCCTCACCGGCGGGTGCCTCCATCAGCGCGAGGAAGACGCGCACGGCGGCGGGGTCGAAGTGCGTCCCCGCCAGGCCGCGGACGTGGTCCAGCGTCCGCGCGACCGTCCACGCCCGGCGGTAGGGCCGGTCGGAGCGCAGGGCGTCCCAGACGTCGACCACGGCGAACAGGCGGGCCGCCAGCGGGATGGCCTCGCCCGCCAGCCCCTGGGGGTAGCCGGTCCCGTCCCACTTCTCGTGGTGTGCGTGGGGGATGTCCAGGGCGTCGCGCAGGAAGGAGATCGGCAGCAGCAGCTCGTGCGCCAGGGTCGGGTGGCGGCGCATGATGGCCCACTCGCCGCCGTCGAGCGGGCCGGGCTTCAGCAGGACGCGGTCGGGGATGCCTATCTTGCCGATGTCGTGCAGGAGCGCCCCGCGCCGCACGTGGGCCAGCGCCTGCTCGTCCATGCCCACGGCGCGGGCCAGCCGCAGGGTCAGCTCGGTGACGCGCCGCGAGTGCCCCTCGGTCTCGTGGTCGCGCAGGTCCAGGGCGTGCGACCAGCCCTCGATGGTGGCGTCGTAGGCGGTCAGCGTCTCGTCCAGGGCGAGAGTCATCTCGCAGTGGAGGCGGTAGATCTCCTGCTCCGCCCGCTTGCGGCCCGTGATGTCGCGGATCAGCACCTGGCCGGCGGGCTTGCCCTCGTAGAGGATCGGGGTGCTGACCGCCTCGACGTCCACCGCGCTGCCGTCCAGCCGCAGGTACTGGAACTCGGCCAGCGCGCTGGCCTGTCCCCGCTGCTGACTGGATCGGGTGCGCTCGCGGGCCTCGTCACGCCAGTCGGGGTGGACCACGTCGAGGACGGGCCAGCCCAGGAGCTGGTCGGGCGTCTCGGCCCCGAAGAGCCTCAAGGCGGCGCGGTTGAGATAGACCAGGCGGCTGTCACAGTAGACCACGATGCCCTCCGGCGAGTGCTCGACCAGCGACCGGTAGCGCTGCTCGCTCTCGGCCAAGGCCGCCGTGCGCTCCTCGACCCGCGTTTCCAGCTCCGCGTGGGACCGCTGCAACGCCTCCTGGTCCCGCCTGCGCGCGGAAATGTCCATCAGCAGCCCGTCCCAGACGATGTCGCCGCCGGGCTGCCGCTCGGGCCGCGACGCCCCCTGAATCCACCGCGTCTCGCCCGGCGCGCGGAGGATGCGCCCCTCCCACTGCCACGGCTCCAGGGTCCGCGCCGACTCCGCCAGCGAAGCGTGGAAGCCGGCCTGGTCTTCGGGGTGGATGATGCGGAGGATGGAAAGCGGGTCCGCCATGATCGCCGACGGTTCCACGCCGTAGATGTCCCGGCAGCCGTCGCTGACGAACGGGAAGTCCACCGACCCGTCGGGGTGCAGCACGAATTGGTACACCATCCCAGGGACATTGGCGGCGTTGCGCTGGAACCGGGCCTCGCTCCGGCGCAGGGCCTTTTCCGCCTCCTTGCGGACCGTGATGTCTTCGACCGACCCTTCGTAGTAGAGCGGTGCGCCGTCCGCCCCGCGCACCAGCCGCGCGTTCTCGCACACAGCGATGACACGCCCATCCCGCCGCCTCCAGGTCGCCTCCAGGCCGCGCAGCTCGCCCGCCTCCAGGCGTGTCTTGAAGTCGGCGCGCTCGTAGGCCGCCTCGGTGTCCCCCGCCTCCAGGTCGCGCGCCGCCAGCTGCTCGAAGCTGTCATAGCCCAGCATGGACAGCAGGGCGGGGTTGGCGAGCAGGATGCGGCCGTCGGGGGTCGTGCGGTAGATGCCGTGCGTGGCGTTCTCGAACAGCAGCCGGTACTGGCTTTCCTTCTCGTGCAAAGCCTGCTCGGCGGCCCGGCGCTCCGAGAGGTCGCGCAGGGTGGCGGTGAACAGCGTCCCGCCGGCCAGAGGCACGGCCCGGATCGCCAGCTCGACCGGAAGCTCCGTGCCGTCCGCGCGGACGGCGGCGATCTCGATGCGCTTGCCGAGGACGGCACCCTCGCCCGTCGCCAGGTAATGCGCCAGCCCGCGCCGGTGGCTCTCGCGCAGGGCCGGCGGCACGATCAGCGACGCCAGCTCGCGCCCCACGGCCTCCGAGGCCGGGTAGCCGAACGTCTGGGCTGCCGCCGGGTTCCACTCCACCACCCGGCCCGCCGCGTCCATCGTGACGATGCAGTCCAGGGCGGAGTCGAGGATGGCCGCCTTGCGCGCCTCGCTGACGCGCAGCGCCTCCTCCCTGACGTGTAAGGCCTCCTCCGCCTTCGCCCGCTCGGCCATCTGCCGGCGCAGCTCCAGGCGGGCGACGACCTGGCGCGAGAGCGCCGAAAGCGCCGTCTCCTGCTCGGACGAGAGGGTGCGCGGGTGGTGGTCGATCACGCACAGCGATCCCAGGGCGTGGCCGTCCGACGTCACCAGGGGGGCACCCGCATAGAACTGAATGCCCGTGTCTCCCGTCACCAGGGTGTTGTCGGCGAAGCGCGCGTCGGCGGGGGCGTCCGGCACCACAAAGACGCCCTCCTGGCGGATCGCGTGGTCGCAGAAGGCGACATCGCGCGGCGTCTCCCGAACGGCCATCCCGCGCCGCGACTTGAACCACTGGCGGTCCGCGTCGATCAGGCTGATCAGCGCGACGGGCGTCCCGCAGATGTGCGCGGCCAGGGCCGTGAAATCGTCGAACTCGTCCTCGGCGTCCGTGTCCAGGACCTGGTACTCGTGCAGGGCCTGGAGGCGGGCGGCTTCGTCGGGTACAAACTCGTTAGGCGTGAGATCGACTTGCATGGGTTATGTCTGTTCTAAGGACGACATTCTGCTGTGTTCCTATCGGCACTTTCCCGGCGGAACGCGAGGGCACCCCCCTCCGCCCGTGGCGCGTTGACTTCGGCCCCGCCGATGGGCTATACTCGGGACAGAAAGAGGCCACCACACATGGTTCTGACCTGGGATCAAGACCCGCGCGAGCTGTATCCGGGGATCACCTTGGGCGAGGTCGTCGGATGCCTCGTCCGCGAGAAACTGACCGTCCATACGGACGAACCTCGGAGTCGGGAGGGGGAGTTCCCGGAAGGGAACATCCGCCTGCTGGCCGCCCACGGGCTGCTGGGCATGAAGACGCCGCGCGCCTACGGCGGCCTGGGCCTGGACACGCTCAACGTCACCTACGCCGTCGAGCAGATCTCGCGCATCGCGCCCGCCACGGCCTTCGTGCTGCTGCTGCACACGCTGACCGCAAATCGAATCGCCGGGGCGGGCACGGAGCAGCAGAAGCAGGCCTACCTGCCGCGCATCTCGGGCGAGACCCTGGGCGCGTCGGCCTGGTCGGAGAGCGGCGTCGGGGCTGACAAGAGCGTCCTGAACACGAAGGCGTACTGTGAGGACGGCGTCTGGCACCTCAGCGGCCAGAAGGCGTTCTGCACGGGCGCGGGCCACGCGGGCGTGTACATGGTGATGACGGACACGACCGGGGGCAAGGGTTTTTTTCTGGTGCCCTCGGATAATCCCGGCCTGCGGATCGGCGAGCCGATGGACTCGATGGGCCTTCAGGGGACGCACAGCGGGGTCGTGGGTCTTGACGACGCCCTCGTCCCCGACGACGCGCGCGTGGGCGAGCCGGGACACATCGGCCCGATCATCGCCCTGGACATGCAGAGCGGCCTGCACTCGGGCATCGTCGCCGCCGGCGTCGCCCTGGGCGCGTTCAGCCGCCTGGTCGACATCGTCAAAGCCAACAACTCGTTCGAGAAGTACGAAAGCGTCCGCGTCCGCGTCTCGCAGCTCGCCGCGACCCTGGGCGTGATGCGGACGCACGTCTACGCCCTCGCCCTGATGGCCTCGCTCCCCGACGACCAGCGCCCGCCGGTCGAGGCGGCGACCATGACCGCCAAGCTGTTCCTCTCCGAGTCGGCCTTGCAGATGACCACGGACGCCATCGCCATCGCCGGCAAGGCGGGATACCTGCGCGAGAACGGCCTGGAGCGGCTGCACCGGGACGCCCTGGGCATCGTTATCGCCGCCCCGATCAACGGGCAGGTCTTGGGCAGCATCGGCGAGTCACTGCGCCGGGCCGACCGCGGCTCTTATTTGTACAAAGTGTGAAGGGGAATGCCGTGTGCGGGGTCATAAAGTGTGGAGGAACATATGAAGCCGCTTTGGATCGCCCTGGGATTAGCCCTGACACTTGCCGCGCCTGCGCCCGCAGCGGATGACTTTGACGCAGGGCAGAGCGCGGCCCTAACGCAGAACCCGGCGGGCTTGATTTGTGCGCTGTCTTTGCCTGACGGCAAGACGCAGTTCCAGCAAGGTGAAGTCATCCGACTGACGCTTTCGTTCACCAGCGACCGGCCAGGCGCTTATCAAATGCGGCGGTGGCCGTTTGAGCGCATGGATTCGCCCCACGTCTCGCCGTCTGAAGGCACGGCGGACCCAATGGCCGACGTGCCGCCGCCGAGATTCTTTTCGTATAACGGCCCTCCGCCACCCGCGCCTGTCGCGATTGGGAACAAGCCAGTCACGGTGCCGATGACGGTGAACGAGCGGCTGCGCTTCGACAAGCCCGGCACGTACCGCCTGTACGTCACCTCGTCACGAGTCATGGACGGCAAGGTGAAGGTGAACAACCCTTTTGATGCGGGCAAGACGATCACCACTGCCTCCAACGTCGTTCAGTTCCAGATCGTCCCCGCCGATCCGGCTTGGGCGCACGCGCAGGCGCAGGCGGCGCTAGTGGAAGTCCAGGATCATTACACCGGGCCGATGACCGTCTCTGACCCCTGGGACGTGCTGCGCTATCTGGGAACGCCCGAATCTGCGCGGGCACTTCTGTCCATCCTGGGAGCGGACAAGTACCCCCGTAGCTCGGAGTCGAAGGGCGAGGAGTGTCGGCCCGGCCTCATCGGCTACCCGGACCGGGCCTGGCTCGTCGGCGAGATGGAGCACGACCTGACCGCGCCGGATTACCCGGTCGCGCAGACGTTCTTATCCACGCTGGCCGAGATCGCTTCTTATCAGAAGAAGGTAAAAGACGACGGGCCGCTACTGCGGACGTACTGGCTGCGGGCCGCCGAGGCCGCTCCGAGGAAGAGCAACACGGCCCGGCCCATGACCCTGCACACGTTGCTGGAAGACGCCTGGCTGAACCCCGACGTCGGACAGAACGGCGCGGTGCGGGCGCGGGTACCGTCACTGACGCGGCGCATGGCGCTGGACTTCGACCGGCTGCCGCCGCTGCCGCAGAGTTATCTGCTGGGCGATGAGTGGACTCGGTTCCGTTCCCCCACCTTGCTCCCCGCCCTGCGACGCCTCTGGGCGGGGGCGAAGCTCACGGACAACACCAACGTCTTCGATGCGTACAATACCGAATTGAACGGCTTGATCCTGCGCCGCCTGCGCGAGCTGTCCCCGCAGGAAGGCCGCGCGCTGACCTTGAGGGAGATCGCCTCCCCCAGCCCCCGCGCCGACATGGCTGCGCTCGGCAGTCTCGGTAATGCGACCCTGCCCGTTCTGGATCAGGCGCTGGCAAGGCGGCTGGCGGCGCGGCAGGACGCAGACCTGACGTGTCAACTGATCGCCCGCTATGCGACGCCCGCCGTTCTGCCGCAGGCCAAAGCCTACTACGCGAGATGGCTGGACTACAGTACGGAAGTGTCTCTGCTGGCCTATTTCCTCCGCGTCCAGCCTGCCTACGGCAAAGTCATGCTGCACCGGGCGCTGCTAGGCTGGCTAGGCCGAGGCAGTATGGAAACCCTGATGGGCGACATCGCCGCCGTGCAGTATGGTCCGGCTCTGGAACAGGCCGCCGTCGCCGGCCTACGCAATGCCGACCCCGGCGTGGTCGCGGATGCCGCCCGGATGCTGGCCCGGCACGGCTCACCCGAGACCGAGGCGACGCTCTGGGCGCGTCTGCGGATGCCGGACGCAAAGCCCCGATCCCGCGCCGTCGTGGAGCAAGGCGTAGCTCTCTCGCTGGCGACGGGTCAGGCTTGGTACGAAAGCCCCGCACGGCTGAAACTGATCCGCGCCCTGTGTGTCACAGACGAAGGCCGCCGGGTGCTGAATGACTGTCTCCAGCGGGTTGCGGCCGGTCCGGTCCACGTAGACTATGAGACCGGCGACCGAGGCTACTGGTCCGTCGGCCATTACGACGGCGTAGGCCGGACCGCGTTCCTCGCCAAGCTGTCACAGTTCCCGCGCGGCACGGTCTTCTCGTGGCAGGACGTCGGCTTTGGCCCGGAAGTGGAACGCCTGTACGCGCAGGCGCGGGGCATCGCGCGGGCGCACGGTCAGACGCTGGAGCGCCAACGTCCGACGCCCATACCAAGCTGACCACCCTATGGACCTTGCCGCCCACCCGCAGGCCGTCTTCGTCACGGCGCAGATTGATTTGACGGGCGGGCGGGGCGGCTTTCTCGGCGGGCGCGGGCGGTCGCAGACGGCCTCGGGGGCACTGCCCGCGCCTGGCTCCGGCTTGGTGCTGTGGCGCGTGATCGAGCGCGTCTCGGTCGAGAAGCAGCTTGAAGCGCGCGAGATTTTGCCCGCCGCCGATGGGCAAAGCCTGGCCTACTCGTACACCGTCAAAGGCGGCGGGGGCGGCCCGTTCCCGCTGGACGAGCCGGGCCGATTCGAGGCGGAACTGGTAGCAGTCTACGCCCCGCCGTCGTTCTTGACCGAAGTGGGCAAGGTCGAGATCGTCTCGACTTCGGCCCCGGCCGAGAGCGGCGGTAGGCCGTCCGATGTCCGCCGGGCACACGCCCCCTCGCGGGCGCAGCTTGAAGGCCGTCTGATCCGGCTGCCGTCCCGCAGCGGCGAAGAAGACGACCGGCGCGTCTGGTTCGTCGAGCGCGGCGCGAAGCGCCTGCTGGCGTCCCCGGCCTGCGGGCTGCTGCGCTTCGGGGACGGCTGGCAGCGATTGGTCCAGACCCTGCCTACCGCCGCCGATCTGAGCATCGTCCCGGACGGCCCGCCGCTCTCGGTCACCGAGGCCGCCGAGGGGCGATTGGTCTACTCCTGGCCCCTGCCCGAAGCGTACTGGGTGCGGGGCGGTTTCAAGCACCTCATCGGGGCCGACGACCAGGCGGTCAAAGAGCAGCACGGCGAGCGCTGGCGCATCCAGCTCGTCCACCTGCGCCCCGCCGACCTGGCGGAGATGCCGGACGCCGCGCCCGAAGCCCCCTAGTAAACACTATGACCCAGCCTCTCAAAATCATGGGCGTCATCCCCGCCCGCTTCAACTCCTCGCGCCTGCCGGGGAAGGCCCTGCGCGAGATCGCCGGCCTGCCCATGATCGCCTGGGTTTATCGGAACGCCCGCCGCTCGCTGCTTTTGACGGACCTAGTCGTCGCCACCGACAGTGCGGAGATCGAGCGGGCTTGCGCCGAACACAGTATCCCCGTCGTGATGACGCGCGAGCACCCCTCGGGCAGCGACCGTGTCCACGAGGTATTGACGCGCACCGACGCCGACGTGTACGTCAACATCCAGGGCGACGAGCCGACCCTGCGGCCCGACCATCTGGAATTGATGCTCGCGCCGTTCGGGGATGGCAGCGGCATCCAGGTGACGACGCTGAAAGTCGCCGTGTCCGCCGCCGAGGCCGCCGACCCGAACAATGTCAAAGTCGTCACGGCGGACGACGGCAATGCGCTGTACTTCTCGCGCTATCCCCTCCCCTACGACCGCGCCGGGGCGGGGGACGTGCGCCACTTCAAGCACATCGGCCTGTACGCCTACACGCGGGCGGCTTTGGAACAGTTCCACGCCTGGCCGCAGTCGTCGCTGGAGCTTGCCGAGAGCCTGGACCAACTGCGCTTCTTGCAGAACGGCATCCCCATCCATGTCGCCGAGACGCCGCACGACACGGTGGGCGTGGACACCGAGGCCGACTTGCAGCGCGTCATCGCCATGTTCACGCCGACCAATAGCACGTAGAGGCAGCCATGTCCGAACAGCCCGTTTGGCCCCCGCCCCCCAGTCCGCCCGATCTGTCAGCCGCCCACGACGAGTCTCTGAAAGCCTGCCTACGCGCGCCCGCGACGAAACCGCTGATCTCCCGGCTGCGCTTGTGCATGAATATTCGCAAGGAGACGGGCCTGCCTCTGCATCAATGCCGTGTTTTCGTCAACAGCTACTGTGACCGCAACACGATTCTGCCTCCAGCGCGTGGCCTTGTCCTCTGGTTCCAATGCCTCTTGCCGCTGATACCAGTGGCGACGATAACTGCCATGTTAATGACCTGGTTGTCCCTGGATCGCAGCCGTGATAGGGCCACAACCCAAGCCGCGAGGTACGCCATCCGTGCCGAGCGTATTCACTTAGACTTGGTGTTTAGTGACATCCTAGTTGTATTTCTCTTTGTTCAATTGATCTTCCTCGTGCTACGCGCTAAGCAAACGCGCCGTGAGGCGGCGGACGCCAGGAAGAAAATGTCGGGGAGCAACTTCGCCACTCCCAAATAGGCAGGGCCTTCAGGGCCTGCGACGCCCACGCCTCAAATCTCCACCTATGTATTTCCTTTATAGCCTTCTGTTCGGTGGCTGGGTCCTCCTGCTGACCCCCTATTTCCTGTATCGCGCCTGGCGGCAGCAGAAGTACCTGCCCGCCCTGCGCCAGCGCTTGGGTTTCCTCCCGGACAGCCTGAAAGCCGACGGTCGGCCCACGGTCTGGATACACTCGTGCTCGGTCGGCGAGACCCTGAGCGTTCAGCCCTTGGCCCACGCACTTGCCCAACGCTTCCCCCAGGCGCGGTTCGTCTTCAGCACCATCACCAAGACCGGCCAGGCCATCGCCCAGGAACGCTTTGCGGTGTATGGCGCGGGCAACACGTTCTACTTCCCCATTGACCTGGCTGGGGTCGCCAACCGCGTCTTAGACCACATCCAGCCTCGCCTGCTGATCACCATCGACACCGAGATCTGGCCCAACGTCGTCCACGAGGCCAAAATGCGCGGCGTCCCGGTCGTCATGGTCAACGGGCGCATCTCGGCCCAGTCGTTCCAGTATTACCGCTGGCTCCAGCCGCTTTTGGGCCAGGTCTTCCAGAACTACGCGCTGATGATGATGAAGTCTCAGGAGGACGCGGACCGCTTGCAGCGGATGGGTGCCCCGCCGAGCAAGCTGCGCGTCAGCGGCAGCATCAAGTATGATCGCAGTCTGGTGGAAAAAGACATCACCAAGGCACAGGCCCTGGCCCTCGACGCCGCCCTCGCCCTGACCGCCCCGGACGCGCCCTTGATCGTCGCGGGCAGCACCCACGACGACGAGGAAAGCATCCTGCTGGAAGTCCTGCGCCGCATCCGTCTGGTAGCCGGCCTGGAACGCACCCGGATGCTGATCGTCCCCCGCCACCCGGAGCGCTTCGGCACAGTCGCCCAGCTCGCCGTGCGCGGCGGCTGGCGCGTCAAGCGCCGCTCGGACCCCGCGCCCGGCGACTCCACCGCTGATGTGCTGATCGGCGACACGCTGGGCGAGCTGTCCACGGCGTATCAGTTCGCCACGGTCGTGTTCGTCGGCGGGACGCTGATCCCCCACGGCGGCCAGAGCATCATGGAGCCTGCCGTCTACGCCAAGCCTATCGTCGTCGGCCCCTCGATGAAGAACTTCCCGCAGATCATTGACGACTTCGAGGGGCGCGGCGGCATCGCCAGGATCACCGCCGACGAGACGGACAAAGAGGCCCAGAAGCAGCAGTTGACCGAAGCGTTCGTGCGCCTGCTGCAAGACGGCGCGGCGCGGGAGGCGATGGGCCGGGCAGCGCACTCGGTTTTCGAGGGCAGCCAGGGCGCGACGCAGTACACCGTGGACCACATCGCCACCATCTTCGAGGAGGCGCTTTCGAGATGAGCGACGTTCTAGCCCGCATCCGCGTCCGCGAAACCCACGGCATCCGGCGGTTCCTCTATCCGCTCCAGGCCAAAATCACTGTGCCAGACGGCGTAGTGTCGTCCGACTACGGCATGGTAGATGAAGCGGGGCAGCCTGTTCCCTTCCAGCTTTCGCAGATTTATTTAGGCAACGACGTCTGGAGTCTCGAATACGCCTTAGACTTCGCCGTCTCATTGGAACCCTTCGCCAGCCGGGAGTACGTTCTTGCCAGCGATCAGCCGCGAATCAGCGTAGATGACCCCTTACAGATCACCTTCCCTTCACAGACTGCGTCCGAGACGGCGGTGTGCAGCGTCCAAAAGAAGTTCTCTGTGTCACTTGATTGGTACGGGTTTATACCAACGGTTGTCTACGACGGGATACCGCATTTACGTCAAGCAATGGAAATATCCCGCAACGGCCTCGTTGCCGAACCAGATGAAGGCGGCTTCGGCGCAGCGGGCGAGCAGCTAAAGAAGAGTTTCAAAGGCACCGGGATCTACCATACGGACCTATGTAATTTCGAGACCAAGTCAGACATCACCGCCTGCAAGTCTTGGGTTGTGATCACCCACCGGCTGGAACAGCCGAAGCCAAACGACGAGATCGTTTTCACTCTGCCACTGGCCGTCACGTCCCCCACCCTCACCTGCGACTTCAGTGTAGGCGGCTACGTGTTCGGCAAGCTGGACGGGATGGCGGCACCCGAAGTGGTCTGGCGGACGGAGTTCGGGGACGCGCCCCACGCGCGCTGGTCGGTGGAAACGGTGGGGCGGGTGGATTATGTGGGGGAAGTCGAGACCGCCGAGGCGTTCCTGCCCCAGCGGTGGTTCCATCTGATCGACAGCGACAAGGCGCTGGCGGTCGCCATCACGAAAGTGCCGCAGGATTGTCGGGAGATGACGGTGCGCCTGACGCACGAGGGGGACGTGTCGGTCGCGTTCCGGCTAGGCGCGGCGGTCAGCGGCCCGGCGGAGTTCGGCGTCTGCTACCATTTCTTGAACGACATCCCGGCCATTGCTGCCGCGACCAACCCGCAGTCCATCCTGCTGCCGCCGACCGTGGAAGTGCTGCCGGTTTAGCACAGACCGGTCAAAGGGGCGAAGGCAAGAAGAAGGGGCGAAGGCAAGAAGAAGGGGCGAAGGCAAGAAGAAGGGGCGGGGGCAAGAAGAAGGGGCGGGGGCAAGAAGAAAGGGCGGGGGCAAGCCCCGCCCCTACCCGTTCGGCCTCGGCTAGGACGTCTCGTGGGTCTTTGACGTGCTCTTGTCGCTGTCCTTCGTCTTTTTATCTTTGCCGCTGTTGCCCTCAGTCCGGCGCATTTCGGCCAGTTCTTTTTTCCGTTGCTCGCCCAGCACCTTCAGTGCCTTCTCCCAGCCGTCTTTGTAGGGCCGCAGCGTCTCCACCAGCGTCGTGGCGATGGCGAGGTTGCGGAACCACTTGCGGTCGGCGGGGATGACGTACCACGGGGCCTGCTTTGTGGCCGTCGCCTTGAGCGCGTCCTCATAGGCATCCGTGTAGGCGTCCCAGAACTGGCGCTCTTCCCAATCCCCCGGCGAAAGCTTCCAGGCTTTTTCCTCGTCCTGTTCCCGCGCTTCCAGTCGTTCTTTCTGCTCGTCCTTGGAGATGTGGAGGAAGAACTTGAGGATGATCGTGTGGTTGTCGGCCAGCAATTGCTCGAAGTTGTTGATCTGCGCGTAGCGCTGCTTGACGACGTCGTCGGTGATCAGCTTGTGCACGCGCGTCACCAGCACGTCCTCGTAGTGCGAGCGGTTGAAGATCGTGATCATGCCCTTGGCGGGTGCCTGCTGGTGGATTCGCCAGAGGAAGTCGTGGGAGGCTTCCAGCGGCGTGGGCACCTTGAACGAGGCGACGTCGCAGCCCTGCGGGTTGATGCTCTGCATGACGTGGGCGATGGTGCCGTCCTTGCCCGCCGTGTCCAGCCCTTGCAGCACGATCAGGACACTGTGTGTCTGGGCCGCGTACAGCCACTCTTGCAGGCCCCGCAGCTCTTCCCCCAGCTTCGCCAGGACCACGCCGCTTGTGTCTTTGTCCTGGTCGCCTTTGTCGTCGGGCGCGTAGCCGCTGAGGTTGATCTTCTGCTCTTTGTCCAGCTTGGTCGCGTAGCTCATACGTTTCTCCCCCTGCCCCATTGTAGCACAGGCAGGACACTTTGCTTTTCGCCTCCATGGTCCGGCGTGTGCCCGGCACTGGAAGTGCCGGGCTACCTGGAGAAAGTCGCTCCGCGACTCAGGAATGGCATCCGTGAAACGGCGCTCGGTATCCGTTCCTCAGTGCCGGAGGCACTTCCTCCGAGTAGCCCGGCACTTCCAGTGCCGGGCGCGAACGTCTGCGGCCCCCGGCCACTCGCGCTCAGCCCCGCCTCACACCACCGAGCGCACGACGCCGCCCTCGGCGCGCAGGGCCGCGCCGTTGACAGCCGAGGCCGCCGCGCTGCACACGAAGACGATCATGTTCGCCACCTCTTCGGGCGTCTCGAACCGCTGCAAGAGTGACGACGGGCGGGCACTCTTGAAGAACTCCGTCTCCATCGCCGCCTCGTCCATGCCTCGCGCCTGGGCCATCTGCTGCACGAACGTCCCGACGCCCTCGGAGCGGGTCGGGCCGGGCAGGACCGAGTTCACTGTGACACCCGTTTTGGCCGTCAGCTCCGCCAGGCCGCGCGCGACGGCGAGCTGGGCGGTCTTGGTCATGCCGTAGTGGATCATCTCGGCGGGGATGTTGACGGCGGACTCGCTGGACACGAAGACGATCCGGCCCCAGTTCTTGTCTTTCATCCGGGGCAGGTAGTGGCGCGAGAGCCGGACGCCGCTCAGGACGTTGGTCTCGAAGAAGCGCAGCCAGTCGGCGTCGGTGATCTCCCCGAAGTCTTTCGGCTCGAAGATGCCGACGTTGTTGACCAGCACGTCTACGTGCGGCACTTGCTGGATGACAGAAGCCGCGCCCCCCGCCGTGCCCATGTCGGCGGCCACGCCCGAGACGTTCGCGTTGCTTGATTCATCGGCGATGCGCCGAACCGCCGCGTCCACCCGAGCCTGCGTCCGCCCGTTGACCACGACCCGCGCCCCCTCGCGCGCCAGACCCAGGGCCGTCGCGTAGCCGATGCCCGCCGTCGAGCCGGTCACCAAGGCCGTCTTGTTTTTTAGTCCGAAATCCATAGCCGATGCCCCTTTTGCCTGCGTCTCTGCTAGGACCGTAACCCGGTATCGGGCGCGCGGGGTTCCCAACAAAAAAACCGGAGGCCGATGGCCCCCGGTTTCCGTGCCTCGCTCAGGCGACCGCAAACTCTGTTCGCCGCCTCATCTCCTCGGACTTGAACCCCAAAACGATGTTCTCTTTCGGGACGCCTGCCGCGACCAGTTCCGTGGCGATGCCATCCTCGGTGTTGTCGCAGCGTATCCAAAGCTTACCTTGGACGATGTCAATATGGGCAACCGCGAAGTGGACTCGCTTCCCCGAGTCGCGGCCCGATGTTATAAGCAAATACCGATCATGGTCACGGTCAAACACAGCCTCGCAGGTGAGATCGCCTAAAGAGTAAGGAATGGCGGCATACTCATCGAAAATGGCCCTGATTGCCTGCCGATACTTTTCTATTTCATCCACTGAACAATTTCCTCCCGCGCCGGGTCGAACCCGACGACCCGCGCCAGCCCGTTCTCGATGAGCAACTGTCCGAGCGGTTCCTGGAACACGTCCTTCACAACTTCTTCCGGCACCGCCAGGTAGAGGATGTAGTCCGGCTGCCGTCTCGCCAGCACCGCCTGATAGAGGATGAACTGCCCGACGGCCCGCTCCAATTCGGTTATCTCGGACGGGCCGGAAAACCCCTTGATCTCGACGGCGATGCGCTGCCCTTCTTTTTCCGCAGCCACCAGGCGCTCCGCCCCCAGATCGACGTACATGTTACTGCCGCCCCATTGCAGATGAAAAGGGTCGTGTGTGATCGTCCAGCCATCTTTAATCAGGGCGTTTCGGACGGCATCGTGGTAGAAGTCTCGCGCGGGCATAAGCCATTATAGCATAGGCAAAAGGGAAGCCGTGGCTGCCTACCTTTCTTAAATATCTTCATCAGACGGTCGGCCCTCACCGGCCCCTGAAGCAATCCGCCAGCCCCAACGCCGCGACCAGCAGGCAGCCGTAGGCCAGCCAGTCGCCCCAGCGCGTGAAGAAAGTCCCCCGCCCGCTTCCCAGCGTGACGCCGCCCAAGAGTATGTCGGTCTGGAAGAGGGGCGATTGGGCGACAATTCTGCCGTTCGCGTCCACGATCTGCGACAGGCCGTTGGAGTCGGCGCGAACGAACGGGACGCGGTCCTCGACCGCCCGGAAGGGCAGCATGGCCCCGTGCAGACGGTGCAGGACGCCGCGCGGGGTCGGCGGGTCGTAGTTGGGCATGGCGATGAGTTCCGCGCCCCGCCGGACCGTCTCGCGCGTCGTGTTCGTGTAGCAGCTATCGAAGCAGATTTCGAGACCGACCGGCCCCTGCGGCGTGTCCACGACCGTAGCCTTGTTGCCGGAGCGGTTGGTCTCGCGCTCGGCCAGATACAGGTGAATCTTGTGGTGGGCGGGGGCCAAGACGTCGCCCGTGGGCGCAATGTAAGCGGCGCAGTTGAAGGGCTTCGGCTTGGCGTCGTCGGAGTAGCCGACGACCAGGGCGGTGCGGAGGCTCCGGGCCAGCGCCCGCGTCTCGTCCTTCGGGTCGTCCGGCGTGAACTCGCCGCCCAGCGACTCCTCCGACCAGACGACCAGCTTCGCCCCCTGCCCCACGGCCTGCCGCGTCATCTGCGCCCGGTCCGTCGCGCCGCCGGGCGCGGCCAAGTCGCCCGTCTCTTCGTGCGTCAGGTCTTGGATGGCCGCCACGGTCAGTATCGGCGCGGGCGAAGGTGGGGTACGCAGAGTCCACGCGCCGTACCCGAGCGACAGCGAAATCAATGCCAGGCCGATGCCGACGGGCGCGAACCGGCGGCGTTGGGCGTAATCCGCGAGGGCGGCATTGGCCCACCAGAGCAGCAGCGAAACGCCCCAAATGCCCGCAAAGTCCGCGATCTGGATCAGCGGCACATTTTTGTATTGGCACAGGGCGACGTTGAGCGGCAGGGGCAAAAATGAAGTCACCCACTCGCCGCCGACGCCGACGCTCGCTACGAACAAAACGCGCACGATCGGATTCCAACGAGAAGGCGTTTGGGAGGCGGCGAGCGCGACCGCCCCGAACAGGAAGCACAGCCACAGGAAGGGGATGTAGGCCCACAGCAGCCGCGCCGGGTCGTGATACCAGCCCGCCTGGACCACGCCGCAGGAGACCCCGGCCAGCATCCCCAGGCCCACGGCTTCGAGCGGCCTCCGCCCCGGCACCCCCGCCAGCAACGGCACGAAGGCGACCCACCCCAGCCACTCCCAATCGAAGGGCGGCAGGCTGAAGGCGAACAGCAGGCCCGACAGCAGCGACAGCAGCAGAGGTTTCATAGCGGCGTCACGGGGAACTCGCCTCCAGACGTTCCAGCACCAGAGCATCCCGGCGGCAGAGCATCCCGGCGGCAGAGCCACAGGGGGACGATGCCGACCACGCCGAACGAGCAGTCGATCAAGCGCCAGAAGAACGGGATGCCGCGCAGCGGGCCGAAGACCAAGGCCCAGGGCACGACGCAGACACAGGCGATCATGCCGAAGGTCAGCACCCAGACGTTGCGGACCGGGTCGCGTTGCGCCCCGAGGAACGCGACGGCGATCATCAAGTGCCCGAAGGCGAGCCAGTCGGTGCCGTAGGAGAGGAAGGGGAAGCGGGCGTCCGTCTCCGCCAGCCCGTCCCGTACCCGCAATACCCAATAAGCGAGGGCGCTGTCGCCCCCACCCACCAGCCGCGCCAACACATCTATTTCCCACCGCAGCGGGATGGCCGTCAGGCCGCTCACCGCCAGGCCGACGATGAACAGCCACAGCCATACCCGGCTTCGTCGCCGCAAACGGTCGGCTTCAGTCATATGGCAGTATAGCACAGGCAAAAGAAAACGCCGGAGGCGTTTGGCCCCCGGCGTCTCTTGAATTTGCAGATCACGCTACCTGCGCCGGCTCATACTGCAAAACTAAGAGCTGCCTGCTCTTCAGCGTGACCAGCGCGTAAGTATGACCGCTGTTGTCCACGAACTCGACCTCAAAGGCATCCGGCGAGTATCGCTCGATAATCGTCCCTACCTGACCGCGCACAAGCCCTTGCGGCGGCAGGTCTTCGGTCAAAGTGACCACATCATAAAGCTGGAATCCCCGGTTCATGACGCCATTGTACCACTAATTCACATAGCATGTCACGAGATGCGGAACGTCGGCCTGCGGTCGGATGATCCAGACACTTCGCACGGTGACCAATTCGGCCAGGCCTCTTTGCCGACTAGTAGGAACAGATCATCCCCCAATGTACCCAAAGGAAAGCCCCGGCATCATATCGGGACTTTCCTTGCTGTCACTTATATCGTGAATGAGGTGGCTAGAACCTCAGACCTCTGCTCGTTGACACCTCAAACATCTTGGCAACAAAAACGTCTGCGATTTCGCCTATTGTTTGCTCTACTGCCCGATATACTTCTGAACCAGTGAAGCGAAATACGGTGAAGCCACTTGCTGTCATAAAACGATCGCGTGACTTGTCATGCCTAGCCTGCTCCTTTGTCCGCTCATGGTAGTCATGTCCATCTATTTCGACGACAAGTTGCATTAGCTCGTCTGTCTTGCCTATGCTATGATTCCAACGTGTGAGCATAAAAAGGAAGTCTGCACGGTAGTTTATAACTTCCTGATTCGGGAGTTGGCTGACGGCTTTTGGAATGACATACTGAGGATATATCCTCAAGTCAAAGCCAAGGAAGTGAGGCTCGCCCCAGTCACGAATGAGAATGTGCTTTCCATTCCAGTCGCAAGGATAACCATCGAGCAAAGCACCACGAGCCTCAAGAAATCGTAAAAGAAACTTTTGTTCGAGTGGCGAGCCGCATAATTCGAAGAGTTGTCGCGTCCTTGCGTATTGTTGTTCAAGATCAGTCTTTCCTACAACAAGCTTTTCTTCAAGTTCTGCGGAGACGTCTGGTTCAATCATAATCTCGGCACCAAAAGTAGCTAACTAAAATGATTTCAACACACTGGAACATTCGACCAGTATCATACCCGCTTATCACATACAGGTCTATGCCACGGCAAATCCTCGATCACAGCAACTACACCAGGTTGTCTAATATCATACAAATAGAGGCGCCGGAAGCTATTTTGCCTCCGGCGTCTCTTGATTGCTGTAATCGCAGCGAGTGACCTGGGAGCTTAGAAGCCGCCCATGCCGCCCATGCCGGGCATCCCGCTGCCCATGCCGCCGCCACCGCCGCCGGGGGCCGGGGAGGCCTTCTCGGGCCGCTCGGCGACCAGCGCCTCGGTGGAGAGGATCAGGCCGGCGATGGAGGCCGCGTTCTGCAAGGCAGACCGGGTGACTTTCGCCGGGTCCACGATGCCTTGGGCTACCAAGTCGCCGAACTCGCCGGTCGCGGCGTTATAGCCCTGGCCGCCGGTCTTGATCTTCTCAACGATGACCGAGCCTTCGACGCCGGCGTTGTTAGCGATCTGGCGGGCCGGCTCTTCCAGCGCGCGCCGGATGATCGCGATGCCGACCTTTTCGTCGCCCTCGGCCGTCAGGCCGTCGAGCGCGGAGATGACCTTGATCAGCGTGGTCCCGCCGCCGGGCACGATGCCCTCTTCCACTGCGGCGCGGGTCGCCGAAAGGGCGTCCTCGATCCGGTGCTTCTTCTCTTTCAGCTCGGTCTCGGTCGCCGCGCCGACCTGGATGACGGCGACGCCGCCGGAGAGCTTGGCGAGCCGCTCCTGGAGCTTCTCTTTGTCGTAGTCGCTGTCGGACTTGTCGATCTGTGCCTTGATCTGGGCGATGCGGCCCTGGATCGAGGCCGACGTGCCCTTGCCCTCGACGATGGTGGTCTCGTCTTTGGTGACGGTGACGCTCTTGGCCGAGCCGAGATAGGTCTCGTCGATGTTCTCCAGCTTCAGCCCTAAGTCCTCGGTGATGAAGCGGCCCGCCGTCAGCACGGCGATGTCTTCCAGCATGGCCTTGCGGCGGTCGCCGAAGCCGGGGGCCTTGACCGCGACCACGTTGAGTGTGCCGCGCAGCTTGTTGACGACCAGGGTGGCGAGCGCCTCGCCGTCCAGGTCCTCGGCGATGATCAGCAAGGGCCGGGCCTGGCGGACGACCTTCTCCAGCACGGGCAGCATGTCCTGGATGGCCGAGATCTTCTTCTCGTAGATGAGGATCAGCGGCTCGTCGAGCTGCGCTTCGAGCCGCTCGGGGTCGGTGACGAAGTAGGGCGAGATGTAGCCCTTGTCGAACTGCATCCCCTCGACAAGCTCCAGCGTCGTGGTCGTGCCCTTGCTCTCCTCGACCGTGATGACGCCGTCCTTACCCACCTTGTCCATCGCCTCGGCGATCAGATCGCCGATCTGGGTGTTCTTGGCGGAGTTGGTCGCGACCTGCGCGATGGCCTCTTTGCCCTGCACCTGCACGGCCATGTCCTTGATCTGGGCGACGGCGGCCTCGACGGCCCGGTCGATGCCGCGCTTCAGGGCCAGGGGGTTGGAGCCGGCGGCGACGTTCTTCAGGCCTTCGCGGACGATGGCCTGGGCCAGCACAGTCGCGGTCGTGGTGCCGTCGCCGGCCACGTCGTTTGTCTTCGAGGCGACTTCGCGGACGAGCTGCGCGCCCATGTTCTCGAACTTGTCCTCGACCTCGATCTCCTTGGCGATGGTGACGCCGTCGTCAACGAGGGAGGGCGAGCCGAACTTCTTTTCCAGCACGACGTACCGCCCGCGCGGCCCCAGGGTGACTTTCACCGCGTCGGCCAGGGTGTTGACGCCGCGCTCCAGCGCGCGCCGCGCCGCTTCGTCGAACAGCAGTTCTTTGGATGCCATGGTGTGTGTTTCTTCCTCTTGGAGAGCCTAGCTCTTGTCTTAAGCTCTTGTCTTAGCTGTTCAGAATGCCCAGCACGTCGTCGGCGCGCAGGATGATGACGTCCTCGCCGCCGACCTTGATCTCCGTCCCGCCGTACTTCGAGTAGACGATCTTGTCACCGACCTGGACATCGACGGCACTGAGCTTGCCCGTGTCGAGCATCTTGCCCGGCCCGACGGCCAGGACTTCGCCCTGCTGGGGCTTCTCTTTGGCCGTGTCCGGCAGGATGATGCCGCCGGTGGACTGCGTCTCGGCTTCGAGCGCCTTGACGACGATGCGGTCGCCTAATGGTTTCAACATGGGTTGATCTCCTCTGGATGTTCGCGCGCGTTTTTGGAAAAACTTTCGTTCTGATTATCCCGATAATTGGCACTCGTGTCAAGAGAGTGCTAAAACGGCCGTCTTTTGCAAAACGCGCCCCCGGAGCGATACAGGCGCTATGAAAGTCAACACACTGCTGCGCCCCTGGCGAGGCGACGCACGCTTCACCGAGATGTCTCGCCAGGCGGCGGCCTGGAAGAAAGCGGGCCGGCCCGAGGCCGACATCCTCGCCGCCCTCGAAGCCGACTACGGGCGGGCCGCGCCCAGGACCGTCCTGGCCGACGCGCCCGCGCCGCTGTACGTCTGCGGCGACGTTGGGACCGACATCAGCCCCGCCGCCGTCAGCCAGATGGAACTCGCCCTGCGGCTGCCCGTCGCCCTGGCCGGGGCGCTGATGCCCGATGCCCACGTCGGCTACGCCCTGCCCATCGGCGGCGTCTTCGCCGCGCACCGGGCAGTCTCGCCCGCCATGGTGGGCGTGGACATCGGCTGCCGGATGCACCTGAGCCTGTTCGCCGCGTTGCCCGCCGAGTTCCGCGACCAGCGCGAGTCGCTGTTCCGCGACCTCAAAGCCGTGACGACGTTCGGCGTCGGCGCAGAGACAGCACAGCCCGCCGACCATCCCATTCTGGACCCCGCTCACTGGCAGCTCACCCGCCAGACGCGCGGCCTGCGCGACAAGGCGCGGCGGCAGCTCGGCACCAGCGGCAGCGGCAACCACTTCGCGGAACTCATCATCGGGGAGCGTCTGGACGCGGGCGGGGATCTCCCCGAGACGTTCAGCGGGCTGCTGACGCATAGCGGCTCGCGCGGGGTCGGCTACGCCCTCGCTAACCACTACATGCGCTTGGCCGCAGCCGAGACGGCGCGGATCGCCCGCGTCCCCAAGATGTACGAGTGGCTGAGTCTGGACGGCGACGCGGGGCGGGAGTATTGGGCGGCGATGGCGCTTGCCGGGGACTTTGCGCGGGCCAATCACGAAGTCATCCACGCCGCGTTCGCCGCCCGGTGCGGCCTGACGCCGTTTGCGACGGTCGGGCACCACCACAACTTCGCCTGGCGCGACGGCCCGGACCGCGTGGTCCACCGCAAGGGCGCGACGCCCGCCGAGCCGGGGGTGTGGGGCGTCATCCCCGGCAGCATGGGCACGGCGTCATACCTGGTGCGTGGGGAAGGCCGGCCTGACGCCCTGCACAGTGCCTCCCACGGTGCGGGCCGCGTGGGCAGCCGGGCGTCCGTCCGGGACGACATCAGCCTGGGCGACGTCCGCCGCTTTCTGTCGCACACGGACATCCTGGTGGAGGGCCTGACGGCGGAAGAAGCGCCCCCGGCCTACAAGGACATCGAGCGCGTGATGCGCCTCCAGACCGAAGCTGGCCTGGTGACGCCCTTGGCCCGCATGAGGCCCATCGCCGTCATCATGGCAGGGGAGTAAGTAGGGTTGCTCCTGTCGGCTCGAAGCGCGTCAGAACGTGGCCTGCTGACGGCTGCTTGACGGAACAACCCTTGAACATAAGCAAAAACAGAGCGGAGCAACAGGCAAAACTTTTCATGGCAAGGTTCGCCTGAACGGCACATAGTTTAATGGCTGCGAGCCTCTATATCCTGTAAACCTTTTATTGTCCGTTCCACGCCTTCTCGATTTGGATCATCGGGCGATGCCAGACGTAAATATTCTTGGTAAGCGGCAATGGCCTTGTCGCCGCTGGATTTCTTAGAGCCAAAGTCAACGAAAGCGTCTTCATAAACGTTGGCTAGAGTTGCACGATAAATTAGCTGCTGCGGGTCAGATTTAACGAATTCTTCTGCCAAACGTACCGCCTGTGCATTCTCCGGTGGAGAAGGGATTTGCCGCAGAACCTGGATTAACCGGAACTTCACGGGGACATCGGCAGGGTCGCGCTGTGCTAGACGCTTACCTAGTTCTTCCAGTTGTCCCATCGGTCTGAGTGACGCTTGGGCCAGGAACCGGATACGGGCGTAGTCGTAGGTGCGGGGGTATGGAGCGCCCGCCAGGGCATCCGGCAGGCCCGTCAGGTCTACCTTTGTGTCCTGACGTCCGGGGAAAGCTGACAGGCGTAAGGCGGCATAGGCCCAAGCGAACTGCGCCTGTGGGTCGGCGGGTTTGGCTTCGGCCTGCGCTTTGTACCTGGCGAGCAGTTCTTCGGCGTTTTGGCCGCTGGCGATTTCGTTGTAGATGTTCTTTCTGATTTGTTGGTAGGGCTTGTCGTCGCCGGTCCACGGCTGGGCTGCCCAAGCCCAGCCGTCTAGCGTTGTGCCCGTCCGCTCGAAGCGTGTCCTGACTTGGGTGACGACGGGCTGAGGCCGAAAGGTGTACGCGCCGAATGCCACCAATGCTGCCAGCGCACACGTCGCACAGGCTATTGTAGAACGATGGTACATTAGTGGGAAAATCGGGAGTCGTCAGCGATTTAGTGTTTCCATGTTGTTCTGTAGAGTTTGGATAGCCGCTGTGGCTCTCTCACGGTCTTTGTCATCTGGCGGTAGCAACTCTTGCGACTTTTGAAAAGCCGCAATCGCTTTCTGTGCATCCGACTTCTTGAAACCGAAATCGAGATAAGCACCCTCATATATATTGCCCAACACCTGATAGTATAGTGCTGATTTTGGGTCAGACTGCACCAACTCCTGCGCCAGCTTCAGGGCCTCCTGATTTTCAGGCGGCGAAGGAACCTGCCTCAAAACTTTGATAAGTTGATACTTGACATCAATGTCTTTAGGATCGCGATTTACAAGGCGTTTGCCTAATTCCTCTAACTGCGGCATTGGCCTGACCTGCGCTTGGATGAGGAAACGCAGGCGGGCGTAGTTGTAGGTCTTTGGGAACGGGGCAGACGCTAGGGCATCTGGCAGATCGGAGAAGTCGCTGTACTTCCGCTGGTACTCCTTCGACCAGGTGGCGACGCGCCACGCGGCGAACGCCCAGCCGAACGCCGCCTGTGGGTCTTTGGGAGCGGCGTCGGCTTTGGCCTTGTATTCGGCGATGAGCGCGTCCGGGTCGTGGTTCGCGTTCAAGGCTTTTTTGATGTCGGCGCGTATCTTCTGGCAAGGCCGGTCGTCACCCGTCCAGGGCTGCGCGGCCCATCCCCAACCGTCCAGGGTGGTTCCTGTCTGTTCAAAGCGCGTCCAGACGCGGTTAGCGACCGGCTTGGGCCGGAGAGTATAGCCGCCGAAGGCAAGCAGAAAAAGAAGCGACAGAATGATGACCTGTTTCTTCATAATCCGTCATTCAGTTGCTAGGGGCTTTGCTCCTGGCAGGTATATCAAAGTTTTCGGCTTCTGTATCTTTCAACCCCTTAATTGCTCTTTCTATGTTGTCGCGCTGATCATCATCCGGCGGTGCTAACTCTAATCGTTTTTGGAAAGCCGTAATAGCTTTGTCGCCATCGCTTTTCTTAAACCCAAAGTCCATGTAGGCCGCCTCGTGTAATACACCCAAAGTCTGCCAGTACACCGGCTCTTTTGGGTTTTTGTCGATCAATTCCTGAGTTAATCTAACCGCTTCTTGATTCTGTGTCAGAGACGGTATCTGTTTTAGAACAGCGATAAGCAAAAACTTCGCGTCTATGTCGGTTGGGTCTTTCCTGACTAGCCTCTCCCCGAGTTCCTGCAACTGCGGCATCGCCCGAACCTGCGCTTGGATAAGGAAGCGCAGGCGGGCGTAGTTGTAAGTCTTTGGGAACGAGACTGCCGCTAGAGCGTCGGGTAGATCAGAAAGATCGCCGTACTGCTGCCGATAGCCATTGGACCAGGTGAATATCCGCCACCTTGCGTAGCCCCAGCCGAACATCGCTTGTGGATCTTTCGGTGCGTTATCCATTTTCGCTTTGTAGTCGGCGAGGATTTCAGCGGGATCTTTCCCGCTCTTCAGACGCTTCTGAACGTCTGCGCGTATCTTCTGGTAGGGCCGGTCGTCGCCCGTCCAGGGCTGCGCGGCCCATCCCCAGCCGTCTAGAGTGGTTCCTGTACGCTCGAAGCGCGTTCTAATGTGGGTGACGACGGGCTTGGGACGAAGTGCATAGCCGCCAAACGCCACTAATGCTGCCAGCGCACACGTCGCACAGGCTACTGTGTAGCGCGTACTCATAGATCACCTACTTTCTCAATTTCCATGAGTCGGAGGCTGCGGAGTATTCGTATCACCGTTGAACTGGAATGCTCCGCACCAATCCATTGCTGCCGGCCCCAAGCCGTCCGGGCGCATATCCAGTGTCGCGAACGCTCTGGGAACCTGCTCAATGTAGCCGTTCGGTCCCCAGTGATCGCCGAGATAGTAATTGGTGGTGTAGTGGAGAAACAGAGACGGGGCCATCGTGTAATATTGCCGGAAATCACTTTGTTGTTGCGGCGTCATTGTTGCGTAGTTTGCCGGGGGTGGGGTGCTGAACGTAGACCAACGACTGCCCCAGCAGCCATTGAAGTCAGCGGTTCCGCTGTCCGGCTTCGGGCCGAACTTGTCGGCGGCAAAGCCAATGAAGGTGAGCAAAGCATTCAGCCCAGGCAGAGGCGTAGCAGCTCCGGCGACAGTGAAGGCACCGGCTACAAGGTCATTGTTGCTGATGGACGCTTCTGCGACGAACGGATTGTCTTCACTCCAAGTGCAGGAGATAGTTCCATTATTACCAGCGTAGCCAGGGTTAGCGACCGTCAAGGCCACGTTTCGCCAGAAGCCATCCGCCAGCTTCTTGCTGGCGACCCACTCCCAAGAGTGGTGGATGTCCATGTAGTAGTTGGCGGTGGCTATGGCTCCGTCGCCCCCGTCTGTGTAAGTCAAGTGGATGTGATTCGTGCCTAGCGTGACCCGATCACCGCTGTTGTCAGCACCCCCTGGGAGTCCCGCAACCGTGTCGCCGTTGTATTCGACTGCAAAATTACTGATGTTAGGCGACGAGGATGTCATCGTGTCGCCTTGATGATCTGGTGTGGATATGCTATCTGTCATGTCGGTAAACCACCAGTCGGTGTCACCGGCAATATGCCAGTTTCCGCTTCGGTTGCCTTGGTAGTCAACTGTTATGCTGTTGAGGGGTATGTTGGCTACTTCATCTATACCGAGGTCACCGTACATCGTCCCATCTGCCGTAGGAGCATGGGGGTGGGGGGTGAAAAGCTCGTCCCCGTAGATGTCAAACATCAAGGAGTGGTCACCGTTGTATCTTGGCCCTTTGGCAAGAGTCGGATCAACACTTGCGCTGGTCGTCACCGCCCGGTGATCCTGCTGTGCGCTGGCTGAGACATCGGCGTCGCCCATCGAGTAGGCGAACCCGTTGGTCGCTCTGTACACGTAAGGATCAGTAGGATAAGGTTGAGGGATCGTTGGGAAGAGCGCGCCGTAGGTGACTGAGTTTGTCAGCGACACGCTGCCCTGGGCCGAGACTGTCACCGTGACGCTGCCCCCCGCACCCACCGGGAACTGGACCAGATGTTTGCCGGGCAGGCCTTGCTTCGCGTACACGCTCCCCTCCGTCATGTTCGCCGTATCCCCCAGCCCGTTCGAGGCCGACGCCGTACCCGTCAGCCCGCTGCTCAGGCTGGGGTTGCTGTAGTTGGGGCTGATATCGACGCTCACCGGGGCAGACACCAGCAGGTTGAGTACCGCCGGGGCGGGCTGGCCGTTGGGCGCAGCAGCGGGAACCCAGGTCCAGGTCTGCGTGAGGGTGCCGGTGATGTTGTCGGTGATGCTGCCGTTGAGGAAGACCGGGGCACTGATCGAACCGAGGTAGGGGATGTAGCCGCCGTTCATCTGGTCGGCGTTGGAGGCCACGGCAAAGGCACCAAAGACGCTGGTGAACCCCGTACTGCCACCATTGTAGATTGGGTCCGGGTTGGGGCTAAGCTCGCTTGGAACGTAGGCACCATCAAGCTGGGGATTGTTGTGGGCGGCGGCGAGGACACCGGGGTACTTCTCCGAAGCTGTTTCGGTCACGGGGCCGTACAGCGTGTAGGAGCCGTCAGGGTTCGTGGTCAGGGTTTTGCCGTTGCTGTCCTGCACGACCCATTGGCCTCCGGGGCTGGACACCTGCGCCCGCGCGGGGTATGACGCAAGCGCAGCCAAGCTGAGGAGGGCGAGGAGTGCCTTTACTAAGTAAAGGCTAAGGCGGCGGGCATTAGAGATCATAGACATGGCAGGGTTCTCCTCGTCTGTCTCTGACGCTCGCGTTGCTTGCGTCTCTGGCTGTGGAGAGAGTATGAGGCCTCCAAGCCGTCTTGTCAAGCCCCGCAAGCAAAAATCACAAGTATTTTTGCGGGGGTGAAAAGCAGGCTACAAGCTCGTCCGAGGGGTGGGGGAGGCTGATGAGGCGCTGGCGAGCGTGGTGTGGGCCATGCGGAGGGTGATGCGGGCGGCGCGGGCATCGGGCAGGGCGGCGAGGACTTTGCCGGCCTTCTTCTCGTCCAGGTCGGCCAGGGCGCGGACGACGTCGGGGTCGGGTTGGCGGGCGAAGAGGCGGGCCAGGTCGTCGGGCGACATGGCGGCGTAGATGGCGTCGAGCTTCGCGCCGCCGTCCTGGGGGGCCGATTGGGTCAGGGCGTTGGGCGCGGGGGCGGCCTGCTTCTGCGCCTCAAAGTCGGCGCGGTCTTTGTCGAGCTGTGCGCGGTCGGCGGCCAGTTGTTTGCGCTGGGCGTTCAGGGCGGACTGGGCGGGGCTGACGCCCCCAGCAGGGGGGGGCGCGGCGGCGACGGCTTTTTTGGGCTTCGCCAGGTGCAGCGCCTTCAGGGCTTGGGCCAGCGCGGGCGATTTATCGGCCATCTTCTGGGCGGGGATGACGCCGAAAAAGGCCAGGCCGTAGGCGATGCCCAGGACGGCGAGGAGGCCCAAGAGTCCGAACACGGCTTTCACGGCGGCTTACCCCTTCTCCATCGCCGCGCGGACGCGGTGGATGTAGTTGCGCGTCTCGGTAAACGGTGGGACGCCGCCGTACTTGTGGACGTTGCCCGGCCCGGCGTTGTAGCCGGCCAGCGCGAGGTCGAGGCTGCCGTGGTACTGGGCGAGGAGGCCCGCGAGCTGCTGGGTGCCCGCTTTGATGTTCTGTTCGGGGTCGAAGGCGTCCGAGATGCCGGCCTCTTTGACGTTGTCGGGCATGAGCTGCATCAGCCCCATCGCGCCGGCGGGCGAAACGCAGTGCGTGTCGCCGTCCGACTCGGTTTTGATGACGGCCCGGACCAGGGACGGGGCCAGCCCATACTGGGCGGCGTACTTCTCGATCAGTGGCCCGTACCCTGCCGAAATCTCGGTGTGGGGCGTCGGTACGACGTTGGCCGCGCCGGGCGAAATGGGCAAGGGGGATAGTGGCCCGAGCGAGCCGGGCAGCGGCCCGAGCGACGCGGGCGGGGCCGTCACCGAACTGCCCTGGGGCATTTGCGTCGGGCCGCCGATGACGGCAGCGGGCGAGGGGGCTGACATAGGAGCGGCCCGTGCCGTCTTGAGCGCGCCGGCGAACGTCTGCGCGGGCGCTTCGCCGGGCATTGCCGAGGCGGGCGGCGGGGCGGCGGGGGCCAGGGAGTTGATGCGGTCCTGGATCTCGCCGATCCGGGCGGTGATGCTGCTGATCTCGTCGGTCATGGTCTGTGTGTTCCTATTGGGCGCGCTGCTGGAAGCTGAAGCGGTTTCCGGCCAGCTCATCCATGATGCCCTGCTCGACGTGCAGGACGTGGGCCGCGTGGGTCGCCCGGTGCTTGTCGCGGACGCTCGACAGCGCCTGGCGGTCGCGCGCGGTGCCGATCAGGTGCAGCTTGTTGGCCTCGCACGTCGTCACCATGTCGCGCACGTGGGCCTCCTGCTCGCCGATGCTCCGGGTGATGATCTGCATGTACT
>JAABUV010001549.1_pt1 | contig 33066 bp, 21 predicted proteins | sample 5559971 | NCBI WGS metagenome assembly JAABUV01 (sample SAMN10711881, study PRJNA513362) | rock metagenome | isolation source: Antarctica rocks | place: Antarctica: Victoria Land, Knobhead nord | collected 2015-12-19
TCTAAAGTATTATAATTATATTATAAGTTTAGACCCTAAAGAAGCTCTTACTAAACCCTAGGATATTCTTTAAAGGGAAGAAGATACTAATTAAAGTATTAATAGAGGTAAAGATCCTTTTAAGTTAGAACTAGTAGATATCTTAAGATAAATAGATTAGTAGTTATTATTTTAAAGTTATTTAATAATTAAGTAGTATATTTAAAAAGTAGGTTTAATTTCTACGTATATATATAAAGGTAATATAAAAAGGTAATATAATTCTTTATCTTACTAAGAGTATTATAATACTAAGAGCGCCGTAATATTAAGAGCGCTATAATATTAGGAGCGCCGTAATATTAGGAGCGCCGTACTATCCTAGACCTACCCTCTACTCTTAATACTATAAAATTATTACTACCGTTAAGCGCTAAATAGTATAATACTAAAGCTCCCTATTAATTCCTTTATAAGCTTTAAATCCCTTTATATGATAGTAATATATTTAGCGTAGATATAAAGTAGATTTAAATCTATATTATAAGATATATTAATAAGTAATTATTATAAGGATTAATAGTAATATAGAATAGTAATATACTTACTTAAGAGAAAAGATATTATAAATACTTCTATAATATCTTATAATACTTCTAAAGCTAAACTTTAGATTTAATATAGGTCTACGCTAACTCCTATAATATCTACTATAACCTCCCTTATAATACAACTAAACGGTAGCTTTAAGATAAGGTTATTAATAGATTTTTAATATTATCTTATCTCCCTTAAAGCTTTAAGACCTAAGTTAACCTTATACTTTTATCTTTATATTATTAGTTTTAATACTACTATTTATAAAGGATTAGCTAATTACGTTTTAATATATTACCTATTTATATTACCTTTCCCTTCCTATATAACAGCTTATTCGCTCCCCTACCCCGTAAGGATTTACCCCCTCTAATAGCTAGTAATTTTAGCGTTTTATTACCTAATTATACTATCTACCTATTAGTATATAGAGTAAGAAATATATTATAAAATAATATTACTAGTCTACTTAGTATAAGCTATTATTAAAGTTATTAAATATATATAATAGTAGATAAAAGAAGGAATATAAGGTTTAAAAGTTTTAATATAAGGTAAAGTAATATTAGGCGGAATATTCCATATAATTATAAGCGTAATTATAAGTGGAATTACGCCTTAAAATCTTCTTTATAACTCCTCCTACCTCTATATACTTAAGACGTTATAGTAAGATAGGTTATTAATATATAGTAAGTATTTATTACTAATTATATTACCTAAAATATATTACTAGATAGATAAGCTAATATAATACTATAATAATATTAAGTCTTTATAACTAGAATCTTAAATTAATTACGAGTAGAGAGCGCGTAAAAGACTAGGATAATAATAAGAAGCTATTATATATAAAAGTATCTAATAACCGCGTAGTAGTATTAAAAAGGATTAAGAAGTTGAAGGTATTAAATATATAAAAGATAGCTACTAAAGAGGATTATATAGAGCTAGCGATTAGGGTAAAGGATACTATAAAAGAGGAAAGACGTAAAAGAGGGATTTATAATAATATAATTAGGTAATATAATACTTCCTAAATAGCTAATACTATATAATAGAATATTTCGAGATAGAGTTACACCTTAAAGATAATAAAGAGGCTACTAAGGAATAAGCTAAGCTAGATAAACTAATAAATTATATATAGAATATAAATTATATAACTAGTTTTATAGAAGAGGTAAATATATAATTAGTCTTTAATCCTATCTTCTAATTAACTTAACTTTTAGAATACTTCTAAGGAAGATATAGATACTATTAGGCTAGAATTTACTAGATTTAATCTACTAATTATATAAATTATTAAGTAAAGGATTATATATTATAGGGGTCTAAAGAAGTTAAAAGATATATAGGACCCTAATATTATAAATACTTATATTAAGTTTATATAAGAGTACGCTAACGCGTTTAATATAAAGGATTATATTATACCTAACCCTATAAAGAGGAATTAAGATAAGGAGGGTATCTTAATTAAAGTTAATACTAATAGGAAAGAAATTAAGTATACTACTAAGGAGGATAAAGAAGAGGATAGGGAATATAAACTAAAAGATACTAGTAAGACTAGTAGTAGTAGTAAGGATAATAATAGTAAGTATAATAATAGTAAGGAGGATAGTAATAAATAAAAGGATTATAAGTATAAGATTATAGAGATATCTAACTAGATAGATAGGCTATCTACTAATAACTATTAAATAATTATATTACCCTTTTATATTACTATAAAGTATTCCTAATATTATAGTCTAGTAAAATACCCTTACTAAAACTAAAGTCTTAGTAAGTCGGGTTAATACTTCGGTACTAATACTTAGTACTACCCTATAGTATTAACTTAAATACTCGGTACTAACTATTAGTATTAACCCGAATACTTAGGCTAGGAAGTTAGTATTAACTCGCTAAGAGCCGAGTCGGGTACCTAACTCGAGTTCGAAGTACCGACCTAACTATTACAAGCGAGTTAAACGGGTCTTGTAATATATATAGTACGAGTACATCTTATTACAGTAATATAGATTAGTTAAAAGACCTATCTAAACTACTTAGTAGATTAGATAGGTTAGATACTAGATCTATATAAACTATACCTCTTGGTAGGATTTCCTATAATTATATAAATAGCGTGGATTTCTATCTAGATAGGAGCTTTATACTTAACTTATATTATTAACTTAGTAATCTCCTAGATACTAAATATAATATAATATCTATATCAGACTAATTTAATATAAAGCCTACTTATCTAGTCCTTGAAACTCTACTTTATAAGATTAACCTAGATCTATTAACCCTAGGGATAAACGGGTTATAATACTTTAAGTACCCTTAAGATAAGTACCTTAGAACAAGAACCTACCCTAAGCCAAGTCAGCTAATAACATTTAATAATAGACGATATAAATAAAAGATTAATTAAAGTTATATAACTAGACCTCTATTATAAAGATAGAGATAAACTTAAAGATTAACTTATATAACTTGAATTATATATTACCTTTTAGGAAATAGAACTTCTAGTTAAGAAATAAACTACCTTTATAATTACTTATATATAAGGATATATATAGAAATAGATTAGACTATTCTAAAAGAAGTATAAAGATAATAATAATAATAATAATAATAATATCAAGATATAATTTAAAAGCTTTACTAAGTTTAAGGTAGAGATTTAAAGAGTCTTTAAACTATTAAATAAGAATAAAGTAGTAATACGTATTATTTAATATCTAATATAAAAGAAGTTAGTTATAAAGTACTCTACTTAATTTTAATAGTACTTAGTATAAATAGACTAGGATAATAATACTCTTATAATAATATACTATTAAGGACTAAAGGATAATATTAAAGATAAACTTATAAGGACTGGATTAGTCTTAAATACCCTAGATAACCTTATAAAGGAAGCTATTAATATTAATAATAAGTTATTTAAATAAATAATAGAAAAGTAGTATAATAGAGGTACTAGAGGATTTAGATAATTAGGGTATTTTATAAAACCCTACCGCCTAACTTATAAAGAGAGAGATCCTTACGGACCTATACTAATAGAACTTGACTTTATAAAGAAAGTAAAGAAGGGGGTATTTAGAGGTAAGAAGTAGTAAAGTAGGGGTAAGAAAGCAATTACTTACTATAATTATAGTAAGCTGGGTTATATAACTAGAGAGTATAGGTTAAAAAACATAGTATAATAACCGTAGCTTAATATACTAGAAAAGGTACCTATTAAGAATAATAGACTTATAGAAGATCTACTTAAATTAGAGTTTAATAATAGAGAGATTAATATAATTATAATAGATTTACTCGACTTTTTTAATCTATTATAAGTAAATATCTAGGAGACTTAATAATACTATTATAAGCTTTAGAAAGAAGTTATAAAGAGAAGTTAGAATATTAAATAAATTAATAAATGTCTTAAAGAAATCTAAAGCAGATTATAAGTACTTAAGGTAGAAGATAATTATAAGGCTTATAAGGAAAAGTATAAGTAAGGATAAGGAATAAAGATAGATAATTTAAGATAGAGTGATTTAGTAGCTAATAATAATAAATCGGTTAAATCTCTAAATAAATCCGAACCTTATACCTTAGTATCTAAGGATTAAGAAGAAGAAATACAGGAAGACTTAAAAGGAAAATTTAAGCTTGAAAAGTACAGGACGAAGTATAGTAATATATTACTAGTAACTAAATATTATAATAATCTAAACTATCTAGAATATAATATTATATATTAGATAGTATATATAGAATACTATTACTAGTATTATTATATAGTAAAAATATAGCTAGGTAATATAGTAGTAGTTCCTATATATAGATATAAGAACTAGAAAGAATATAGAGTAATAAATTACTACTAGTACCTTAAGACTAAAAGATTAAGAAAATAGTTTCTAGGTTATAACTAGAGGTAGTATAGTATTCTTTATATATATCTTAAATATAATAAGAATACTAGAGAGTATTACTTAATAGATTAGTATATATACTTTTATAATATATATAAAAAGTATATAGAATAGAAGAAGCTTACAGGATTCCTCCTAATATCAGGAAAAGAGTAATCCCTTATATTAAGGGGAAGTATAAGGAGATAAATATATTAACCCTTATATAGTACTTATATATATCTTAGTATAATATATATATAAATATACTAGTAAATATTAATAGTTAGAGAACTATTATAATAATAGATTCTAGAGTAACTAGAAACTTTATCTCTCGAGAAATAGTACGGTTAATAGGCCTACCTACTTATAAAAAGAAGTATTAGTATAACTTACAGGGAGTCGACAGACTAAAACTATTAGAGAGAGTAGATAAGGAGATAACCTTACTACCTATTATTATTTAATACTACTATAAGGATCTTTCCTTTAATATTATTATAATAGCTATATATTATATTATTTTAAGAATACCTTGATTAAAAGAATATAATCCTATTATAGATTAGTAAGAAGGAGTACTTATATTTTAATAAACTAGAAATATTACTAGGATCTAACCTATACGTTAATAGTAGATAATAATAGATAAGAAATAGAATTATAAACTAGTTAAGGCGTATATAGCCTTAACTTTAAAGAAAAAGGATAACCTTTAAAAGAAAGGGTCTAACTTAATATATATTAGTAGAGGTTAGCTAGGTAAATAAGTTAGAGGAATTAAAGGGAAAGACAAACCTTTTATAATCTTTTATTAGTATAAAAAGTAGAAGTAGCTTTTTAAGGAAGAGATAACTATAAAAGTATTACCTAGGTATTAATTATAGGATTATAAGATTAAACTTAAACCTAGTAAGGAGCTGATATTTAGACTAATATATATACTTTTAGAAAAGGAACTCTTAGTACTTTATAAGTATATCGAGGAGAACCTAAAAAAGGGATTTATTTAAGAATCTAAATTACTAGCAGGATATCTAATCCTCTTTATATTAAAGAAGGATAGGAAGCTAAGACTATATATTAACTATTAAAAGTTAAATAATATTATAATTAAGAATAGGTATCCTTTACTAAATATTAGTAAGTTATAGAATCGACTTAGTAAGGTAAAAGTATTTACTAAGCTAGACCTTTAAGGAGCTTATAATTTAATTTAGATAAAAGAAGGTAAAGAATAGAAGATAGTATTTTAGATATATTATAGTTATTATAAATATCTAGTAATACTATTCAGACTTACTAATATACTAGCTACCTATTAAGTATTAATTAATAATATATTAAGGGCGTACTTAAATTAAATAATAATTACTTACCTTAATAATATTTTAATATACTTTAAAGAAGAGGATACTTATATCTAGTATATATAAGAAGTTTTATTATACTTTATAAATACTAAACTATTCCTTAACCTAGATAAATATGAATTTTATAAGGAATTAGTAGAATTCCTAGGATTTATAATTAATATAAAAGGTATTTAGATAAGCCCTAAGAAGGTTAAGGTAATACTTAAATAGCCGGTACTTATAAATATTAAAGAAGTTTAAAGTTTCCTTAGATTTATAAACTTTAATTATAGATTTATTTAAGACTATTCTAAGAAAGCTATCCCTTTAACTAATATTATAAAGAAGGATATAAGGTTTAAATAGGATATAGCTTAAAAGAAAGTATTTAAGATCTTAAAGTAATCTTATATAGATCTACTAGTACTTAGAACTTTCTAAGCTAATAAACTGGTATAAATAGAGACCGACGCCTTAAATCTAGTAATTAGGGCTTGCTTATATTAAATAATAGAAGGGAAATAGTATCTAATAGCCTATTTCTCTAGAAAAATAATACTAGTAGAATAAAATTATAATATATATAATAAGGAACTACTTATTATAATATATATATTATAATATTAGTAAGTATATACTAAGAGCTACTTAGACTTAACTATTATAATAGATTATAAGAATCTAGTTAACTTTATTATAATAAAAGAGTTAAATTAATAATAAGTTTATTAGTTAGAATTACTTAGATAGTATAAATTTAAAATAGTATATATACCTAGAAAAGATAATAGTTAAGTAGATACTCTTAGTAGGAGGTCGGACTATATAGAAAGTAAGAATATAATAATAAAACTAATCCTAAATATAAGGGATAATAGATTACTAGTACTAATATAAATATTAGTAGTAACTATATATATCTAAGTCCCTGGAATTTCAGATACTATCTAGAAGGGATATAAGACTAATAACCTAGTAAGGAAATTAAGGAGTTAGTAACTAGGAGATAAATTCTTAAAGTATAAGGATAAGCTTTACTTACTAGAATTATATATTAAAGAAGTAGTATAAGATTATTATAATAACCTGTTATAAGGACACCTAGGGGTTACTAAGATAGTTAAACTTATTAGAAGGATATATATTATACTAGGGTTATAAGTAAAAGTTAAAGGATATATTAAAGAATATATCTAGTACTAATAGAATAAATCGGCATGTTATATAAAATATAAGTAAATTTAGTTTATACTAGTACTAGACTTATTATAAAAAGATATTATAATAGACTTTATAGTAAAACTACCTAAGTTAGGAGATCTAATTATAAAAGAGGTCTATAACTTAATAATAGTTATTATAAATAAACTAATAAAGTATATAGTTATAATACTATTTAAAGAGACTTATACTACTAAGTAGTTAAGGTTTATTCTCTTTAATAGGCTTATAAGAGATTATAATATACCTGAGTCTATTATATCTAATAGAGACAAGCTTTTTATATTAAACTATTAAAAGATATTAATATTAGTAATTAGGATAAAGCTATAAATATTAATAGCTTACTACTTATAAATAGATAGATAGATAGAATAGATTAATTAAATAATAGAAATATACCTTAGATATTATATAAATACTAAATAAAATAACTAGGTATTATTACTACTTATAATATAGTTAGTATTTAATAATAAGTAGTTAGATATAATAAAGCTATCCCTATTCTTTATAAATTATAAGAGATAAGTAAATATATTCCTAGACTTAAGGCCTAGCCTAGATATAAATAAAGTAATAGTACTTATATTAGAGATAAAGTAACTATATAAGGATATATAAGGTATAATTCTTAAGATAAATAGTAAAATAATAAGGTATATTAATAAGAAAAAGAAAATATATCCTTAGTTAAAAGAGGGGGATAAAGTCTACCTCCTTATAAAGGATTTTAAAATAAAGAAACTAAGTAAGAAACTAGATTATATCAAGGTTAGACTATTTTCTATTTAAAGGATAAAGGGACTAGTTAATTATAAATTAAATCTTCTACCTAATATTAAAGTATACCTAGTATTCTATATTTTTAAGTTAGAGCTAGTAGATCTAAATATACCCTTACAGGAAATATTTTACTATATAATTAAAGAAGAGACCGAGTTTAAAGTAGAAAGAATCCTAGTAAAAGAAGGTCAGCGTTACCTTATAAAATAGAAAGGATATAAAGACTTTAAAAGTACCTAGGAACTAATTAAGAACCTTATAAACTACTAGATCCTTTTATAATAATTCTACTAGAACCTATAAAACTAGACCAGTTAAAATCTATAGGTATCTCGACCTGTTTAGAAGAAATATTAAAGAGGAAGTTATTAAGACTAGGGGCTATAACTTACTCCTCCTATTCTAATTCCTTAATATTCTAAATTTCACCTTCTACTATTTCTAGCTTTTTCTTCTCTAGTACCTCAACCTTAGCTTAAAGGTGATTCAACTTAGCTAGAGTCTCTTTTACTTCTCTAGCCTTAGATACCCGCTATTACTTAATCCGGGCCCACCTTATAAGTAAGAAGGGTACGAGATTATAAGCGTATCCTAGACGGGCGTATTTAATATAATAATTAGATGAGCTACTAACCTTATACTTCTTAGGACAGTTAGCTTTTAAATAGTTCTAGTATACGCGTATTACTAGAGAAGGGATACTAATAGAATTAACTAACTAATAATAATAGAATAATAAGGGGAGTTAGTACCTATTAGCTAGTATAATCAAGATAGGAAACTTTCAGGATAAAAGTTAATAGAGGGGGACCTAATATTATAAGCGAGTTAAACGGGTCTTATAATATATATAGTACGAGTATATCTCGTTATAATAATATAGATTAATTAAAAGACCTACTTAAACCACTTAATAGATTAGATAGATTAGATACTAGATCTATATAAATTATACCTCTTAGTAGGATTTCTTATAACTATATAGATAGCGTGGATTTCTATCTAGATAGGAGCTTTATACTTAACTTATATTATTAACTTAGTAATCTCCTAGATATTAAATATAATACGACATCTATATTAGACTAGTTTAGTATAAAGCCTACTTATCTAGTCCTTGAAAATCTACTCTACGAGATTAACCTAGACCTATTAACCCTAGGGACGAACGGGTCGTAATACTAACGCGGTTAGTCTAAGTTATAGAATATAGTAGTTTTACTCCTAGCTTATTAAATAAGGTAGTATATAACTCGCTTAAGAATTTATAGTCCCTATCTAATATAATTTACTTAGGTAGACTCTAGTTAATCTTATAAAGCCTTCTTAGTAACTAGTTAGCCTAGTCTACGGCTATAAAGGTAGACTAACCGTCGAGTCGGGATTTAGTACCAAGAATTAGTACCGACCGAATACTTAGTACTAGCTCCGGGTACTAACCTAAATACTTGGTACCTACTTCCGGTACCAACTTACTAAGGCCTCGATACCTTAGTGAATCGGGTTAACCCGACTCGAATCGCTAAGGTATCGCTAAGACGCCAAGCTCCTAATAAAATAGTAAGAGACACCAATTTTTTTCTAGAATTACCCCTATATTAAAAATAGATTTTTCTTTAATTAGAATTTTAATATCCCTTTTAATTCCCTAGGGATATATATTACCTTTTTATATTACCTTAAAGAATTACCTAGGTTAGGCTAGGTAATAATAATAATAATACTTAGTAATATAGTAGTAAATTATAGATATAATAGTAAATACTATAGTAAATTGAAAATACTTATAATATTATAGTTATTAATCCTATAGGAATAGTTATTACTTTTCTAATTATCTTATTTACTATTAAGAATTACCTAGGTAATAATAATAATAATACTTAGTAATATAGTAATATATACTATATATAATAGTAAATATTATTATAAAGAGAAAATATTACTAATATTATAGTCGTTATTTTCCTAGGGATATATATTACCTTTTTATATTACCTTATTTACTTTCGAGAATTCCCTAGGTAATAATAATAATAATAATTAGAAAAAAAATAGAAAATATAGTAAGAAATACTACTAAAAATAGAAAATATTACTAGATAAAGTGTCTTAGTAATTTAAGTTAATACTTTAGTACTAATACTCGGTACCTACTAAGGTACCGACTTGAATACTCGGTACCAACTATTGGTACCGACTTGAATACTCGGTACCAGATTTTGGTATTGAATCGCCAAGACTCGAGTCGGGTACCCGACTCGAGTTCGAAGTACCGACTCGACGCGGTCAGTCTACTACTAGTATTTAGCCTTGCCCATGAATAACCTACTAGTATACGAAGGGATAGTATTTGTCGTCTACGTAGAGCGATTTTTAGTCAGGTGGAATTCGAATACTAGCAGTAGTTATAAGGTGAATTGAGATCTATTTAACCTAATTATATCTAACTGTACGACTGTGGTTGGTAAGACAAGAATCCTAAACATGCCCTCAAAATTGGGAGTCAGGATTTTCACTTGTGGCATTGTTGGGGTAGTGTTTACCGGTTGCTGGAATATACTTCCAGCATTCTTTGGAAATTTGTCACTATGGTCGGAAAATCGATGTTAACGCTGGAGCCTAGCCTATGTGCTTTGTAGCTCTCTGCGCTAATACGAATGAGGTCCTGTATATCCGTAATTTAATTAATTCGGGAGGGTCTTGTCGACGACACTTGGAGGGCAATGCCCTTACCAATATTGAAATTTAACCAAGACTTCACAGAGTCTGGGTGCATCCTAGGAGACTGTGACAATGTGTCTTTGGCAGTGTAACCATTCATGATGTACATCCCTTCTGTGGCACAAAATCGCCTTTCACCTCTGTCACCGGCATTCTTTTTCCATATAGCACAGTCACCAGTGACGTCTGGGAGGAAGATAATAAAGGCTCCCTGTGTAGTCCACGTGGCTCCGAGAGGTTGGGCTGCAAAAAGACTTTGCATGAGCGTCTGAAGAGAGGTGTCGCCATCATCATAAGCGAGCACCAGCGAAGGACCGGCAAAATTCCCACCCTCGAGAAAGTCAACAATCTATCCTGAGTCAGCTAGATAATGGCTCTGCTTCAAGGTCAAGACACTGATACAGGCTCCTTATGTGCCCTGATAGAATCCCTTTGAAAAGGCAGCGCTGTGAGCGTAATCAGTCTGGGCACGTAACACGCTCTTGGAAATTTTAGTGATAGACAGTTGATCGGCGACGCCATATTTGAGAGCCTCGTTACCGATCAAAGTCGCAATGTCGTTGCCCATTACCCCTGCCCCAGATAATGCGACTGGCGAGTTTGCGCTGTCGAATGGCGAATCATCAGGCGTTCTTAGAGAGCACATGCTAGATGTTACACATAACAATGCCGTTATTCCAATGTCTACAGCAGATCCAGTCACGCTGATTATGCTACGTAGCCATGAACCATTAGGAGGCTCATCTCGCGGATCAAACTTCTGATAGTTTCAGCAAAAGCAAGTGTTATGCGTCCCACGGCAGATTCACCCTCTGAAAATCTACGAGGTCCTCCATGAATCCATCCGCGGCATTGATGACCACCTTCTCGATCTGTAGAAAGAAGCCCTGCAGTGCGAGGATAGATTTGATACCAAGCCAGCCTTGTTCTTTATCTGATGGACTGGATCCAGAAAGTGCACTACATGATGGAGGATCTCCAATGCAGCTGCTGAAGCTCTCCGGGCAATGCATGTCGTTGTTATATTTTGATGCGAATGCTTGGTGGAAGTCGAAATTTGCATTGCCGTTGCCCGAGTCCCAGACTTGCTGATAAGGCTGTTCACGTTGTGCGAGTTCCACGTAGCAATGTCGAGCTTGACTGGCCCATGGCCACAGTCGTCTTCAGTTCCTTGAATGATCAGGGCAAGGATGATACGTAATGGCGGCATGGCTGGCGGGCGTTGTTGTAGAGAATAAAAGGTGGAATCTCCGGACAACGGAATGCTCTTACAGCAGATCCAAGGGGCTTTGTCAGACTTTGTTAGGATAACGTAGAGGAGATGGGTACAGACATGAAAAGCGACGAGGATCAACTTGTCGATCACGATGATCATCCTAGCAATGTGCCAGCTAAATCGCTTTGCTTTCTAGACATATCATTATTTCGAGGCTGGGTACCATGAGCTGTAGCTCGAAATATGAAACATGCGGGCGGTCGTAATCTGCTGCAGGATTATGGGAAACTCTTTAAGTCAATGTAATGACGGCTGCAACCAGGCACGCGCCCAGCACTTGACTTTTATCGTTCTGCCGTCTCGGCTATACGACTGCCTTTCCCCTGTGGCTTTCCTCATTTTACGGCCACCTCTTCCATCGCTCCACCGTCTTTGCGACTCCTAGCTTTGGCCAAAGGACATACCTCACTAGGAAGAGCTTGAATCGCGTGCTTGAAAAAAAGCCTATCTCGGCATTCCACCAAGGGCCAACATGGAGAGGTCCATTGGTCCGTGCGCTTTTTCTCTCGAAACATTATAATGCAGCAATCATGATCGCCCATTCAGCCAGTCGTCCTCCAAGAGTTGGTTTGCAGTCTGTCGATCTTCGGGTCGCCACTGCACCATCTTCCGCACGAATCGAAGGAAGGCTTCCTTATTGCTACCTTCAAGGTTCTCTTCGGACTCCTCAAGACACGTACGGTCTGGCACGGGAATCTCAGCTTGCCATTTACCTGGTGGATTTAGCGAACAATGTCGTGCGTGTAGGAGAGTTCTCACCATCCTTGTCCAAAAATTCGGCAGTCCTCTTCCCCCTCTTCAGGAGATCGGGGGGAGGAGGGCCCATCAAAGCGATCATGTCAGCGAGATGAGCGCGAGTCATGTATCTATTCTCGTTCGGGTCCTTGCCGTAGAACAGGTGCTTGCCTTCAAACAAATCCCAGATCTAATCATCGAATTAGCCTGCTTTTTCATAAAAACCCGAATTTGGTCGACGGACCAGGCACCCAACGTTCCAAATATCAATACTGTAGCTCCAAGGTGCCTTCAAGCACACTTCTGGCGCCCTATAGACATTTGGTTGCACATCTTCATCATGCTCGACATCTCCAGAAACAGCAGAGCCAAAATCGCTTAGAAGGGGCTCCCCAATGCTCTTGCCAGACGGGGAGTCGAACGCTCTTGAGGCATAGACGATATACCCTTGCGCTTCTTTGCGGGGCGATGGGTGCTCTTGTTCGGCCTTGATAAATTTCTGGATGATCGATTGGTCCTCGATTCCCAGAAGAATATTCCAGGTACTGATGTCTGTGACTAGTGAGATCTTGGCTATGAATTGGATTAGGAGCTAGGACTTGCCTGTATGTATCAAATGCGCATCTGTGTGTAGATAATCAAGCGCAGTAAATAAACGCCGAAGTAAGACTTTCAACAGATCTTCGGTAAACCGATGGCTGGGGTTGCGGCGAAGTAGCTCTTGCGCGTTTTCCAACATGGGCTCATGTACAAGGCATTGGTGTTTCCCGTTGGGGCCTTGAATGGTAAAGGTATCCAGTGCATTTCGTAGATAATTGCGCCCAGGATGTTTCGACTGCACACTCATCAAATGCTTGTAAACATTGATTTCTTCTCGATTTTGACGATCGTTGGTAAAGACCTTCAAGACGACTGGACACCTTCTGCTGTATTCCGTCAGAAAAGGATGCTTAGCTTCTCGATCCCTCGCAAGGCACGCGAGTGCGATGAAACTTACCGAAATTCGTTGGCTAACCAGACCGTAGATCCAAGCCCATATCCTAATTTACCGAGGACTTGGTATTTGTTTTCTATAGTATCGCCAATTCGCACAGGGTAATATCTGCCTTTCGAGATGGCGTCGTGGGCTTCTTCTTCTATCTTCTGGTCCGATGGGAGTGTCTTGAAATTAGAATTGCTGAAGCGGATTAGCTGCGATTCCGGCTCCTTCACCAGACCCTTGGCCATATTCCACAAGGAAGCCATCCACGTCGGTGACAGAATAATTCGGACACTAGACCAGATAGAGAACCGCGCTGAAATTAATATATATTCATTCCTCCTACGACTAAAAGTTCCCTACTGCCTATTATAACGTCTTTTATTCACATTATGCGACGAGCTCTAAGTGGTATACGCCCGAACCCTACGTTATTATAGCTGTAAGACTTTTATACGTGATATTAGGCTTAAACTCTAGTGGGGTTCTCTATCTGGCCTAGTGTCCGAATTATTCTGTCACGGACGTGAGTGCCTTCTTTTAGTACGTTCCTGGATTAACACCTACATCGCCGGTCTTTAGTCCAGCCGATCCAAACAAGGGTCCTTACTATATTCGGGCTACTTAAAGTAGCCTCTAACCCAGCTCTTTTCAGCTACCTTAATACTCTAACTAAGATACTTTATATTATTTCTAGTTTAACTATAATATTAGTAATATTAAGATTCTTATTATATTTATATTATATCCTTTCTTTAATAAAATAAAATTATAAATTATAAATTTATTAAGCTATAATTATTAATATATCTTTAAAGGATATATATAAATATATTATAATTCTTTATAACTTTATTTATATTAAAATATAAATTATTATTAAGATTTTTTTAGAAGATATATACTTTGTATATAAGATTTAAAAGTTAATATAATTTAATTTAATAGGATAATAATAGTATAAAGCTAATAGAGAGAAATATAAAAAACTGTTATTTAGCTAGTAATAACGAGTAGCTGATTACCCCTAGGAGCTTGCGACTAGAGGGGCCCCGATTAATAACTTAATAGTAGATTTTCAATTATACGGAAAACAAAAAATAAGAAATCCAAAATCCAAAATCCTGATGTGTCCTGAATGTCGCTATGTCCGCCCGTCGTTAGTCTCCGCTTCACGAATACGAAAAGGTACGTGTATAGCGAATAGTTAGCGGTTTAATCAATGTCAACGATTCTTGGAATATGGGGAGATGTCGAGCTGTTGTTAGAGTACTTAGACTATTCTTAAGACTTTGATGGATCGTGTTGAAGTATCCGCAGGTACGTCACTTCCAGTAACAACCTAGCCTTCATGATCTTCCGTATTTCCATGGTGTGGCGTCACAAAGACGAATGTTACGTCACCGTCGTCATGCATTGCGACCCGACTCAATACGTGATTTACTAGGGCGCCCATTACTGTTGTAGGTCAAAAAAGCTTTGGAGACACTTTAGATCTTTCTAGCGGATCTGTAAGACTGCCACCCTCCTAATGTTGACTGTCAGTTGTGGTAGTTTTCTTATAATTACAGAATGACGACTATGCGGACCATCTGGTCCACTTAAGACAGGCTCTGAAGTCTCGAGTAACCTCATCCTTGAGCGATCGATACCGTACCACCAGTCGTCAGACTACTTGACACAAGTGGATGAACACCATATGGAATTTGCTGATCAATTGGAGAATTCGTGCCATATACCAGGACAGCAAGCGCAGAGGAAGTACCTGTCCGTGCAGAAGACATATCAGTCAATATTCAAGAGCTTAACGTTGACCAAAATTCAAGACTTACCCACAGCTGTCCACCCTAGGCTGTGGTCATCGATTAGACATTCTTGCCAAATGCCATCAACGGCGTGCCAGATATTGTCATAAGAGGTGGTATCTGTCGCTGGTGCCTCCCACGGCGGCCAATTTGCAATGTAATCAGCGGGGAGATCGTTGATCATTACCAGTGCTATTGTACATTCGCCTACGACGCTCTCAGGATCATCCTTCACACTCGGATGGGGCTCCAGACTCACGATAGCTATACCTCCTCGGCGTGCGCATGAGAGGGTTGTCATGCTCGGGTTTAGTCCTGTAGTCCAAAAATTCGTATTGAGTACTGGTATGTTGCATGACCTCTCGAGCCCAAAGCATCTTGGCCGCGTTGTCACAGCTTGCACGGAATCTCCAGTCGTATTCTGATGATCCGCGCCATGCATCCGAGCCAAAGCAAAAGCAATCGACTGGCTCCGGCAATGATGTAGTCGAGGAATGGTTGAGTAGACTCGGTGGTGCAAGGGAGTTACTAGAGGGGGGAACGAGGGCGTGCGAGTGGATGGTGAGACTTGTGGCTGTGAAAATAAAGGAGCTTAGTATGAGCATTCTAGCGTTCAAATATAGTGCTGCTGTAGAGCCGTTGTTTTAGGCACGAAAAGCCACATGTTTGAAGACAAGTCTGATCACAGATGATCTGAGATTACATTATGGAGTGGGATTGCTAATATTCCGAATGCGGGATGTCCTGAATTTCAAGAGGCATTGGGGTAGAACGATTCTGACAGGCGACAACAGACGTTGCGATCTCGCGGTTTCGCTTCTCATGTATAATATTAATTGGAACAACTCGCTGTCGGCTATGCTGCAGTGCAGTATGCTATGCAAGAGGCTCGGAGCAGATTAAACATGTCTCATGAGATAGCGCGAGCCAGTCAATGCCATCAACTTCGTCATTTTCCTGCAGTCACCGAGGTCTTCTCCGAGTCAGAGCAGTAACATGGAGAGATTGCTATATGCGATTGTGCCGCAATACTATATTCAACATCCGAGTCAACAGGTTGAAGCATGTGGACATTTTATCATGCGGACATGTACAAGTCGATATTACCCGCTCACTTGGAGGAGCAAAGTCTTCCGGGCCACATTCATAGTTGGTGGGAAGGAGTTGGGAGGCTCGGAGGTAGGACTGGTCACGTGATCGCTGAGTGCGGAACCGTAACCGCGCGCGAGTCGTGTGTGCGATCTGCCCCAGCCAGTGTGGATCAAGCCTCCCACCGCGTGTTACCATTCCACGGAGACCGGAGACGAGCACCCATCTCAGTTGTTACCCTCCTAGTTGCATTTGCAGGACTTACGACAGCTACATGGTGGGAGACATTGGGCTTTTTGGATACAATAAGGACGCGCGGAAGGGCGTTGAATAATATGGTCTCCGACGAACAACATCTACAACAGCAGACCACATTACGAGTCAAAACATCAGGTGCTCTCTCTAGTATACCTCGAAGAGAAGAAAGTAGAGAGGCTTCACCATGGAGTACCTCGCGCAGAAGCACTTCAAAGATATCTAAGCACTACACCATGGGATGGGAATGACTTTGGAAGAATCTGGGAAACACCTATGCGAGCATCACAAACTTTGAGGCTGGAAGGATACAATCTTCGATCCCAGTGATTGGAGGCGGGGAGATATATTCAGCAATAGATGGGGTTCCCACTAGGCCGGTACTCATAGGATCCGAATGAGAATGTTGAGTAGTGTCAGGATGACCCCATGACCAAGCAGAAGCCTCAGCCGTGGCATGGTGATGCTGCAGGTATTGACTTCCCATCTATTGCTCAACAAGCGAGCTTCATCAAGTCCTGCGACAAGTCATAGGAAATTGTGCGAAGCTGTCCTTTCCTGATGATCAACTTAATTCGTCTTCTTGGCCCATCCTCTGAATTACCTGCATGATCGGACCTCAACATAGCCAACCCTAAGTCGTGCCAGCTTTCATCCTTTAAGAATACATTTCCCGCTAATTACCAAGCCTTCATTTGGCTCCCGAGCACCCGTATCTCTCGTCGGTATGGCCAAAAGCACTCATGTCATCAGAAGGCCGCTTTCGCAGTCATACATTGGAACTTGGTGTTTTCAATGTGGGTCTCATGCGCCTGATCGTCGGACTTCGGCTTCTCTCGACACACCTCGAGAGTAGTCGGAGTTGCCATCTAGCATCGAGATCTATGTGTTCCTTGTAACCATAATCCGCATCACCTACAGCTTCTCTAGACAACGCCACCACATGTATCGGGAGACTAGGAGCAAAGGCTGTTATTGCGCTAGAAAATGGAAACTATCCGGCTATAAGACCTTCGGCCAACCAACGGCAGATAATTATCATAGTGAGATCCCTGCTGTGAGGCTTACAATGCTTTCAAGAATAGGATCCGCGAAGCCTTATCTTCCACGCGTCCGCCAGGCGCTTTATGGAAAATCAGATGGACAATTTGCCAAGCAGATAGAAGACTCGACAACGGTAAATCTTTATGTTCATATTACCAATAACTTATCTACAATGTATCCATGAGTCAGTATTCTGGAACGAGATGGCATGAAATGATATGAGTATATTTTACATTAAGAACGAAGGGGACTGGAGACTGGAAGAAGATACAGTCCAGTTTTCAGGATAGCCTCTACCGACAGGAGAGCGACCGTTTCTCAAATCCCGAACTCCAACATCTGCAGCAGAAACATTCAGGCTTTTATGCACTGATCAAGATAGCACTTCAACGACCCTGTATCAGGTGCCGAAGCGGACCCAACGAATGTTGCCTTCGAGGTGGGGACGACGACCTCTGTCAATTGGCTAGCCTTTCGTATGGCTAAGGGGACATAACGAGAGACGCAGGACACACCATAATAGATCGGGTGTCGGCACTCAAGCATCGATCAATCATGAGAGGAGTGGAATAGCCATCCTCGAGGCTACTCCAGTCACGTCGTTGCCTTGTATACGACGAATAACGGGAAGAGGCTGTAAAGTCATCAAGGTGGGTAGCAGACGGTTTCTTCAGACTTAAACTACAACTACGGCTACCGAACAAGGTGGTACGCAACGTCGCTTGAGTGTCAAATGGTGAGGCCAACCTGTCGATTGATTCGGGATCTGGTGTCTGACAATGTTTCGCGGTGTTAAAGAACGCCTTGGGCCTCTAACAAAAGACTTTTGTTTGTTGCTCAAATTGCGACATCGAAAATCCCAACCAGCCTCTCAAACCTTTGTAAGGCAAAGGCATTGTTGTATACTCGCAGAAGGCCGCAGCTTCAATGACAATCGAAACCTCCATGTTACAGCATTGGAAGCTGTTGATTGGAGTTTGCGCGCTTTTGCTGAGTCATCCTTCCCTTTGTTTCAGAATAAGGAAATCGCTGGTAGCCTATCGTCTTTGATACGCCTCGGCCCGTGAAACACTTCACTCCGTTACACAAACCATCGTTGTTGCTACCTTTGACCTGCTTAAGAACAACTTCCATTGTCCACCTTCATTCCTAATTTCGCACACTCAGTCTTCTAATCTTCTTGCCTTCACTTCTCTTTACTATTGTTTTTCTTAATACATCCTACCTTTTCAACGAAGATCACTCCAACGAGCCATCCTACTATCTCCATAATCGAATCATGCTTCTTCAAACACTCACCACCGCGACGCTGGCCGTTGCAACCTCTGCAACCAAGCTCTACGTCTCCTCCTACACGGGCAACATCACCACCCTGGACCTCAAGCACTCCAACGACAAGTACAGCCTCGATCACGTAGACACCGTGGGAGGCTGCGGCGCCAACGCGTCCTGGCTGCAGTTCGACCCCAAGCGCGAGAACCTCTACTGCCTCGATGAAGGCATCGTCGCCGCCAACGGCTCCCTCAACTCCTACAAAGTCGACGCCTCTGGAGCCCTGAAGCCAAACAACCACCTCCTCACTCCTCTCGCCCCTGTCAATTCGGTCATTTACACCAGCCCCAACGGCACCCAACTGATGGTTGTCGCCCACTACGCCTGGGCCGTAACAACCTACATCCTCCACCCCACCACTGGCGAATTCTTCCCCCTTCAACACTTCAACTTCACCGGCGCACCCGGCCCGAAACCGCAGCAGGCAGCCCCGCACCCGCACCAAATCCGCCTCGACCCCACCGGGAAATACTTCCTCGTCCCCGATCTCGGCGCCGACATCGTCCGCGTCTTCTATATCGACCCCGCCACCCTCGCCCTCAGCGAACGCCCATCAATCCCCACGCCACCCGGCTCCGGCCCCCGCCACGGCGTCTTCCACGCTTCTAAGACCGGCAATACCACACACTACTATCTTGTTGCGGAAATCGCAAATACCCTCACCGGCTACAAAGTGGCCTACCTCCCCTCCAACGGCGGCGTCACCCTCACACAAATCACCAATAGCTCCACCTACGGCCCCGCTCCGAACGCAACCTTCGCATTCAATGCTGCTGCTGAAATAGCGGTGTTTGGCGATACGCTAACAGTGTCGAATCGGAACTCGACGGCTTTTACGATCAAGAACCCCGATCCGAAGAATGCAACCATGGTGCCTTCGGATGCGATGGCGACGTTCAAGATCAAGCCGGATGATGGGACTGTCATGTTTGAGTCCGTGTCGCCTGCTGGAGGAAGCTTTCCGAGGATGTTCGCTTTGAGCAAGGATGGAGGGTTGGCGGCGGTGGGATTGCAGAATAGCGGCCGCGTGGTGGTCTATCATCGGTGCGCTGTGACGGGGATGTTGGGCGCGGAGGTGCTGGCTGATTATGAGGGGTTGGGTGGTGTTAGCAGTGTTGTTTGGGGAGATAAGTAGAGTTGACGTGGGGGAGTATGAGTGGGAGGTGTAAGTAATATGGAGGATGGTATCTGTGATATCATGAGGGTGAGTAAATGATTCTAGATATTTCATTCAAGATGCCCTGGTGGTTATTCTCAATAGCTAATGTACTATGATCAAACCCACACTGAACTCTTGCGCCCTGTTGAAAAACGTGTCTAAATCTTGAGTGAAAAGGCACAATCGAAATACACAGACCATTGAAAACGTATGTAAGTGGCTCAGCCTATCTCAAAACCTCACTGAAGTTTTGGCGTGTACGGCTTTCTCCTGTAATCACTCGCAATTACTCGCTACTAAATCAGTTATCTTCAGGCATCGGAAACTCATCCACTCTCAATTCCAACTCAGCGTGTATATACCTATCTCAACCCCCCCAGCATTCCAAAAGCCTGCTCCATACCATTTTCTCCAGCTCAAGTACCCCCCACCTCCACCTCCATCATCGTCATCACCATCGCCCTCAAATCCTTTCACAACAGTCACTAAAGCTATTATACCTTTAGCCTTTCACGACTCCTATAGTTCCACTTTCCCATCGTATGATACTACCCACCCTCTCCTCCCCCTCGCCCACTAATAGATGTCCGCTGCTTCGTCCTCAATTTCACCAACGAGATTCATGACTTCACCGCGGCTTTCTCGGGTCCTTCGCTGTTTGCTTAGACTTGAGCGCGTTGATGTTGAGTCTCGATGTCATATATTATATTCTGTTGACGAATATTACTACTCTTCTCAACAGCATCCGACAGCCGGACCAGCAAATCCCATCGTCAGGCTCGATTCGTTCTGATCCACATAGCGTGTGCTTCGACGTTTGGGAAGTGACTTTAGATTCATTGGTGTTGGTAGATATGCGCGATACCTCACCTCTCTTCTTTGGTTGATCGTCGCCCTTTGCCAGAGCCTCGACTCCAGCAGAGCCGCGTGCGTAATACTCCTTGAGCCCTCGGAACTCTTCCCACTCAGTCAAAGGATAACGAGAAAAAGAAAAGTGCTTGGAATAGAGATCCGTACTGCTTCAAACTGTCTATCGTCTGCTTGAGCTCTTCTTGATATAGACCGATCGTGCCATTTCCTCCCCCGAGTACCTTGAAAAAAGAATGCAGAGCTGAGGAGTAGGCCATAGTGTTGGTTCAGATCAAGATCGGGATAACCAATTCCTGAATTACCTTGTACACGCGAGACACCGAGAGAGATATCTCCACCTTGACTTGCTGGGAGCTCAGGCAGATATTTAAGCACTTAGCTCAAGTGTTTACTGTGTATTAGAGAAGCTCTCCCGAGTTCTTTCCAACGCTACTTAAGGTTCACGAACAAAGCGTTAGGCGTGGAATTAAATCTCAGCTTTGACTTGAGAAGTGTGGAGCTTTGGATCTGGTAATCAGAAAAGTCAAGCGAAGTGGTTGATGAACCTTAAGGTATGAGCTCATGATTGATAGAATAGGAGTGATGGAATCGATAGTGTTATGGAAGCGGATCTAGTGATAGCTTTAGCATATGCAATGACGAATGTAGGGAGTGCGTAATTCATGACGTCGTTGTTTTCTTGACAGTAGGATCGAGAACAAGTGTTCGAATCCGCTTATGACCACCGAATCGGCGTTCGTAAACGGCGACACGTCATCTGGTTCATCTTCCAGTTCTGGTGCATGGGGATGGACCTAATCCATCGAGGTATCCACGAGTAGCTCCGGTCTTCCACCTTCACGTCTTCATATATATATATATTGATGTACCTCAGCTCAAGCGGCGCTCATCGTTCGTTCCTGTATTGGCTGTATACACCATCTGTATCAAAAGACTTCAGAGGGTAGAGTGGTAACCAATCACGATAGATGGAGACGATCGAGGTATGGCGGACAGAACCCATGACGACAGTGGAACCACTTGTGAGAATGCTATGTATCCAGAACAGGGAACCGGTTCCGAAGCATCCACAAAAGTGAGAGATATATGCCTCTCTCGGCAACTGTGTTGAAGTCTGTAGAAAGTATCTTAGCGGGAACCTCCGCGCACATTAAAGGCGCTTTGGCACTTTTTGCCTTATTTAATGAGACGAACGTGCCGTTTAGTGGTTTGCAGTTCGCCGGACGATGGTGTTATAAAGATATATATATATATATATAAGAGACTTTTGTTACAAGGCATAGAAGCTGACTTGTATATACAGAGTCGGCTTCCAGAGTAGACAGCTCGACGGCCATACGACGCTCAATTTGGAGAGTATATAGCCCGTGTTCGGGTACCGGATATAGTGAGCTAGAACTTTTCCATCCGTTCTCTGAGCTTGGCCTTCACACTTGGCGTAGCCCTTGGTGCCCAAAGCCAGCATTGTTATTGTAGGGTACCTGTCCTCCTGAACTTCTCTGTTGATAGTTGTTCGGTGGATAATATTCTGTCCCGAGACCTAGATTGCCGTTCGAGCCTGAGATTGGAAAAGCTCTGTGGAAACTGATCCATGTTAGTGGTATTTTGTTGTATTACCGCCGCCAGCATTCGCTGCTGTCCGGACATCCGTGAATAGTGGTCATTTTCAGGAAGAATCTTTGGTGATAGAGTAATATGCAAAGAGGAAAAGCGGCAGATGATATGTGACATATAAATTACAAAATAGCAAAAGAGTCTCTACACAGGTCGGAAACGGCCCGTCAGATCAGCTTCTCTACTAAAAGCAGTATAAGAAATGATACAGTAGTATTCACCCGTAGATCTCTGCTGAACCATGGTTGTGTAGTACAATACTGATTCGATTTGTAGGCGTCATATCTGACATCAATAAGAGCGAGGCTGCTCTTTGGAGTACCAACGACAATGTGTATGCAAAGGATTTTGCCACAAACATTGATGCCTTGCAAAGAAGGCGATATATTCACATTGCCGTGGATAGCGAGCACAATGGCAACGTCACAAAATACGATTGAGCAAGGAAGGTAAGAGCAAAAATGAAAAGAGATCAAGTAGTCATCATTTCTCTTCAAGTACTACTCAAATGATTGATCTGCAATACTCATACTCGGTACGCCGAAAGACTTCATTAGTTCCTGAGTAGGTACAAACTAAATGAGTGTAATATATATTTACCGTAAGAAACACATCTCTTCCAGACGCATGGCAATGGCAGATGCAGACTCGCCGCCTCGCAAGTCAATGTGGATAGTCGTTGCAACAGTCGAAGATTCAGGCTGACCCATATACAGGGGCCAACAACCGTGTCAGTCCTCAATTTGTATTGTAGCGACTCCAGCATCGCCTTGCAATGAATACTGGTCCCTGAATGCAATATCTTTAAGTATGCCTTGATACGTCGCTGCTGCTGCCGGGCCTCTATCAGGGTGGTTCGGCAAGACATTCCCATTATAATCCAAACGCAATGGCCGGTACTCGTTTTTTACACGGCTTATATTGTATAAGACTGGCAGAGATGACTTATTATTATATCCGATTAGATAATACCGCGGAACGTGATAGCTAAGTAAGAACATCCTTTATATCAATTCCCTTTTCCTATATAATCATCATAAAGAGTTGCTTAACCATAGTCCCAGTACGCAGCGACAGAACCTCATCATCACCTTCGAGGATAGGTCGATGCAGTCTATGCCGACATTGTGGAGGACAGAAACCTATACAGCAGTGCTCCCTTTCCGCACCTTTAATTCCGTGCTTCTTAAGTGAATTCTTGTAAAAAATGACCAAGTTCCAATGCGATTCTCCTAAAGACTCCAAGGTCCTATCATGCAAGCCCTTTCTTCTGGACTATCGTGAGAAAAGACTCATATGGACAAAAATTGAGTATATAATTATAGAAGAGCTGGAGAGAGTGAGCAAGCAGGCGGGGATAATTTATGCTCATAGTAAGCATTCACGCCATTGGAAACCCTTTCATTCACCCAACCATCGCCGTAAAGCGATGAAGTATAATCTCTATTATTATTTGCTATTCCTTCAAACTGAATGAATGCCATCTCATCATTCCCCTCTGGAACGTATCCGTAATGAATACCTAGCTTAGCCATGGTCATCTCATCACTTCCACTCTGACTAGCGGATTGAGATAGGATATGAAGGTATTCACGAGAAACATTCACGAAATACCTCTTCATTTATTAATTCATCGCCGCAAAGTGGTGAAGTACAATTCCCATCTATCTAAAATCAACCCTTTAACGAAACCCATCTCTTCATTTCCATCCCCATCCCCATCCCAAACCCATCCTCATGAACAACTCACAAATACAACAGTCCTCATCGCATCACTTCCACCCCACCTACCCGTTCCATATCATCCAAAAGCTCTCAGTAAATAGTATTCGAGTGCGTTGCAATAACAATATAATGCATACCATCAACAAGGGAGGAGGGAAATAGGAAGTAGGAGTTGGAAGTGAATAAGGGTTGAAACGGCACCTTGATGGAAGTGTCTGACGCGATGGGGTTTTGTTATGGTATTGTTTCATCGTCACCATATCCACTCCACGTGTGCCTTCATCGCCCTTCTCTCTGTTCGTTACTCTCGCAAACTCAATCCACCACACGAGCGTAAACCCCCATTCTGATCCCTGCGGAATGATCTCTAGGAAAGTGATGGATTTTTTTTTGCGTAGCGATATATGCATTCAAAAACTTTGATGGATTGTTTTGTAGGAAGATGAGGGAAGAAAGTTGGTGGTTTGAGAAAGTGGGGGATGTAAGTAGCTTGCTGTCGTGGAGAAAGGAGAAAAATTGGGTATGATGGGTGATGGATGTTTCAAGAAAGGTTTAGAAGGGTTTAGGGGAGGAACGATTGAGATGCTGCTCTGGATGTGATGTGCGCCTGTTAAATGTTAGGCTGAGATGGCGATATGAGGAAGAGTCCCAGCGGCGTTGGGAGTTTGCTGCCATGGAGACACACACTTACACAGGACCTACCAACGTCCGCTGGAAAAAAAAAGGATCCGTGACAGCCAAAGCTCTAATTTCCACCTCACAGGCTCGCAACTTTCCGCGGATTTCTCAACTGTCCCTCACCAATCCTGCGTCCATTCTTCAGCACCTGAATCCCCACCTCTGTAAAGCTCCTATCCGCAACCATCTTCTTCGCCACATAAACGACAGTCCGCATCAGGTCCGCCACCGTCATCATCGACACCCCACTCCGATCAAGCGCCGCTGCGAACTGGAACCCCAAGACGTCGTCCTCAATGCTAACGAATGGCACTTCGACACCTCTCTCCGCCGAATCCGCCAAAGTGCTCATCGCGACGTGGAAAATATCGCCAATCGTGACAGGCCCGCCGTTCGGGGTCAGGATATACTGTACCTCTCTTCTCCCTCCTCCAATGGCCGCGGTTGTATTCAAAAGCGTGTTACCCATACCAACACTGCCATTAGAGACCAGCATACCGCTTCTAAGACAATCAGTAGTGACATGCACCTCCCCCACATAGTTCCCCTCCCAAGCCATATCAATAGTCATCGGACGCAACTTCGGACGTCTATTATAGAGCGCTTCAAAAACATACAAAAGCCCCCAAACAGCGAAGCGAATCTCTTTGCTTTTGACCATGACACACAAGTGATACGTTGGGAGCGACCACATGCGACCTGCATCCAACGAAAGCTGTTTGGGCATGAAAGCCAGTTCATTCATGGCGGCTAATAGATTCATGTATGCTGCTGTTTCGTCTATCGGGGTTTGGGCACGGTAGATTGAGATGTGGTAATCAAATTCTTTGGGTGATACTAGGGAAAGTGGCGAGCTTGAGCTGTTGGAAGTGTCAAAATCATCTCGCCAAAGTACGTATCTCACATCGCTTGCTCTTACTTGATCTGTAGGGAAAGCGTATGAGTATGTGAGGGAAGACTTAGCGAGAGGCATAGTTCCGACAAGAGTGTAATTGCTGCGAATTGGAAGTAAGAGACTTTCATTATGGGCATCCAAGAAACGATCTGCTCTCGGATTGTTTCCAGATTCGAAATGACAGATGCAGCTTCCGACTCAGATTGGCGAGCGTGGGGGTTCGCAGCTCGGCTTTATATGTCCAACCGTGTTTACGCTAGCAGGCGAAGCGGCTCGCGGCTCTCTCCAAACCCGTTAGTTGGAACGCTGACGATCTAGAAGCGGATATACAACAACAGAGGCATTGGAACTTATTGCGCGCAATCCCAGCAGCCAGTGTGAGAGACTCTTCGACCACACGAGGTTTAGCGCCTTGCGAGATTCCCTATGAATCTGGAGAAGAAATCCACTGATATGTAATCGACGAATGTTCAAAGCTTGAGCTGTCCCATGATCCGCAACATGTTCGCAATTTGGTTTTGACAAGTTTAGCGTGAGGTTGGCATATGATATCGCCATTCGTGCGGTAACAGTCATTCCGGTCATTGTTTGAAATGGCATGAAACCAATTTGATTGAAGGCCGCTGCCGAATCATTCTTATACGGAAACTAAGAGCTCGAAACAGAAGTCAACAGTACGAACAATGCATGGGCTCAAAGATTGAAATCAAAGGTAAGAGGCATGTCGGAATACGAAATATGAAATAATCCCTGGTAGTCCAGAGTGGAGACTCTCACAGCGCGATCACTTATAATGAGTAGCATGATAAGTCACAAGTTTCCTTGGCAGCCCATGGCAATATTAAGACAGCCCGAGGTTCACTTAGGACACCTCGTATTACATGATAATGTAGACGTCGACGTACTGTTCAGCTATGTTGCACTCGGAAGATATTTTGAGCTCGTGGTGGCGAGGATTCAACTTGGAGGTGACATGCCATACAAGCACTAGAGCGTCTCCTCTCACCCAGTCTTGAAAGAGCATGCCATGATCATCCCGATGGTTAAGAAGCAGTCGTAATGCTGAAAGAACCATCCACCAATCGGCAAGAGGCTCAACACGAAGAGCCTCATGTTGAGCCTCAAAGTTTCGTGCTAGCCCGTAATAGAGGGGTTAAAGCGGGGATCATCGTGAGTCTCCGCAGATGCGAGTATTTGAGATGCGGCGAATAGCAAAGTAAAAGTCTCCTATATCTTTAGGAATCAACCCCATAATTTCCATCGCGAGGCCCTGGTATCTTTGAGTACCGCGTTACTGTTGCCACGATGTCCGGATTTCCCTCCCTCAAGCCAGCAATGACCGTCATGGTAAGCAGACGCTCGTTTGAAGTCCTAAGGCTCTCTTTCGTTCAGCAACAGCCTTCCTGATGCTCCTCAGGTCGAGATGGGCGGCATAACCCCAGTCGGTATCTTGCGTCCTTCCCACTCCGCCATTGTCGCAGCCTACTAAGATGTCACAGGCTCGCAATCTAGAGGCACTCCCCTCGCCATCGCTGTATAATCCCCTTCATCCTTTCTCCCCTCGCGCTTTCTCATCATGGTAGGCAATGACCGGAGGCTCCTTGAAATCCGAGTCCAATTACTCCCCATCCATTGACGCCGAATGGATCGGCACCGGCAATGATTATATCCACCACGACCCAGACGGAAAGAACATGCGGCTGGACGCCCATGCCGTTGTGAAAGATAAGAGCGGCTCATATCTGTATGTCCATTATTCTGGGGTAGTGGAGATCACGCCGGAGCTGGGGATGATTTTGGGTGGAAAAGAAGAGGCGAAAACGACGGAATTTGGACATTCGTTCATCGAGATGAGATTTGAGACTGGTGATGAAAAGCTGAAGGAGCTGGAGCTTGGCACGTTTGTTGGGGCGGGGAGGTTCGTGGTGGCAAAGGATAAGCCGGTTGTGGTGGAGTACAGGGTCAGCCAGGTTGTAAAAGGTTCTTGAAGATCGTTGAAAGAATCTCGCCATCGATCAGTGTGCGGATAGAGTCATAGCGGGCGTAATGGCAACAATGTCGCAAGCCATTGATTATTCGTCATCCAGGTGAAAAGGTTGTATCTTGTCTGACTCCATCATGTGCTGCCTCTGGCTTCTTTCTCCAACCACCAACCCAGCGTCGTAACGCCCACGTATGTTCTTTGCCGGCCCATTTTCTCAGTCCGCTCCAACGTGTTTTGCCACCTCTCGCCCATAGTTGCAAGCTTGACCAACATGGTCTCCATACCCTCGCAACTGCCCACACCAGTGCGATTAAGGCGAACGTACTAGTCACAGCCACCAGCACGCTCAATAACGTCAGTGTGCTGACATTGCAACCGAGCTCGTTACCTCTGAGTTCCCATCGTTCCGACCGAAGTGGGCAGATGTCCGGTTTATAGATTGGTGTAAGGAGGGGCCAAGTCGCTGGGTTGGGGATACAGGTTGATGACTGACCGAGTCAGCGGGCTCTGCTTGAAACTCCAAGGTCATGAACTAGGGTAGAGGTACGATCGGGCACCAGCTGCAATGGTATTTCGTGTGCAAGCAAGTGTAGCAGTCCTGTAGTCGCCAACAATGGGGGAGGAGGAAGTCGGGACTGTGAGGGTCAGGAGTTCGAGGGGGAGGAATGGTGATGTCATTGGGCGCGAGCAATTGCTGTAGACTCGAGCTTACGATCATAGCGCCATATTGAAGACAGAATGGGTGGTGGGAATCACTATTATATCCTCATCTACACGCAGCGGCTAGCGAGGCAAGTGAGCCGAGAAGCGCCAAGGGCTTGGCAGTCGCAGTAATCCTTGCAGACAACCGAGGACGACAACTCAGTATGTCCGCCATCATCATGCAGTTGGACCACGAGTCACATCATCTTCATGGAGAATATCTGATGTCATGTCTGGTAATTCGTAAACATACATAGGTCTCTGCGCCCCTGAAATGAAATATACTCATACCAACGCCACTACAAACCAATTATACAAATCCCAATTACGGTGCAAAATCTTAGCACAGATTCCTTGACAACAGTGCTCGCATGGCTCGCAGCTCCTAGGACTCGGGACTCATTCATATCATCACACTCGTAACAGCGTCCAGGACCTTAGACTGTCGTTCATGAGGGTTTTCTCCTCCCCGGATACCACTCTACCTTTCCCACTTCGCCATCTGCATACCTCAAGACTTAGTCTTAGAGCAATACTCAAGCTTGTTGTCCCTGCATCGTCGTGCCAACGAAGGAGCTTCGCTGGCGGGTGCGACCCCTCGAAGGCTCGTCGTCCTTTGCGGCACCAGCGTCACCGTTGTCAGTCACGGTACACGTATCGTCGCTATCTTCCTCATCGCTGTCTGCCCCGATGACGAATGTGGCACTGGACCCGCTCTGCAGACTTTGATGTCGACTATCGCCCAGATCGGGCCAATTAGAATTTCTTCTGGCATTTCGACGTTGAAGCTCGCATTCTCCAGCTCGGAATCCTTGCATACCGATTATCGTATGAATGACTGGCGGATGGGACACGACTCTGGCACGCTGCGCTATCCGAGGGATGAAATCTTCGTCGTCGCTCTCGTCTGAATCTATCGATATCGGCCTCCGCACTGCACTTGAGATGGTGCTTTGTACCTGAGTGTGCATTCGGGCACGTTGGAGGATACAACTCTCGCATGAACTTATGCTCCGTGCTGTTCTGATTGATTCATTGCTCCTGTCTGTTCCTGTCGGCGTCAACTCGCGCTCGCCATCCAAGCTGGTTCTCCGCTCTTGACTATGCATCTGTGGTGTGTTCGAAGGACCCAGCATTTCTTCCCGGTATGATATGGTGCTCCATTCTCGATCATGGCCTTCTGGTCTATCGAGCGATACGATCCTGTCCATAGGGTATGGAGTCATGCTCCGCTCTACACTGTGCCTTGGTGACTCTGCGGAAACCGGAGATACTCCCCTATCATAGGAGCCGGTGCTTCGTCGTGAGCTATTCATTTGAGGCTCTTCAGGCCCCTTGTGGAACATGCTGAAGGAAACACCTCTAGCTCTGTGTGTTGTCAACTCCATGCCATCTTCCGAAAGCCTAGGATCGCTATCCCCCTGCTTCCACCATCTTCGCCCATTTGGATATGATCTTGGTTTTGACTTTCTAGCCTGCTCTGGATCTCCTCTCCTACATCCCCGTTTCCGACGGAAGATGCAGAAAATTATCAGGCCTAGGAGACCTAGAAGAGCAAGACCGCTAAACGTCCCCAGCAATGCGTTCCTGCACCTGACATTGCATCCGCCCAGTTTATCCGAGGTAGCATGCTTGCTGTGCCCTCTATCACTGTCGTTAGGTGGTATATATGGACTCTGACTGTGTGGATTATACCCGGATATCTTCGGCGGCTTTGGCAGTTTTACCGGTCTTCTTGTGGGCCCAACCTCAGGACCGATCGGTGGGCCAGCTCCTGACTTGGAGTCCGTCGGCTTCAAGCCTGAATTGGGGGCTAATGGTGATATCGGTGGTAGTTCTGGCTTGTGATACGGAGGTACTGAGGTTGGCTTCTTAGGCGTAAGCTTGGGTGCTGGTTGGGTTGCTGCTGGCGGCGTCTGTTTCACGGGCCTTCCTGCTCCCAATGACGAGCTGGAGGGACCTTGTGATCCTTCACTTGAGCTCGATCCGCCGCCACCTCTTGCTCGTGTCATCCCACCCGAAAGCTGCCTTGGAATGATATGCTCGGATCTGCGCTGGCTAGATCGAAGCTGCTGAGGTAAAAGGTCGATATCACGATGTTCCGAGGGTATTGCCTGTATGCGAAGGTCCTCAGATTTGGATTCCTCGGGTCGAAACACCTCAGTCATCCACTCCTCAGAACGAACGCTCCTTTCGCTGAATTCAACTGGACTCCGACTCCTAAGGCGAGAAATTGCGGATAAAGGCGCTGCAAGCATTGTGATGAGGGTGGCGATGAGAAACATGACGCAACGAATCTACGATTGGTGTATGGCTTTCCTCGAAGATGGTCTTGATTGTAAAGATTGTACAGAGCTTCAATTACAAGGTAAGTCAGTGGGGGTATGTCTCTGCGTTCTGCAAATGTATTCTGATCAAGGAAGAAATGCTGTGAAAAATGTGCGATTTTCATACGGAACAAATGTGTCACAATCTCTGAGCAGGTTGTGCATTGTTGAGAGAGCTAGCAACAGCTATAGCTCATACTTTTTGCCAGAGCTATCGGAAAATCTGATCAGGTGTCCGCCACCTACCATGGCAATGCTGGTAAATAAACGGCGACAAATGGATCCGCCCAATAGATGAGGACGCCAAGTTGTGTGGATTCCACCTTTTCTTCTAAACATAGCTAAGCTTTCACTCTCTAGCAAAAATCATTTGATGGCACTCGGTTATTCTTTGCCTACCATAGCGTTGTTGCGAACGGCAATAAGTGGACCTCCCCAACAAACATCTATGCCAAGCCCGTGGCTTCCGCATTTTCCAGAGAATCTTGAGAGATAGGTAAGTATAGCTCTGATGAGAGCTTTGCAGAGGTGCATATATGCGAATTTCCACCTTCCGCGGTTCTTGTTACTGCGCAGTGGTGATAGGTGGACTTGCTAATGGGTTAATTGCCAAACTTCACGGAACGTCCCGGTTCCGAGCATGCCAAAATGCAGTACCCGACGGGAGCCTAATTCTACCTTGGTCATGTGATATACCTTCTGGCTATGGCCCGATTTCCCAGACCATTAACGTCCAGGTCCAGGCATTGCATTAGGATCTCGGCTGATGCTCGGCCTCTTAGTAATGCTTCAGATGCTATCGTTCTGTTTGCTGACGGAGTGACGCAACTGCCTGCCAGTGAACGGGCATCGATGCAATAGTTCAGAACGCCATTGGGCTTTTACTTTAACCTTGAGGCAACTAATCCCATACTACCAACCCCTCTAGCGGCTGAAGTCAAGCACAAGATTACCCACCTATCCTACTCTAGACTCTTCTTGATAAGCTTTCTTGCTGTTTTTCATTTTGGGATTCTCCTCACTGCCAAAAGTTTTCTATGCCGAGCACACTACTAGAACTTACAGGACGCCACACTTTCCTAAGAAATTTTCGAGTTTACCACCCATATTTCGGGACTACCACACTCGCGTACAAGCCACACAAACAATCTAATTTGGGACTCTCTGTCGCCGAAGCTCCCAAGACACAGGCTTAAGGGATCCCGGTCAAGTCCCAGGGCCCATTGAGGGTTGCCATAGGTAAGCCCCGGCTACCAGGGAAGCGCCAAGTGTCCCTAGCTCTAGGTGCGGGTTTCCCGGGATCTTGTGTATGCATATTCCGATATCCATGGTCGGCTGAGATGTCCGGGAGAACACTTCGGAATAACCATGGACATTATACAACAACAGATCATTGATTTCCAGAATTGCTCGATTGAGGCTGAACACGAAGACGATGTTGGGCCCAGCACGCAAATGTGGTAATATCTCGAGATATGGAAGTAGGTGAGGTGAGGTGAAGCCTTTCTAGTGAAATGTTGTATACTTGCAATTTCCCACTCAGTCAACAGTTCCATCGTGGGGATAGCTTCAAGAAAAGATACCCACAAATAATTACACCTATCAAAAGGAATCTCCAAAGGCCGTTTGGGACTCCATACCTTACCTCACCTTACCGTGGCCTAAACGCGTACCTCTTAGATCTCGACTTATTTATCCAGCTGTCGCAGAATTCTGAGAATCGAGAGTACAATTGACAGCCGTCAATCCATGCATCTTGATGAATGATTACGAGTAATCATCCTTCCAGCTTTCAACCAACCTACCTCAATCATTTAGCCTCATCACATCTTTAAATCCAGTTTCATCTCATATCCCTGTCCACCCTATCCCCCATCCCCCCACATCCCTTCTCCTCTCCCCTCTCCCCTCTCCCCTCTCCCTTCTCCCCTCTCCCCTCTCCCCTCTCCCCTCTCCCACATCCCACATCCCACATCCCACCTCCCACCTCCCACACATCCCTTCTCCCT
>JAABUV010001550.1_pt1 | contig 33060 bp, 35 predicted proteins | sample 5559971 | NCBI WGS metagenome assembly JAABUV01 (sample SAMN10711881, study PRJNA513362) | rock metagenome | isolation source: Antarctica rocks | place: Antarctica: Victoria Land, Knobhead nord | collected 2015-12-19
GACATCAGCGCGACAAGAAAGATGAACTGTCGAGCAAAGAATGCAGACTAGAAACACTTCAGAATCAGACTCTGCATCACGTAGCAGAAGCATTCAAAAAAGTAAACATCAAAACTCTAGAGACAGAAACATACATGAGTTTGCTACATGTTCATCTGAACATGCTACAGAACAAGATTACGCTACACAGTCAAGTTAATGATTGAACGCAAGAGATCAGACAAGCATGCGAACTAATACGCGCTCATTTGACGAGAGTTAATCACGTCATTTCTCGCTCACTCGTCATCAAGAAAATAGTACTTCTGAATGTCTTCATTCAAGAAGATGCAAAGATACAGTCAAGATGCAGACGACACATTTTCTTCTTCACAATGATTTCAACAAGCGATAGCATCGCAATAACGCAGTATCACAAAGATTAATGAAATCAACAATAAGAAAAGTACAGAGAACACGTTGCAGACATCAACATAATCTCAGCACAAAGATTGCATCTGAGCAATAAGATGATAAAGATGTGTGATGATTTTCAGAAAGCAGAAAGCATTCTTGCAATGCACATCAGAATTGAACGCATAGATCTGAACGTTTATCTGCACTTTAGAAACGTTTCAGACATAAATAGCTTGTGATGCAACTGCGAATGAAGTCATCAGATGACGAAGCATGTACTCATGCACTGCTTAAACTGATTGCATCTGCGATCAAGAATGCTACAAGATGCTGACTTCTTGAACTATTGAATAATTGTCGTCATCACGAAGAGTCTCAAAGCAGTAGCGAAGATGATGATGAAAACAAAGCTCTTGAAGCAATTTAAAGTGACTAAAACACTCATTCTTTAACGTGCAATCAATGCGAACAAATTTGATACATAGTCTCAAAACTCACTGTTTCAACTGCGTGAAGCAATCATGTAGACTGCAAGTGATTTTCTATCTCAGAGAGTTTTGTTCACTTGATACAGATAGCATTAAGTTTTTCATAAGTTGATCTAATCGATGTCACAAGAATGTATGAATTTATTATTATTATTATTATTATTATTATTATTATTATTATTATTATTATTATTATTATTATTATTATTATTATATTTTTATGAAACTTTAAAGTAAAATACAAATAACTTTGTTGATTACTATAATCTTTTTTATCAAAAGAAAGAATATTCTTTGATGAAAAATCTTTCATTGATTAACTGTTTAAAGCATAATGTTAATTATTTCACTTAAATTATCATTTTCTTTTAATGAAATTTCAATGAAACTTAATCATTTATTTTTCATTAATAAATTTAAACATTCTTTAACATTAATGAAAAGTTTCAACAATTTAAACATCATCAATCTCATTTCATCTTCATTATTATTTCATTCATTAAATTCAAGAACATTTTTACATTAACTAGTAATTTTTTAAGTTTAAAAATCATTACTTTTGTGATTATTATTTTAACAATATTTTCATTTTTTTTCTTTCATCTTTCAATGAGTTAATGAATTTAAACTTTATTATTATCATCATTCAAGATAAAATTTGAATCATTTTTGAAATTAAGAAAATTTATAACAAGTGAAAGTTATGTTATTATTGCAAGTTATAACATTTGAGTAAAATTATTAAAGAATATTCAAATAAAAAGTTTTTCACTTTGCATATCATGAATGTTTATGACAGTAATATCATTAATATAAATGAAGAAATTTCATTGTTTACAAGAAAAGTTTAGTTTTTAAACTAAGTCATGCTTAGAAATTTGTATATATATCATTTTATTTACTAGTTTCAATCTTCTCATTCTCACTTTAATTATATAAAAAGTTTTTTGCTAAATTTATTTTAAAACTCTTTGAATTTAATTCAACATTCAAAAATAATCATATGATAATATTTTATATTTTACATCAAGTTTAATTTAAAGTTCTTATTTTCATTCTGATTGATAATAAAATCTTTGCTTATATTTTCATAAATAAATTCTTCACATAATAACATTATTTTTTCTTGCATTAATTAATTTATTCTTGCAAACTTTAAGAATTTAATGATTAAATTGTTTTAATCAATAATATTATTTATATTATTAAAATCACAATGATTTTTAATGAACATATTAAAAAACTATTTTTTTATATTATTGAATTAAGTCAATATTTTATCATCATGAATTTATCATGACTTCATTATCACATCATTGATGTTAATTTTAAGCATAATATTTTTATTTTATTTTTATTTTTTTATTTTAATCATTATTGTTCATTTCTTGTCAAGATTTATGATTTTAATCAATAAGAAAAAAATTTCTCATTTAAAATTAACAAAGTAACTTTCTTTTAATCTTGTTTTTAATTTACTTATAAAAAGCAACTCAATTCATGAATCATTTATAAAAAGTAATTCAATTTACAAATTGTTTATAAAAAGTAATTTAACATTCAATTTACTTGTAAAAAGCAATTTAATCTTTTATTTACTTAAAAGAAGTAACTCAATTTTCAGTTTACTTGCAAAAAACAATTTAGTTTCTCATTTATTTAAAAGAAGCAACTTAATTTTCAGTTCATTCATAAAAAGCAATTCAGTTTTCAATTCACTTGTAAAAAGTAACTCAGTTTCTCATTTACTTATGAAAAGTCAATTAATACTTAACTTATTCATAAAAAATAAATCTTGTTCAGTTTTATTTTTCATTTGAAACAAGAAACTTTTAATTATATTTTTAAAATTATTTAAAAAGAATATTCATTAAAAATTAAATATTAAAAAAAATTTCTTTTTAAAACTTTTATTATTTTTTAAACAAATCAATTTAATTGATTTTTTATACAACTTAATATAATTAAGTTGAAAGTTTAAAACTTTGATCATGCTGTTCATGTCAAAAACATTAAAGTATTTAATATCATTTTAAGAAAAATTAATGTTTTTTTAAATTTTAAATCAATTTCATTTTTTAATTTAAACTTTGATAAATTAAAATTACATTACATGATTTTAATTATTTATTTAAAAAACAATTAAACTTTTGCTCAGTTTTTGTCTTATTTTCAAAATAATATATATAATAAAAATCTTCATTTGAATCTTCATTAAATGAAAAAGAAATTTTATTTAACTGCATTCATGACATAAGAAAATCTTAAAGTTTATTAATAAAGTAAAAATGTTGATTTAATCATAATTTTATCATTCAAATATTTTGAGTTTTTAAACATTTTTTTCAAGAAGTACATTGATATTTTATTTTTGCATTAAACTCATGATCATGTCATACATTTTAAAAAAAATGTTTAACTCTCAGTTTTTACTTTATATAATATGAATCATGATGAAATTTTAAAACTTTATTATTATTTGAATGAAAATTTGAGCAAAGATTTTATTTGAATTAATCACTTTTAAATGATCACTTTTGTTTTTTTCATTAAAAAACTTGAAAAAAATCTTTACTTTTGCATGAATTATTGAAATTTGAACATTATTATAATCAAGAATTAATATTCTTTGTCTTTAATTTTAAAAATGCTAAATCATTTAAATTAAGTTAAAATTTTTATTAAATTGAATATCATTTTTACATTTAATCAACTTTGAATTAAAGAAAAAAATGAAACTTTCATTATTTTTTGCATTTGATTTGAATTATTCAAGTATTTAATCATACTTTTTAATTTATATAATAAATTTGTTCTATTTTAAAAGTACATCAATAATATTTCTTACAAATATTTAAATAAGTTTTATACAATTTATTTAAATGATATTTTGATTTATTTTAATAATAAACTTAAACATGAAATTCATGTTAAACTCATTTTGCAAAAGTTGCAAAAAGCAAATTTTCAAATAAATATAATTAAATGTAAGTTTTATGTCACTTAAGTTTTATATTTAAAATTAATAATCATCATTAAAGAAATTAAGATGAATTTTTCTAAAATAAACATCATTATTAATTGATTCATTCTGATCAACATTAAAAACATTTAAAGTTTTTTAAATTTCATGAACTTTTATAAAAAATTTATTTATGATTATAGTAAAATAATTATCTTGCTCACTCATCTCATCAAAAAAAATGTATTTTTTGTTTGATTTTAAAAATGTCAGATTGCATTTAACATTTTTAAGAAAATTTTCACTTTTAAAATTATTCTTCATCATTATAATTCAAATTATAAAATTATGATAGAAATCAATGTTTTAAACTATGTATTCAAAAACATTCTTTTTTAATATGATAAAAACAAAATTTTTCATTTAATCATTTACTTTTTAAAAAAGCATAATTCAATCAAGTGTAATTATGAAATTTATAATAAAAAACTTATGATCATTATTTGCACTTTCAAGAAATAATGATTAAAGCTTAAAAACTTTATTTACTTTGTAATTTACTTTCAGATGTTTATCATGTTGAGTTTGATATCTTCTTGAATTGAGCAAAGCGCGTCAATACAGCTCATCGTCGCTTTTTCAGATCATAAATATTCGCTCGTTTCTCTTCAACTTTCAACATTTCTTCTCATTTTCTTTGTTTCTTTCGCCTGAACTTTTTGTCGACTTCTCATTTTCATTTCATGATTCTTTGCTTGAATCTCAATTTGCATCTGAAAGAAGTCTCATCTTTGCAATGATTGATTTTATTGATTTTGTTTGAAGACGCGCACTTTTTTTCTTGACTTCTTGAATCGCTGTTCTTCGCGTTTCTCATCTGCGTCTTTTAAAGTGATTCTCGATCTTTCTGTCTTTCTCTCTCAGTGTTCTTCTGTTTTCTGCTCATAGCTGACCTTCTGTTTCTCGCTTCATTAGCGTGACAATTATTATTCATGAGATGTTGAGTGATCATCATCGTCATGACAAGAGCGCAAGCAAGATGAAGTCTGCTCAGAGTTATCATCTGTGCATCAAGATCAATTAAATAAATGTCTCACATCATTCTGAGCGTTTTTTCTACTGTGTCATCGATGAATGAATGATGTGATGCTGTTGCTAGCAATTTGATGACATCTTCTGTTGAAGTTTGACTTACGACAATTGAGCAGTCTTGTTTAGTTCAGCTTGACTGAATTTCGAGCATCAGTTAATGCTGACGTGACAGCGACTTAATTGAGAGAATATGCATATGCACTGCGCAGTACTGTCTGAATTGAAACTCTGAACTGTGAAAGAGATGATATTTTTCTGTGTTGTTCTGTGTTATCTTGTCAAACACTCTTCATTCTTGTCATCTGCATTGAAAATTTCTCAGCTCATAAAGAGATTGTCTCAGTCGTGTCAATGCTGAGTCATGAAATCTTGATGAGTCATCGACGATCAGCTTTAAAAAGAACAATTCGCGCAGTCTGAATGCTTCTTAATGTTCTGCAAGACATTCTACAAGACATTCTGTGAGATGTGATTTCTGAAAATATCAGCTGACTGCTACAGAAAAGACTTTTAAATACACATTCTGTTGAGAAATATTACACATGAATTGAATGACAAGAGAACAGAGAAGAGAAAAAAGAAATCATTGAGAACTGAGCAATTCTTGAGAGTTGTATGCAGTTAAAAGAATGCTTACGAAGATTCAGAAAGACAGCGTAAAGATAATGTGACTTGCAATGAAATTGAGTGTATCTCGTACAGAGAGCAATTAATGAGTCATGACATATAATTCATCTTGCGCTCTTCTTTAGAACAGATACTGATTTTCATCGTTTTCTTATTTACAAGATTTTCTTGCAATTTTATTCTATCATGACTGTTGTTGACATGATCTTCATTCACTTCTATCAATCATCGTTGATCACGAGCTCATGTCTCAGTCTAAAGTCATCAACTTGAGATAGTGTTGACGAAAGATGTGATGCAATCTTACAGCGCAACAGATGAAATAAATCTTTCAAGATGAATTACAAGATTGAATCTCAGCTTCAAAGCAAGCTGACTGAAGAAATCAGAGTCGAGAATGAAGATATTTTTAAAACTCAGCGTCATGAGAAATTCATTTAATAAATGCAGAAAACTTGAAAAGAGCTGAAAACAATCGAGACGACAACGACAGTGATATCACTAATGAGAAAGATCTTTGTCTTTCATTTATCGAGTCTTTCGAAAATTCTTGCAACCTTTTGTTTGAAATCAAGAAGAATACATCTTTTTCATTGAAGAAGATTGATCAAGCTCTGTTTGATGACAAATTCTTTAACATTGATGACTTTCTTCGTCTCTTCAGAGTCTGTGCAGTCTTATTAGCTTCAGAGAAATCTCAGCTTTGTGAAGATGTCACACAATCATCAATGAAGCAGAGTTCTTTATCGAGAATGTCGAACTCAATGTTCTCTATCAATGACGAGTCTATGATCGCAACGATCACATTGAAGATTTGAGATTTTCTCAAGCGCAAGGCAAACACAGTCAATATGAACGAAGACAGCAGAGTCAAGATTCATGATAAGACTATATTCACTTCAACTTCAACGTGTCTAACAATCTTACAGAACAGTCACTTGAAGTTCTCAATAATATCAAAATCAATAAGTCATTTATCAAATTAATCTTCAAATCTAGTGATGAGCGAAACAAGAATTCAGACATCATGTTGACTAGAACGTTCTTTAAGTCATTGAGCAAGCAGATATTGACTTTTTCAGAACTGAGTGAGCTCAACTTCAAGCGTAAGACACAGACTAAGCATTCAGATCAATGCGCATGTCTTCATTGTTGTGAGCACGTCTGATAATTCTAGAAGACTCGATCATGATCAACAATATCAATGAGAACAGAATCAACATCGATGATCATGATTCTTCTTCATTGAAGAAGCATAGAGAATCAAAGAAAGCGACTTTACAATCTGTATTCAAAGTTTCATCTGAACTTGAATTTTACTATAATTGAGCGCTTCAAGATCACAAGAATATTGCAAGCTTAAATCAATTGAGTGAGCTTGATGAAAGTTAAGATAGAACAGAACGTGAATCTTTAATACAAGAGTAAAACGATGTCTGACATTTCACAGACAACTCATTTATGATGCAGAATGAGAACATCAAGACTGATGACAAGAACACTTCTGCTGAGATAGCAAACATTATGTCTGAGATTGATACTGCAGAGACTCAGCTCAACGCACTTTGTTCAACAAAAGAGTCAACGACACATCATTGCTTAAATTCTAATGCAATCGCTGAGTCTTTTGATCGTTTATTCTTCTCTAGCATCACTTCATTCAAGAATCGTGAAAGATGATCTGTTCATGCAAATGTTCACAATAAGAGAACGTCAGTCATTGTCAAATTCGTCAGCATTATCATCATCAGATCACTTGTCATCGAGCAACATCAGAATTCTGATGACTCAGCAGAGATAAAGAAGCAAAAGTGAAAAATTACGAAGATTTTTGAGAAGAGAGCGATCGAATTAAAAACGAAATACAGAGTACGCTGAGAAAATACATGATTGCTCAGCAGTGAATTGAGAAGTGCACAGAGATTGTTGAAGAAGTTTAAGACAAAAGATTGAGAACAGCATGAACGTAAACAAAGTAGATTGACTCGAATGAACAAAGATCAATGATCATGCATTTGTTCATAATCACATCATGAGTGTATGTATGCTCATGTCTCTGCGTCAAGCAAGCACGCAGTCTCTTCGTTGTCAAAGACTCAGCTGCAGCATGAAAGAAGATGAAGAGATTGATTTGCAAAATTGATTGATCATCAATGAAGAACAGAAAAGCAAGCGAAGATAAGAGCATATTTCAAGATTTGTTAACTATTTTAGAGCTTGAGTCTGCTGCATATTGAATTAAAATAATGCAATAAAGAATGAGAAGAAAGTTGTTGTAGTCACTTCTTGTACTAAACGTCTAAGAGAGACTTTCAAAATCACTGTCAATCATATCTTCAAAAGAAAACTTTTAAGCTCATTATTTCAGAAGATCTGACGTTGTTTGTCTTCTATGATTCAATATTGACTCATTCAAGCTGCATGAAGCATCATCTTGCACTGTCTCAGAAGAGTTTTTCTGAGAGACGTTATCTTGAATAGCTTACACTGTTTATAAATGACGAGACACTAGAGACACTCATCTCACTGCTCAAGTTACAAGCTCAATCACGATGTATCATATCAAATTGAAGCGACGTGTCAGAATTATGTAAAACAGAATGCTATAGCGAAAAAGATGTCTAAAGATGAAGCAGAACTGCAGCAGATAAAGAGAATGTCAACAGTAAATATCATTACTAAATTTGTTGACTACTCAAGCAAGTCTGTTATCAATGAAAAGCATTGCAGTTTTCAGTCTTTGCTGACTCAGAACTTATGAACTTATTAAGTAGTTTCATTAACACTCTCAATATTTAATCGATCATGAACACATGCAATAATAAATCTAGTAGATGAGTAAATCTAGAAGATAAACTAGATACAGATGAGTAGATAAATAAATAGATAAATATGTTTCGCTGTAAAAGAGTATTTTCTCGTGTATCTGAAAGATAAAAGATGACGAAGAAGAAGAAAACTTCGCTCGAGAAATCTCTATAAGTGTCAGTCAATATTCTTGTGAATTCTGAAGATGCAAATCAATAATGTCATGAAACTCTGCTCAAAAAAGATTTATCAATGATAGACAGTATTCTCAGAAGATGTTGATCAGCGCTTATGAGCTTTGCTCGAAAAATCTTCATCAGTAGTAGTCAATATTCTCAGAAGATGCTGATTGATAGAAATCTTTATCAATGATGAGCTACGATCAGAATTGTATGAGACAATGAGTTAGCTGAATGAGAATCTGCAATCATCAAAGCAATTATTTCAAGTATCTTTTCAAGTCTCATGTGATCTGCAAGAATGTTATCACTGATCAATTCAAGTTCTGTGCTCTTGAGAGAATAATTAGTAGTCAATATTTTCAGAAGATGTCAAGCAGCATTCATGAGTCATGCTTGAGAAATCTCTATCACTGATAAACAGTTTTCTCAGAAGATGTTGATCAGCACTCATGAGCTTTGCTCAAGAAGTCTCTATCACTGATAGACAGTATTCTCAGAAGATGTCGATCAGCGCTCATGAGATCTGCTCGAAAAACCTCTATCAATGATAGTCAGTATTCTCAGAAGATGTCGATCAGCACTCATGAATCATGCTCGAGAAGTCTCTATCAGTAGTCATGCTCGAGAAATCTCTATCAGTGATAGACGATATTCTCATGAACTTTGAAGATGTCGCTCAGCACTCATGAGTCATGCTCGAGAAGTCTCTATCAGTAGTCATGCTCGAGAAATCTCTATCAGTGATAGACGATATTCTCATGAACTTTGAAGATGTCGCTCAGCACTCATGAGTCATGCTCGGGAAAGCTCTATCAATGTGATCAATATTCTCAGAAGACGTCGATCAGCACTCATAAGTTATGCTCGGAAAATCTCTCTCAATGATAGGCAGTATTCTCAGAAGATGTCGATCAGTCATGCTTGAAAAGTCTCTATCAATGATAGTCAATATTTTCAGAAGATGTCGATCAGCGCTCATGAGCTCTGCTTGGAAAACCTCTATCAGTGATAGGCAGTATTCTCAGAAGATATCGATCAATAGTGTCGTGAATCTCTGCTCAAGAAGTCTCTATCACTGATAGACGATATTCTCAGAAGATGTTGATCAGTAATCATGAGTCATGCTCGAGAAACCTCTATCAATGATAGTCAGTATTCTCAGAAGATGTTGATCAGCACTCATGAGTCATGCTCAAGAAGTCTCTATCAGTAGTCATGCTTGAGAAATCTCTATCAATGATAGACGATATTCTCATGAACTTTGAAGATGTCGCTCAGCACTCATGAGTCATGCTCGAGAAAGCTCTACCAATGTGATCAATATTCTCAGAAGACGTCGATCAGCACTCATGAGTCATGCTCGAAAAACCTCTTTCAATGATAGACAGTATTTTCAGAAGATGTCGATCAGTCATGCTTGAAAAGTCTCTATCAATAATAGTCAATATCTTCAGAAGATGTTGATCAGCACTCATAAGTCATGCTCGAGAAATCTCTATCAATGATAGTCAATATTTTCAGAAGTTGTTGATCAGTCATGCTTGAGAAACCTCTATCAAAATCTCTATCAATGATAGACAGTATTTTCAGAAGATGTTGATCAACACTCATGAACTCTGCTCGAGAAATCTCTATCAATGATGAGCGATATTTCTCTTTTCTTTGAATCACGTTCGTATTGAAATCGCGTTCTTGCAGCATCATTTTCGAAGAAGAGAGATGAGCAGAAGAAGAAAATTAAGCAGAAGAGTCTCAATAAATCTGAAATGCAAACTGTCTGTGACGTGTGACAACAGCAGCAGTCTTTTGAGCATTGCTCTGACGTTTATTATTTAAATAGCTGTTAAAAGATATAAAAGACATATTGCAGAAGGTAAAAACATGCTGTTAACGATCAAGAACGAAGTGAAGCAGTGTAAACATGTAATAGATTTAACTTTGACTTTCTAACTGTAATAGATTTAACTTTGAATGATTAACTGTAATAGATTTGACTTTTCGATAAAAGAGTCAATATCTTTACAAAGAGAGAAATTAAGATTTAAGATTAAGATTTAAGCACGTTAAAGAAAAAGAAATTAAAATCAGTCAGTAGAAGCAACTGCGTTGCTAATTAAAGATGATTACATAACTACGCGCTTGTTTTGTAAAGCTATGCAATCTAAAGACTGTCATTGTTTCGTAGTCGTGCTTGCATGAGATCAATATTTTATACATATGTAATAATCTTCTGATATATGCAGAGACTCGAAATCATAGTGAAAATCATTCAATCGAAAGATCATTCAATCTGAAGTGAAAGTGATTGTTTTTTCTTATTGCTATCTAATAAATCACATCTCAATGAGTTTCTGAGTCTGTCTAAATGAAAATCTTAGTGAGAAACTCTCATTTCATTTCGAGTCATCATAATGCTTTATCTGCTTCTTTATCTTCAATGTTCTCTACTTCACTGTCATTTTTCTTTTCTGCTGCTTCGTTTTTATATTCTGTAGTATCTTCTTTATCTTTCTTTACTGCTTTTGAATTCAGATCATCTCGTATCTCACTCTCATTTCAAACATCACTTTGAATGACTCTTACTGAATTCTGTGCTAGTTGTGAAAATGAGAAGACATCTTGAATCACACTCTCGTTTCTTACAGATCTCTTCATCTGTAATTGAAAATGATGAGTCAAATGATTCTTCTCACTTTCTCACAATGAATACTGAAAATGACTCTCAAATCTTGTGATTGTCTAAGTGTAAAGCAGACATTTTCATGCAAGTGATAAAATCTGATGCATCTTGCAATTCTGACTTTGTTTTGTACTAAAAGAAGTAAGCTTTCATTCTTCAACTGATCATGTTGTTGACATTGATCTTGAACACTTACTGATTACGAGAAATGATCAAGAGAGAAAAGCTGAATGTTGCGCTTGAAACGTTCAATTTACTGCTTGTTGTCAGTTTCAGTTACTTTCAATTGTTTTCTATCTTAAGCTCAGTTACAAATCTCAAAACATGCTATCATATTTTCGACTGATCTCGATTCAACGAACGCGCACTCTCTTCAGAGTAATGATTCTTTCTCTCACTCATTCACTACTGTTGACATCAATCTGCAATGAAGAACAGTTTTGTGACTCAATAAATCATTCAATCATGACTGACTAAAGCAACAATAACATCATTTATTCATAGAATGTTGTTCAGCAGTCTTCAATGATCACACTGTCGATCATTGATATGTTGAATTATTGAATCAAGAGTCTCTTGAAGAACGTCTCTTTTTCTAAAAACTTCACAGTGCGCTTTCTTCTTCATTAACACGTAAACAAAAGCATGAACTGATAATAATTACATCATGCAACAGAAGAGTATGACGACTTAAATCTGAGAAGAGCATCAGCTAAGAATCATGATGAGAAACTGCATGCTTGCTGAATGCGTCTATACATCAGTCGTTCAAAAGAAAATGAGATTGACAATTGATTAAGTGTTATCACTGAATTCAACGTCTGCTAGTCTTCAGTTATCTTCTCTTCGTTTACACTCTTCAGTATCAGTCTATAAGATACTCAAGTGATAATAGCATATTTTCATGATCAGACGTAGTTTTTCGATAGAAATGAGCAGAGGCAAATCACGTGATCTTCGAGCTACGTCATCAACTCATGCTTTTCGCTTTCGATTAGCATATTTCTTTAATCGCTGTCGAAGAATCACTTTTAGCATATTCGCTTAATTGATCAATAAAAATCATAGAATATCACTCTGAACTGATTTTATTGATGCTATTCAGATGCTATTGTGATATGCAGCTCAACAAGAATCGTCTCTACATAGAGAAATATCATAGATATCACAGTCAAAGATAGAACGCTTTTCTCGCTCGCTATCATCTAAATTTGATGTAATTTCATTGAGAACTTGTCGATTTCTAGACCTGATTGTTCTGTCTATCTTCTTGCACTCACGACAGTTCTCAAGACTTTTTCTTTTGCAGATTTGATGATCATCTAAATATATCATTGAACGTTCAATTGCAGACTCAATTGACGTTCTTTTTCGCTTCAGAAATCATCTTTCAGAGATCTGAATAAGATCTGTAGTCAGAGTCGTTCTGAATTCACTATGAACAATGTATTTAGTCTTCTTCAAAATCTCTGAATGCAAAGAGAGTTTATAAACATTGATCACACTGATTTCAATCAAGAACTTGTACAAGATCTTATGTTCTTCTGATCTACATCGATGATTGTATGCATAGAAAGCTCGTAGCTGATCAGTCTGATCAACAGCTCTCATGTAGTGATTATAAACGTCATCAAAGTTTGAAATTGAAAGCATTGCACAAGATTTATCATCAAATGAAGTTCTTGCAGTCTTAGCACTGATAAATGTTTTAGAAGATCTCTTTCTATTGCGAATGATGTAGATCTGATCATCAAACATAGTTGATTGAAACAAGACGATAGCGTTGTCTTTTCAGATGAATTGCATGATCTGATTATCAGAGATGATCATCATTTTAAGCTCTTTTCAGAGTATTTTATCTTGTTTCTTGTCTTAAGTCTTCAGTTGAACAAATTTCTTGTAGATTTCAAAGTTTGAACGAGCTGTGTTGATGACTTCATAGTCTCTTTTTCGTAAATATAATAGAAGCTTGTGACTTGTGAAGAGATTGTCTAAGAACACTTCGTAGACGTAGTCTGATTGCTTAGACAATTGATCAAGAAGATCTGCTATCATTGTGACTGTTTTATTACTTTCTAGTTTCTTTGAAATCTTGACATTCAAAGATTCTTTGTCACGCTGATGATAAATTCAGGCTAGAACGTAGTCTTCGTCAGCTATCACTCAGATCTTGTAGTCTTCAGAAGTGAGTTTCGTGAGTATGATAAGCATATCATGCAATCGACTCTTGAATCGCTGCATTACTTCATCTACAGTCACAAATCAATCAGATTTTCAGTGTTTTTTGCATGTCTCTTCGAGCAAGATATTAATAGACTCTGTCTGATGAAGAAAAGTCAGTTTTTTCAACTAATTTAGATGAGAAACACATATAATTTAAATGAGAAACACACTTACTTTCTGAAAGACAGCGTTATCTGATCTGAATTTTGATTTATAGTCGAAGAAATACAAATTTCGATCAATATTTTCATATCTGTTCAGAGTCATTGCTTCTCGAATCAACGAATGAAGAGACTTATTTAGCTTGATATTTCAGTAGTCAGAAACTTGAGATTCTTTATGAAGACTCATATAGATGCATATTTCAAAGTATGTCTTGTTGCGAAGCGTGTCAACATTGAATAGAGTCTAGTCAATAGACTCTAGAAATTTCAATATGTGAACAAGAAACAGCGATGTTTCGAATCGAAATATGCTGAAACATTTCATTTATTTGAGTTCTAGCAAATCGACTACTTCGTTTCTTTGTTCGCTCTACTATAGATACAGCTCGAAACTGTCTTCTTTCTTCTGTATTCTTAGTTTTCTAGTTAGAGCTATCTCTATTGATCAAACATTCTATTCAGCTACGCACTATCTCGCTGCAGTGTGATTAAATTCTAGGCACGATCTCAACATTAAACTAAGAATTCGTTTATCACATGATATTGATTTCATTACTCATTCAAGCTACTTGACGAACAACGAAATAAGTATAAAGAAATTTGTTTTACCTGATGATCGACGCAATCAAAAGACAGAACAACATCAGAGAGTCAATAAAATCAACGACAAGACTGTTTGAATTGCTAGAGAATTTATCGCTCATTAAGTACGCACAGTTCACTCGATTAAGAGAATCACGATAAAGAATCTTCGTGAATTGCTCTAGAATCAACTCATTCTCGTGAAGCAGACGAGTGAAAATAAGCTGTTCAACTCATCTCTTTCTCTCTTCGTCTCAAAAAAGCTTGTGAATCAGTTGAGTCAAAATAATCTGTGTCATCAAATTCGATTCAACTCGATTCAAATTCAGATCAATTTAGTGAGTCTGCTACAAAGATGCTGTCAATGCAATGATCTATCTACTCACATCGCTTTATCTATCAGTGAATCGATCTACCTCGTGTTTCTGTGTCAACTAGTGAGTCTGCTTCAATGACACGATCAGAATCAACCTCTTTGATGAGCTAGTCGATTCTCTTCTAGTGAGTCTGCTACAAAGACGCTGTCAATGCAATGATCTATCTACTCACATCGCTCTATCTATCAGTGAATCGACCTACCTCGTGTTTCTACGTCAAATAGTGAGTCTGCTACAATAGACATTTCGATGATCTGAAAGATCAATAGAAAGATTGATAGAAGAACGAGCGTCAAGCTCTACGTCAGTGCTATGAACTACATTACAAGTCATAGAAACATGATTTTTAAAGAGAAGAAAGTAATGTTACGAAGTGTATCGACATTGAATAGAGTCTAGTCAATAGGCTCTAGAAATTTCAATATGTGAACAAGAAACAGCAATGTTTCGAATCAAAATATGCTGAAACATTTCATTTATTTGAGCTTTAGCAAATCGACTACTTCGTCTCTTTGTTCGCTTTACTATAGATACAGCTCGAAACTGTCTTCTTTCTTCTGTATTCTTAGTTTTCTAGTTAGAGCTATCTCTATTGATCAAATATTCTATTCAGCTACACACTATCTCGCTGCAGTGTGATTAAATTCTAGGCATGATCTCAACATGTCTTCAGTTTTAGCTCATCTGTGTTCGAAAATGATCTGACTTTAAAATCTCTTTCTTTTTCTCATTTGTAACTTTTATTGACGTATATATTGATGTGTTTTGCTATCGTTTGAAGCATTTCGAAGAAGAAATAGAGACTTCATAGACTCGCAGCATCTAAAGAGCTGATATCTGAAAGTATATTAACTCAACTGACGTTTGAAGATATCTGAATAGACTCAAATCGATCATTTATATCAGTGATAAAACGCAGATTAGAACAATCAGTTTCTAAATCAGTTGAATCAGATACTACGTTGCAGAAAGACATTATTGAGATGAGTCAGAACGATAAAAGAGCTTTGTTGACATTGTTTCTATTTACAAAAAATAATCTTTTGACGAAATCTTATCGAATCTGATTAGCGTTAACCTTAAAAATTAACCGAATTCTAACAGCGATTAAAGAGATAGAGTCTTAGAAGATTCTTCGTTCAACTATTTACAGCGTAATGCATCTTTATTTGTAAGGTAAACAGTAGCAATTCACGAGAGCGCACTATTGCTGTGTTCTACGTTAGGTTGTTTTTGCTTGCTTTTCACACTGCTATGCTGCATCTCACAGTCAACTTTCAGAGTGAAAGGGCAGAATAAGACTTACACATTCTTCTTTCCCCCTTACGCTTCTGAACTTCGCTGATATATTGCTAACTCGTTAGGAAAGATAGCTCAAATCAAGAACTTCAACAGAGAAGTACTTAGGCTGTTACTATCCCATCAACCTCGTTGTCACAGTGCTCTTTCAGTCTCGAGCCATTCTTTTTCATGTTTTACAAGATTTTCAACGTCATGCTCGACGCTCGATCGATTGATCGTGCGAGCTTCGCGAGACTAGACATCAGCAGAGGTTCGATTCTTCAAGAGGCAGATTGGCGAGAGTGATCGGCAAGGGAGCAGAAAGCGGCTGAGGGAAGCAATGAGGAGGAATGGGCAGCAGAGAGAGAGCAGAGGAAAGCAAGAAGACGTGATAGAATTATACACGCGAGACACAGCGATCACACTTTGTTTTACACGCGAGATCACATAGCAGTCCTAGTACGCCGAGTCTATGTACATTCCCAGTTCAAACGAAGTCGATGCTCAATAGTTGAACATTTAATTCCTCTGAACTAAGGTGATGGTCGCGTTGGAAATTAGTAGGGATCGGCTACATATGGTAGGGCTACATACGGTGCGTCAAATTGATCTTAGGGTCATAATTATTTTGAGTTTTGAATTTTGCATCTACTTCAATCACCTACTTCATCATCTATCTGCTTGTTTACTAATCAGCTACTTCATCAGCTACTTCACCACCTACTTGCTCATCTATTCGCCACCCTACTCGCCACCCTACTCGCTCACCTACTCGCTACCCTACTCGTTCACCTACTTGCTCACCTACTCAGCATTCTACTCGCTCACTTACTCGCTTCAAAACACGCTGCAAAACACGCTGCAAAACAAGCTTAATGCGACGCGCTCTAACACGCGTTATTCGCTTCATGGCCTGTTTCATAGTATGCTTCATACATGCTTCATAGCACATGCTAATTAGCTCAATAAAAAGCACCCTGCATGACTCTCTATCAAGCTTCGAATTACTCCATATTCAAGAATCACATTTGATTTCTACCGAGCATCAAATTCGCACCCTATCAAACATCAAATTCGCTCCCTACATGCTCACCTACCTACATGACTTCCCATCAAACTCTCTATTAAAATCCCTACCAAACTCTCTATATAATCAATAATTAGTTAGTTAAATAATTAGTTAAATAATCAATTACATAATCAATTATATTAATTCATTTACGAAAATGATGAAAATGATAACGATGAAAGCGAATAAAGCGATGAAAAGCGATGAAAATGATGAAAATGATGCAAAAGAAGCTCTGAGCCATATGCGTGCGGTTCTAAAAGCCCTGAGCTCACAGTGATGAACTCAAAGAGACGCAGAACGAAGATCTTGACTCAGAAAGCTTTTGAAGCTCAGAACATTCTGAGCTAGCTCGAAACTCTCTGAGTCGATTCACAAAATTGTCGTTGAATGAAGAAATTTAAGCTGCTTTCGAAGTTCGAAATTCGAAACTCAAAATAGTTATGACCCTAAGGTCGATTTGGCGCACCGTAGCTACATTAATACTGGTCGAGGCGGTGATCTCGATCAATCCGGCCCGCATTCCCCAAGCGCCTACTAAGCTACGAAAACGACTTGGGAACGGCACGAACCAACACATGATCGTCTTGGCTAGTGGGCATGAGGTACGGAATGCAGAGGCTTCGGAAAAATGAAAGATGGCTTCCAATCCAGGAGGGCGAGAAGACATCATCCGCCCCAAAGATGCCAGACGTCCTCAAGAACCTGGCGAGGAATGACCACCAGACTCCGAATACCCACCTGGAAGGTGTTAGGAAATATCGGATGGTAATAGATACGCCTCCAGGATCATGCAGCATCACATTTGCCCGAGTTTCGTACTCACTATCGTGGGTGTGGGGAAGGACACATTCATTGGACAACCCCACGGTTATCCCCAGCACTACCTTAATCAAGTTGGCTCAGCCAACTTGGCTGAACACAATGCGCTGCACAAATGCGGCACTTTTGGGATGAAACAAGTCTTATATCCTAACGAGACTGCGCTGTCCTGCGGAGTAATGGCTTATAGGAAGCAGGTCTTTACCATCCTCATTTCTGCGAAATGGCTGACTTGACTCGTGAATACGCCCGCAAGTGTGTTGACTCCATTCGGGTAAATAATGGGGGCATCGAGGCTAGCGATCGCAAGAAAACCCCCGAGCCGGTACTACAGGCATTACAGAGTGTTAGGAAACAATTGGCGGCTTCCACAGCGACGTACCGTCTAACACCATCATTGAGTTTGTAAACTTTGCTCACGATTTTCCCAGTCTCGCCGAGGAACTCTATACAAGACCAACGCGATTTGTTTTTGAGCTCGTCCAGAATGCTGAGGATAATCAGTACAAACGCGCGCATGCTGCAGGCACGGATCCGTATCTGAATTTTTCGATCGACCGGGATAAGATCGTGATTGACTCGAATGAAGACGGGTTCTTGGAAGAGAATGTGAACGCAATCTGCAAAATCAAGACAAGTACTAAAAAAGGAGTACGAGGATACATTGGAGAGAAAGGAATCGGTTTCAAATCAGTCTTTAAGATTGCCTCCAAAGTCCATGTTCAATCCGGACCATTTTCATTCTCGTTCAACTACGGCGGCGATGACGAAGATGGGATGGGTATGGTCACGCCATTCAACGACATACACGAAGACCTACCTGGAGATGTCCGTACTCGATTCACGTTGGCACTTAAGGATGATACAGATTTCGAAAGCCTTGTTAAGGAGTTTGCAGATCTACCGGACACGCTGCTCTTGTTTCTGACAACACTGAAAAGGCTTAGAATATCCATCGACGACTCTGATGAGATATCCGAAACAAATTTTGAGTATAGATACGACGAGACCTCTGGCAAAGGGTTACTGACCAGAAACTCGGCTAGAGGGAAGCCGAAAGTATTCCATTTTTACATAAGTGAGAAATTAATCCAAAACTTACCGACTGACAAAGCTCGAAAGGATGTGAAAGAAGCGCAGGTGGTCCTCGCTTTCCCAGTGAATGGCCAAGATGTCCCTATCGTTACGCAACAATATGTATTCGCCTATTTGCCCATTCGCAAAGTTGGCTTTTCTGTAAGGAGTCATGCATTGGTGATTATCCAGAGTCTGCTCTTGAACTCACTGTTTTTAGTTCCTAATTCAGTCCGACTTCATTACCCAGGCGAGCAGAGAAGATGTCCTTGACACCAAATGGAATCATAATCTACTTCTCGGAAGCGCCGAAGTCTTTGTTGATGCTATACTTCGATTTTGCAGTCACCCTACTCTTCAATACACGTGGTTACGATACTTACCAAGCCCAGATATAGCAGGCCCTTACTGGACACAGTTGCGGGGCATGATCGTCCTTCGTCTAAAACACAAGCCGATCCTGCGGCCGTGGAGCGATGGCGTTTCACGATGTATTAGCCAACTCAAAATTTTGCATAAAAGATTTCTGGATGAAACAAGAGAACCCTTATTCAGGGATCTCGCGGAAGAGGTTTATCTGTCAGATGCATACCCGTCAGAAGAGAAGCAGGCTCTGAAAGCCATTGGAGTTGGACTTGTTAGCTACAATGACATTTTTGAAAGAGTCAAAGCCGACCTTGAAAGTCCGTCATCAAAGACCAAAAATTTGCAGACCAGCCAAACTTGGCACACTCGGAGTGCCCAAATGATGTTGGACGCAGCGAGAAAGCCTTTACATTTCGAAAGTCTGTGTGCTTTGAAGATGCTGCCTTTGCGAGACGGGTCGTGGACCTCTATAGCTGTAGGCGAGGTCTATTACCACGAGGTTGGTGGGGTAGATGTTCCCCAGGATCTCGGCCTCCGACTTCTCGCGCCCGAGTTCCTGTCCAATCCGACCAGGAGGGAACTGTTCGAGAGGCTTGGTGTGAAGAGCTGCGATCCAATGGCGGTCAAAGAATTGATCATCCGTAAGTATAACACGTGGAACAACGTCGACCTCGACTCATCAGTCAGCCACATTCGCTTTCTCTTCTGCCACTGTCCTAAGGAAGAAGAGATACTTCACAAAACTGTTTTCCTGTTTGACGCACATGAACGGCCGATATACAGAGTTCATGTGACCTTTGGTCACGACATGATCGTTGATGATCTATATTTTGATTCTGATGGTACGTACGATGTAAGGAAGCTCTGCGCACAACAACGCGGCTTTAATGGCAGGTCGACTGAGCGGGTTGTACACATTATTCACCCAGCTTATATGAAATTCGATGCCCCAATATCACCTCCACACAATTTGTCATGGAGCGCTTGGCTGCAGAAAAATGCGAAGATTCTGGATTCCCCGAGACTTGTCAACAAACGCAATCCTCTCAAGCCCTCGGATTTGTTCCTCTGGATTATCGAGAACCGCATAGATTCAGTTTTAGGTCTTTTGAAAACGCACTGGCATACCTACCAGAAATTAATGAGCCCCGAGATTGTCGACCTTTTGCAAGGTTTCGAATTCGAATGCATCAATGGGTACGCCTGTTTAAAAGATACGCTGGTGCCCCTTCCAGAGCTCGTGAACACGGCAAAAGACCTTAAAGTACACGATGAAATGCGATTCCTGACATTGCCGCCTGAATTTGAATTAGAGTCAGTAGAGGACTGGCTCTTCCTCAAAATGCTTGGAGCTGGAGTGGCCGTAGACCTCAAATTCTATCTCGAGGCCCTTCGTGCACTTATGTGCACCATCCCGTTCCCGGAAGATAAAAAGCCGGAGGAGGAGGACAGCACAAGATCAGTTGTTCTCAGAGTGTATGCTGCGATCGAAGGACGGAGCCAGGTCGAGGATTATGAATATCTTCAGTGAGTAAGTTTCTGGTGTTCCTATCAATATCTGACCAAGCCACAGAGAATTCTTCGAAGAAAGAGAAGCCATACTCGTGAGGGACGATGAGGGAGATGGTTACACTTGGACTGCACCTACTCGCTGTGTTTGGAAGGCGCCTGACTTCTTAGACTATTGTTACGTACTCGCAGCAGATGTCGATTTCCGCAGTAATAAGAAAATTCGCCGTCTCTTCACAGACGTCCTGGAGATTGGAAATGTAGACTGGAGTCATTACTTAGCACAACTCCGTCAAGACAAGGATTGCGACCTGGAAGATTATGATTTGTCTCGACCGTCTAATATTTATCGCGAAGTTGGGCGAGACGTTACTGAAAGTTCTGAGTGGGAAAAGATCAGGTACGTAGCACCTTTAACGAGGTATGACTATACAATTTGACATCCAGGGTCTAGTAAAGCATTTTACGACGACAGCCTGATATTTGTATTACCTCAGAAGGAATGGCACTCGCCAGGTGAGTGCCTCTGGACTGAGAACACTCATATTCCCGGAATATTTCCTATTGCAGCGCACTATCCCGACCTGCAAGATTTCTTTGTGGAACGACTGGGAGTAGATATGCCTACTTTAGAAATACACATTGAAGAGCTTCAGATTCTATGTGACAACGCCACAGACGTTCCCTTTGAACAAATAAAAGGTCTTATCAGGGAGATCAATCTTTGGAACCCTGTCAAAAATAATGTTCAGGAGCTCAGGGGTAAGAAAATTCTGCCTGTCAATGATATAAACGGACACAAAAGCCTCATGCGCCCAAAGGATACGTTTGCCATCGTTGACCGTCAAAAGTACGGGGATATTTTCACGGGGCAAGTTGCAACATTGGACTTCGCCCTGGGGGAGGTCCGTAGCATAAAGACTTTCCTATCTGCGCTGGGACTGGACAATCGATATATGTCTCATCTCGCGAATGAGACTTCGAAGGTGGGGGATGCCGTGGAAGAACCGACACTGAGCGAAGACTTTAGACGGAGAGCTTACGCTCTTGTACGGTATGTGATTGGGGTGACGTCTCGCGAATTGTGAGTTTGTGCTTACCCGAGGGCAGTTGCGCCTGCTATTTCGAAAGCTTGCAAGCTAAAGATGGTGGCCATGAGTTACTCCGAAAGTTGATGCACGCGATCGTCTACCAAACCGATAATATTGTAATGACGGTCGGTCTCGAACTCAATGGGCGTGTCATTGCAGCACAGAGCACCACTGGAACCCTCCATATTGAGGATGACGATTCAAGTCTCAAGCTTTACGTTCCTAAAGATGAAAAGGATCGAGAGATCTGCTTCTTCACGCAGCTCCCCGAAAGGCTGGTGAGTCACTGGGCTATCTCAGACAGAGCAACAGTCAAAATTATCGGAGACGCTCTTACCGCGTCTACTTATGCTCTTGATGGTATTCTTCGAGAGTACGGTATCACGGAATTACCAGGCTTGCGTCCCGCCGAGGATGCAGAAATTGGCGAAGGGGGTAAAGATTACATCGGACCCACCAGTCGGACAATTACCGCAGGAGTGACTAACACCTCTGCTAAGCTTTCGACCCCCTCAACCTTGAGTTCGGCGGCTACAGCTCCTGCAGGATTAGCATTCACACAGAGTAGAGCGATCGCACCCGAGGAAGCCGAAGATGTTGTCAACCGAAGCGGTGCCTCGGAATACGAGGCGCTTTTGGACCGGGTCATCCGTGCCGTCGAACAAGTCGACCTTCCTGTTCACGAAACCTTCACAAGTCATACTACGGATCCGACAAATTCGGCCGGAGCGGCTGCTGACCCGGATATCTTGTTTGGTGTACGCACACAGGATGCAATGGCCCATGATATGAAAATTGGTGCCGCCGGAGAACTCTACGTATGTCATTGAAGAATGGACCACCTTATATCGTTGATCAACAGCTAACAAACACCAATAGGCCTTCGAGATGCTTGATGGATATAGACTTCCCTCTTTCAACGGAGATAATTGGAGAAGTAGAATCCGACATTACGTGAGCGTGCATCATAAATTCCGTAATCTCAAACCCTGGAAAGGCGTAGAAACTGCCGACATTGTCTACGAAGATCACCACTCGTTGCTCACCATGCTACTCATAGCGCATGACTTTTTGTCAGACAAAATTTGGAGCGGAAAAACACCAACATACTACCTCGAGGTCAAAACCACTACAGGGCCGTGCGAGACGCGGTTTTTCATGAGCAAAGCTCAGGTCAAGAGGGTGAGTGCTCGACCTCACTAATCTCCCAAAAGCACCCACCAAACACAATGAAATGTATATTCCCCGGTGCAGCTGAGCTGATCGTGAAACCAAACCCTCCCATACAGATGAAAAAAATGCGTCTTGATCCCGGAAAAGCGAGCCCGGATATCTACGTTATTCTACGAGTCTACAACCTCACGAGCGACAACATTGGCATGCGCATTCTCGTTGATCCGGCGACTATGAAACGAAATGGAGAATTGGTCTTTACAGCGGAGAGTTACACTGTGTTGCAGAAGGACGGCCCGGACTCGGACCCGGACCTGGCATAGGCGTATAGCTCTACTCGTGTGTGCGTTGCCACTGATATCAGAAAGGCCTGTTCCTGGTTACGTCGGCTGTCGGGAACCTGCTTTCAGAGGCGAGTGCTGAGTGGATCTCCTTTTGCCAGTTTACTAGGTCATTGGCTTGAATTGCGCGTGTTCCCCGGCGGCTGATTTTATAATAGAGAATACAACTTTTGGCGGCGGTACCGAGATCCTCTCTTTTAGTCCAAGGTTTTCTGCGATGAGAAGTAGGGATTTCATTTATAACGTCAGAAAGAATCATGATCAGTCGCAGAATTGATGTTGGATTGTGGCTAGAAACTGATATTAACGAATAGTGTTGTTCTTATCGCTGTGGTGCTTCTATTCATTTATCTTAAAGACGTTTATTGTTTAAATGAATAATCGTGAAGATGAGATAAGAACAGAAGTGAGTAGAAGTGAAAAAGTAGAAGTGGGGGTGAAGAAAGGGATCAGAACAATGGGTGAAAGGGTGCCGACGTAGATGAAAAAAGGCTCATCTGCAGTGTTCAGCAAGTCGCAAAGAAGGTGACGAATCGACGCAATTGGAGCCTTTAAGCATCAAATTCACAGCTCTTCTATATGCTTTATAAGGTCATGCGAAGATGTAGCTGAAATTCTATGAACTCGCTAATGCTATCAATTTACGGTGAGTGTATATTGCGTACTAAAGCTCCTCGTCCTTTCCGAATGGGTACATAGCGGCTGTAGCGTGAGACGTAGCAGCTCCTATGAGTAGGTATATTAAGTAGCCATAGCATACTACGAGTTCAATGACTATGCGTCATATAAACGCAATGAATTCGGAATCGTTCTTGTACTTTGATTTGCTAAGGAGTGTAATCTCTGTCCTTGGCGTTGTCATCACGTTTGGCAATGCCTAGAAGCACATCACGACAACGCTCTACTGCTAGCTCCTCACGAGCTGTTTCCAAATGAAGCCTCAACCGATCGTAGGTCAATGGAAACCTTGTGTTTCCCCCGTCTGTAGCATTGAGAGGGTAGAAGTCACTCAACTTGAGGTCAAGCTCCGTAGTTGCATTATCCGGAACAAAATACTATATCAAAACCGGGTTAGCCTCCATTGTAGCTGAATAGAAGAAAGAAGTACAGCTTACTGATCGAGTTCCCTGCTGCTTCGCCTCTCCATTCACTGCGTCTTTCTTCCATATCTCGAGAAACACGACCATCTTACCGACCCACACCAAATTTCCTATCTCGAGTGGGCCAAAGCTATCGTTCGGATCTTTAAGAATGACCATAGAAGTATCAAGATCTCTGTGATCAGGGAACCCAAGGTCCTTGACCTCATCATCTTCCAGTTTGCTGGTAGGGGAAGAGTATCGAGGGTTCTCCTCCACTTTGATTAGGATCACGGTCATCATATCCCTGTTCCCTTCTAGCCATAACTTGACGTCTTCCATAAGTTCTTCATATGTTTCCGCGAAACCTACTTCAACCACAGCAGTGTATAAGACTTTACGGTCTGATCCTTTGTACTTGAACAGCACATCTGGTTCCTTCTTACTACCCTCGTATGCCCCTGTAAAGGCTCCTACTTTCTGATCCCCTACAACATCTATGTGCCTCGCTATTCCAGACCGAACGTTCTGTGTAGCAACAGTAGCGCTTCCAATGAATGGAGATGCAAGAATTCCGTGAACAGATGTGGGCATCCATTGGATAATCCCAGTACGACTTCGGGAGTTGAAGGAGATAGATGGCCAGCTGAAAAAGTCATGTCAGCTATCATAATTTTCATATCAGGGTCTAAAGAGTATACTGAAGATCAAGTGCATCATCACCAATAGCTTCTTCCAGCTTTCGAAAATAACTTCTTGACATTTTGACTCGTTCCACACTACGCAAAGGTTTAAACTTCTGTTCTCTGCGTTCCTTGTTGGCGCGGACACTCTCTTTAAGTCTTGCCTCGTATATTGTAAGGTCTGAAAGCGTTAACAACTGCAGTGGGCTTTCAGAAGGGGTTGACGGATGATCCGAGGCGATGGGAAGACTGGTAGTTGGTAAGACATCTTGCTTCAGAGGAAGTGCACGCTGGATATCTTCTGGTGGCGTTATCTTTCGTCGCGACGGCATTTTCAAGAATGGCGAGGCAGCAGAATAAGAAATTCTAGAAAGCGACTGAAAGGCTGGACCTTCCCCATAAGCTTGAGGATGATTCACGCCCTCATACCTGCGTAGCGGGAAGTCCATCGCTTCTGACAAGGCAAAAATTGAATCGAAAGACCCTGGTCTTTGTCTCCAAGAGACAATGATTCCCCGGTGTACAGACGAGTCACGTGATAAGGCCACGTTGTCTAGGGCGACGGCTTGCATGTAAACAAAACGTCACCCCAGCATCGAAAATGTTCCCCAACTACCAATACCATGGGATATTCCACATGTGCAACCCTCTGCCCGACACTTCAGTAGTTTCACTCGGAGAGCCAAGAGCTTATACGGAAGACTCAGTCTGCACTGATTGATTAAATTCCGAGCCTTGGCTTCCAAGCTCAAGCGTCTTGACCACCATCTCTACACCGCAGCTATGGCTCCTCTACTCATTTGGAACGAACCCTTCTTCTCCTCTCCAGACCTTGAAACCCGCTCCGCTAGCCAAGATCTCCTCGAACGCTCCAGCGCCCTCTCCCCACTAGAAGCAGGCTCCTACCTCTCCACCCGCAATGCCGCCCCCCCAACCTCCAACATTCCCCCCGGCAGCGGCTCCTTCGACCCCCACGACGTAAACAACAAAGGCATCCTCGCGCTCTTCGGCCTCATCGGTGTCGGCATGGTGCTTGCCAGCATCTGGTTCTTCTTCTGGGCGAAAAACGGCGGCTTCCGCTGGCGGAAGGGCGATTGGGACGATTACAAAAGTACGGTCTTGCGACGCAAGGGCCCGAATGAAACGACGCTGAGTGGGGCGACGAAGACGACAGAGTTAGGGGGCGGGAGCGTAGTGGGGCAGGTGGATCGGGACGACGAGGGGGTTTTCATGAAGGGCGGGATGCAAGCAGGCGGGCGCAAGGCAAAGGTGCCGCGAGGAAACAAGAACGGGCATGACAACGACGTGCGCGCATACCGGCACGAGAAAGCCGCTAGAGTGGGCGGGCTGAACAGAGAAGCGGATGGGAACTATAACACCGAATACACCGACTTTGGCTACATCGACGCCTCGGATATCTCGCAGCAAAGCATCCACAACGAGAAGAAGCAGTTCTCGCACAAGCCCGCTGCTGCGAAAACGCCCTCGAAGCAGAAAAGCACCTTTTACGCGCACACGCCCTCATCTACCGATTCGCACCGCCCGCTGCGTCCCAATGCCGCTCAGCCATCTTCCAGAGACTCAACCCCCAGTCGCTCCCGCCAAGCCTCGCCGCGCAAATACACGCCTAATCACAAGCGCAACAGCAACGCTTTCAACCCCTTCGTTCCGGGCAGTTTTGACAATTATACCGAGCCGCTGAATTTCGATTCGAGGTATACAGTCAGTGAGGCGGACACGGCCGGATCGAGGGGCACAAAGACGTATTTCCATCCGATTCCGGAACTAGGTGCCGAAGGGGGAAGTGCGAAAGGGTATGCGGGTACGGGGTTTAGGAGGGGTGGGGCGGGGAGAAGAAGGGATAGTTTGAGCGATAGTGAAGGGGAGGAGACGGTGAGAAGTTGAGGGAGGCTGTTGGGATGTTATTCGGCTCATAGCGTGAAATATTAGTGCAGTCTGATTGATATTGGTGAAAGAGAGGGCCTTGTTTGTGAATCAAGTTGGTCTGTGATGTTCGCAGCGAGCGAATCAATGTATGAGCGAGTTGGCATTACTGAATGGTGTTGGGGATGTAGGTAGCATAGCATAGCATATAAGCTAGAATTCCGATAATGATGCCAACGCTTATATAGATACCACATGGTGATCGAGCCTCGTAGCTACTATCACGTCGTTCTTGTTCTCAGTCTGACCTGTATCTCTTATGCTCAAATAAGTCGCTGTTAGAGTGCTTCGACGAGCCAGACTATGGTTCATTTTCTCGTATATTCTGACACGAAGTGCATTTACAGAAGATGCAGGCGACATCGCATATTCCTTGTTTCTGTTCCTGCTCTGAAGAGACCGTGTAGATGATAAGAAGGATCAGCTTGCGATTGTGCGACCATCAAAGACGCTTGGGGGCCCTCTGGAATTATAGGGCTATAGATGTCTGTTTCTCTCCCTTTGATCTTATTCTCCAATGTAGGGATGAATTGGTAGCATAAGTCGAATGCTGGTGAACGCTTCAGATGGTACAGCCAACATGGGCTGAATTAAACGATGTCTTGGGATTAGCTTTAGAACCGTGACGTTTGTGAGAAGATTATGGTCCGTCGTTGGGCTCATCCTGAGCGCCTCAGGAAATGAGCTTCAGTATTCAACACGTACTCATTCAGGCTCATAACATCTGGCTCGCTAAAGATAAGATAGAAATATTTTAACGTCTCTGCTAGCCAAAAGCTCTTCATTCGGTCGTCCTTGGGAGGGTCTGGCAAAGTCACATCAGATATGACTGAACTCGCAATACTGATTCTGATGTGCTTCTCGATGGCTTGAAACATTCGTCATGCCGCATCTTGTAGAGTAACATCTTCAGTGATACGATAGAGAATGAAAACGCTCTCGATAGTCTCTGGCCGTAATATATATCTTCGATCGAATATATCTGAGAAATCAGAAGAAAGTCGATTGTCTTTGATAATTTGTTTCATGCGATTCATAGGTGAGCTCTCCCCGTTTTGAGGGTTGAAAGACGCAATTGCTTCATGCCACTTTCTCTCATTTCATTCGCAAGAGATGAAGTCTTCGCATCGAATCATATGAAATACCTCTGGCATAATTTCAGTAACTAGCTTGTCATACGCTCAGATACAGTCATCAACGAGCTTCCGGGCGACTGCCATGTCTTCCGGCCGATCGAAAATTTTGGCGCCAATGTCAATCATGCCATCAGTAAAACATTCTAAATGCTGTTCTCGTGAATCGACATTCATCGTCAGGTCTTCGAGAACATCGGCAGACTCAGAAACCAATATGTTCACATTGTCTGATGTCATTGATCGAAAGAAGATGTAGTTCTTAATTGTCATCATTGTCAACTCGTACATCTTCTTGTACTGCTCGATCAGGCCCCCTAGTAGCATGTGCTGCTTTGGCAGATACTCGTAAAGCGAGTCAGCCATATCATCGAGCGTGAAGTCACGGTTGGTGAAAGTCATCTGTCTGACGTTCATAACAACGAGCCATAAGCCGGAAATATGGATCTTGCTCTGAGCTTTGTATATTTCTGTCATAACTCTTTCTATCAGGTCGAAATATTTTAGATCCCCGGTCAATTGAGAGAGTCGTGTGAACTCCAGAGTAAGAGAACCTATTTCCGCAATAAGCGTGCTCTCGCCTGCTTTCTGCTCTTCGCCATCCATCGCGGATTTCCAACGCCATCGAGTCACTGGCATATGGTTTGAAGTATCAAACGCGCGACACAATAGATCCCCTATCTCTGCGGCTTTCTCCAAGAGCATCGGATACGTTTCATTGCCAAGATCGTAAGCGCCAAGAAGATCACCGAGATACCTAATAGTTGTCTCGAAAACGTTCAGCTCGTCTGATTCGATTCTGGTAAAGTCGATCTGACTCATAGCTTTCACCGCGTGAGCAAAATCCTCCTTCATTCCCATCAACCATAAAGTATTCAGTGTGTCGACCAAAGTTGCGGCCCATCCTCCAAAACTTGTCACATGTCCGCCAGTCACGAGAGACAGCTCATCCTTCATTCACGCATATTTCTCGTATCCTTGCCATGAGTGCTCAAAGCTAGACTTGACTGTCTTGAGCCTTTCTTCTCTTATGGTCTTGGCCTCTGCTGTTTCAATGCCGAAGTCAAGTTGTATTTTAGAGATTTCGACGCGATCTCCGAATGGCATTCGGGTCATCCGCAGGATCGGGTGTCTCAGGGACACCTCACGGAACCACGCATCCCGTTCTTGTTCCCCAAGCTTTGGCACCAAGGTCGTGCGGATAGTCTGCGAGTAGTACCATAAGGTAAAGCTCCCAAATATGGCGAGGATTACGGCCGTTGACCTTTTGCGAGGGAAGAACATAGTAAAGCACGTCACGGCGGTTCTGTTCGTTGAGACACAACCTAAGGTACAGACAACAAGCGTACGTGTTAGGATTCGAAGGAAGAGAGGGCGCTTCCTACATTTTGAGGGCTAGCTTGGGGGGATAGAGGCTGTAGGCGAGATTACAGTGGGTAAAGTAGGTAGATGGTAGCCTGGTAGGGTTAACCGGAAACGGCTCACAGCATTCCACACGCGATAAACGCCGTTAAAGATGCCTGAGCTAACACATCGATATAATGACATCAACGCATAGTTTGCAGAATTGTGAAAGCAAGGAGAGCAATAAGAATAGTGGGAGCCGGGGGAGTAGTAGGAGCAATATTCTCTACTGCCCTGTGTACGAGTAGGAGAAGCGAGGGTAATACACTGCTCGCTAACCTAATTAGTACTAGCTCGAAGATGTTCCGTACGAAAAACATACCTAGAGAGTAGAGTTCTACAGAGAGAGTAGGTAAGGTAAGATTACCTTAGAAACCACACCTTTATGCAATTATCGGTTTCATACTTCTTCAACCTTGATCACGGCTTCGCCGCCAGCCCAAGATAAACTACGCCGCTTAGCCTGATTGCTCACTATGCGACCGAGTGTCAGGACCGTGCCTAGGTGAGTCAACCAGCGGAAGTCAGGATTGAATAGTGCTTGATCTTTAGAGGTAGCTATAACTGAATATTAAGAATACAGAAGAAGGTGAGTACAAGAGCTTCTATTTAAGTAATATTCAGAGGCTGCGCTAAGCTCGAAGGGAATGTGTTTGTGACACGAGTAGAATGTGATGTAGGAAGGAAGGTGATGTTGAACAAAGAGGTGTTGGGGAAAGGAAATAGGGGCTGAGCCAGATCTGGGCTAGAGGCACTGGCTAGCCCTAATCAATACGCAGAGTACTCGCTAGCGTACCCTGCGAATTGATTAGGGCTTCAGCCTTTTTCAGCCTTGATACGCTCGTAACATTACCCCCCCCGTCGAAAATTCATGTCCGCATGAATGTAGCTCGTTTGCTTGCTTTCTTATTGAGTTATTCCGATACTAGCGTGACTTTCTTGGGTATAGCGCATGAAATTCGTTCAAAACTTTCTCGAAGTCATCGAATTCACCTTTATCGACATAGTATCATTCATCGTTTCTATCTAGGCCTTTTCATTTGACCTTGTACTGTATTCGACCTCAATAGCGTCTGAAGTTCAGAATGTCATCTATCTTTCAATGTTCATCGTCATCTTCATCAATAATGATGAGTCTGAGAGATTCTGCATGCTGTTCTGATAGAAAATCTTCTGAATATGATCGCAGTAGCTTCGAGTTGAACATCGAATGCAGATGCTTCATGCTGACTGATAGACGAAGATGATAGAAGATTCTCGCTTTGACAGTGATCTGATACAATTCTAGTTGTTTGTCTTTCAAATCTTTGCATGATCTCGTGATTTTGACGTTTCTGAAGAATAGTCAAACTCAGTTCTCTACTTCATAGATGACGTCTCGTCTATGTTTATTGATCTGTGCTTCGATGATCAGCTTCATCTTTTTCAATTGTTAATGATCGAAGCTCAGTAGTTCTTTCATTCAAATGACAATATCGTCTGCTTTTCTAGCTTTCAGTCGTTCACGAGTGATTTCGTAGTCAGTCGTATCTGAATTGAAACTCATTCGAGGGTGAAAATCTTTATTGAAGTAGAAAGAAGTCATTGAGATGATCGAGAAGATATTGAAATTGTCGCTGAATTTCATCATAGATATTCATTTGACTCAGTCGTTCTGCATGTAATTGCAGTAGATTCTAAGTTCGCGTTCAACGTTTTGATTGACTTGTTTCGTCTGATCGTCGATCTTCGAATGATAGACTGTGAATAGACTAGCTGTGATTCTTAGTCGCTTGCAAAGACTCTTTCACATAGTCGATATGAATTGAGAGTCTCTGTTTGAAACAATAGAACTGAGTAGATCATGCAGTCGATAGACGTTTCATAGCATGATTCAAACCGTTTCTTCGACTGAGATGTCATCGTCTTTTCAATGACATGAAACATAGTGACGTTCTTTAATGAGATGACATATGATTGTGCAAATGACGTTATAGTCTTCTGACAGAGATAGTTCAGTGATGAAGTTCATAGCTATATTCTTTCAGCGTTTCTGTGAAATCGAAAGAAAATGATGAAGTTCATTGATGCTATTTCTAGAGACTTTGCTTCGCTGATAAGCATGACAGTTTCGAATGTATCGTCGAATAGTAGCTCAATGATCTGATCAATAGTAGAAACGCTGAACTAGATCGATGATTCGTTTATTGTCGAGATGAGAGATTGAAGATTGATCATGCACTTCTTGTAGCAGTTTTGTATGCATATTTTCAAGAACTCACAGTAAGTCTTTTCTAAAGAGAACGCTGTCAATGATTTCGCAGTTCTTCAATTTAGTGATATGAAATTTGAGCTTGTTCTCGTTCATAGCTTGCCTATATTCGTCGCAGAGCTCATTCGTTTGATTGATCATACATACTCACTGATAGAGATTTGCTTTCGATTCAACGAGTAGAACATCGACTTTATCGAGAGTCAGAATAGTCTGAAAACAATCTTCAAGTTGTTGAGCTGATTCAAAGATGTTCGCTAGAAACATTCGAGTTAGAGCATTGACTTTAGTATTCATTTTGCCTGATCTAAAAATGATCTGAAAGTTGAACTTTGACAGAATGTTCAGATAGTTGACTTGTTGTCGACTCAACTGTTTATTTTTCATGAAGATCTTTAAAGATTGATGATCAATGAATATCTGAATGAGTAGTTCAGTGCACTTCAGCTCGAGTCGTTAGTGTTTGAAGCATCGAATAATGACTAGCAATTTCTTGTCATAGATGTGATAATTGATTTCAGCAAAGATCATGCTTTTACTGTAGAAGATCATTGAATGAAGAACTTTCTCGTCATTGTACTGAGATAGTATTTCATCTTTTACATAGTTCGAAGCATCAATCTTCAGAATAGCTTGTCGTTTGAGATTGAAGTGACGAAGTACTGAGATTGAGCTGACTTGTTTCTTTAGATTATCAAAGACTTGAACACAGATCTTGTTTTAAACAAAAGACGTGTTCTTTCTTGTCAGCTGAGTGAATGATTTGACTAGCTTCGAGAAGTTCTTAATAAAACGGCGGTAGAAGTTAACAAATCTCACGAAGCTCTGAATTTCTCTTAGATTGATCGAAGTGATTCAGCTGACTATGACTGTCACTTTGCTGAGATTCATACGAAGATTTAGTTCTGATACAATGACTTCTAGAAAGACAGTCTCTTCTACATTGAATTTGCACTTTCGAATATTCATCTGCAGTTCAGCTTCGCGTAGTCGATTCAATACTAGTTTGACGTGATCTCTATGTTTCTTTCTCGTTTTGCTATAGATGAGAATGTCATTTAGATAGACTTGACAAAAGTCGTTCAGAAAGTCTCATAAAACATCATTCATATATTGCTGAAAGAAGATTGATTCATTAGTCAGTTTGAATGATAACATCTTGTATTTATATGCTTCTAAAGCAGTGATAAAAGTGATGTAATTCTCGTTATTGAGATGCATTCAAAGTTTGTTGAACGCTGATATGATGTTCAATCTAG
>JAABUV010001553.1_pt1 | contig 33024 bp, 33 predicted proteins | sample 5559971 | NCBI WGS metagenome assembly JAABUV01 (sample SAMN10711881, study PRJNA513362) | rock metagenome | isolation source: Antarctica rocks | place: Antarctica: Victoria Land, Knobhead nord | collected 2015-12-19
GGCAGCTACGGCGGCGGCGCGCCGGGCGGGCACCTGGCGGCCAGCCTGGCGCAGGCGCACGCGCACGCGCAGGCGCAGCAGCAGGCCGCGCTGCGCGCGCAGCAGCAGCAGGCGCGCCCCGCGCGACGCCGCGCGCGCCTGGCCCGCGCCTGCCGCGCGCGCCCGCGCCTGGCCTGCACCTCTCGCGCGCGCCCGCGCTGCGCGGGCTCGCGCCGCGGCGTGTTGTCCCAATGGGGTTTTGGTGGGCTCAGTCTGTGGGCGCTCACGCCACCCAGACATCCGCAAGCCTTGTCTGTACTTGTATGCATGTCGCCCTCGAGCCTGCAGGCGCCTGCGGTGGTGTCGTGGCTGCCTGCCTGCTGTTGATGCCGAGCGCGGCGCGTGTGCGCGCGCGCAGGGCCTGCAGGCGCAGGCGCAGATGCAGCTGCGCATCCAGACGATGCAGCGGCTGCAGCAGGCGCAGGGCGGCATGGGCGGCGGCGGCGGCGGCGGCGGCGCGGCCGCACCACCACCGCAGCCGGGCGCCTTTGAGCGGCCAGGCAGCGGCCTGGGCGGCCTAGGGGCCCTGGGCGGCGGCGGTCTGGGCGGCGGCGCGCTCGGCGGCTTCGGCGGTGGCGGCGGCGGCGGCGGCGGCCTCGAGCGCTTCTTCCCGGCGGCCGCGCCCGGGGGCAGCCTGTCAGCAGTGCCGCTGCAAGTGCGCCCCGCACCATGTGGCTTGCAGTTGTGGCTCACGAGTGCGGCGTGTTGCGGCTGGCGTCACACTTGCTGGGCCGGGGGGCAGCAACGGCGCCGCGCGCGCGCCTGGCGGTCCAGCAGCGCACAATTGCTGTGCAGTTGTGATGGGCATCCTGCGTAATGAGGGGGGTGTGTGCAGTCGGAGCCGGTCGGCTGCAGTGCAGGTGCAGGCCAGGGTCTGCAGCAGTGTAGGGATAGGGCAGGGTCTGCAGCAGCACATATGTAGGGGTGAGCCATGCGCCGGCGGGGCCGCTGTCATTGAGCCCGGCCTCCGCTCACTGGAGCAGCGCGCCCCAGCAGCGACGGCCGCCGGCCAGCTGCAGAGCCATGCCGGTCGGTCTGACGGGGGGCGCTGCTGCGGCGCAGCAGGGCGGCGCGCAGCAGGCGCTCGAGGACCGCGGCTTCCCGCACATGCGCTGAGGCGCCATGCGGGGCCAGCCGGCTGCAAGGCCGGCCGCTGTATAAACCCCCTCTTCTTCTGCAAACATGCTGCGCACTGGGGGTGCGCGGTGCAGCAGCGGGGCATGCAGGCTGCTTGTGTCCGTGTCAGGCGAATCAGCGTTCTTGCTTCTTGAACCCCGCTCACAAGTGAGGTGGTTAGCTGTTTCCTGCTTAGCAGCCCGGCTGCGCCCGTTGCGGTACGGTGGAGGAGGGTTAGGGCAGCAAGGGTAGTAGAATGCGCTGCGGGCGCCGTGCGGGTCGGACAGAATAGTGCAAGGCCCGTCCCCACAGACAGTGCTCTGTATGGCAGCCCCGTCTCATTCAGTCCCTTTGCATGTGCATGCGCGTGAAGTAGCGGACCACTGCCAGCGGTGCGTGCGGGGATGTTTGGTCTGCTCATAATGCTGCAGAGCCGCATGCGGAGGAAGGCTCTCTGGCCACCCTCCCGTGGACCTGGCACCAGTGGGGTTTGTATCAGAAATCCGGTGTTATGGGACACCTGCAGATGGGCTGCACTTGCAAAGATGAGCCAATGCCAGCTGCGCACTTGAGGGGGGTGGGTAGGAAGAGCGCCCCCTGCGCTCCTGGGCTTGCGTGCGGCGTTGCAAATGCAGGAGAGCCTGTCGGGTCGGGACCCGTCAGGGCGGGGCCGGCGTGCATTGCCTGCCCGCCAGGCATGTGCCGCGCATGCGCGGGCCCACTCAGCGGGCAGTGCGCGCATGCCGCAGCGCGGCTGCGACAGGAGCAGGCGTGGCGAGGGTTGGCGGCGGACGTTGGCTACCCGTGGGCGGCGCGGCAGTGCTGCCGCCCTTTGGACCGAGCCAGTTCTGCGCAGGCCCTGGCAGGTGGGATGCGGGGGGCGAGGCTGAGCAAGTGGTGCCGGAGGAGGGCTGGGAAGTAGGGTGCAGGAGCGGAAACGCAGACTTTGGGTATGCGCTGCGGGGAGCGCGCAGGCTCAGTGGGTGGAGGCGCAGCATGGCCATCGGAGGGGTGCGCTGGGGCGGTGCGCAGAGCGCGCGCCTGCAGGCTTGCGGCAAGCCGCGCGAGCCGGCGGGTGGCAGCAGCTGAGGCGGGCGCGGCGAGCCGCACAGGCCTGCCCCGCTCAAGGGAGGCGTGCGCGCGCGCCTGCGCGGCCTCGTGCTGCACGAGGGTGCGGGCGCAGGGTGCACAGTATGCCAAATTTGGGTTAAGGGCGGCAAGAGGTTTGTGTGGGCCCCGACTTTGACACCGCCGGCTGGGTGTCAGCGGTGTCGATGCTGTGGCTGGGCAGGGGCGGGGGCCTGGCGGCCCGTCCAGGCGCATGGGAACAGACTCGAATTTTGTCCCCCCCTTCCCCTCCCTCTGTTTTGGCTTCGGTGTCCAGACGTTGTAACATCGTTTGCCTCCCAGGCGCATGCCCAGGCACGCATCCCTGCATTGCCACAGCCTGCCTGCGCCAGGTCCCGCCTCCACGTGCCAGACGCCAGCCCACAGCTGCGCCCGTGCGCCGACAGGAGGTCCACACATGTGCGGCCGCGGCGCTGCAGTGACCCTGGCAGCAGCTAGGTGAGCTATGCGCTGCGTGCGGACTGCAGCGCCGCCTCGGGCGCAGCGCGCAGGCCAGGCCCGCCCGCAAGCCCGCCCCCTGCCTCAGCAGGCCCCCCCACGACCCTGCTCTGTGCGTCCCCAGGAGCGCCCTCGTGGCGCCCCAGCGCCGCGCGCGGCGGGCCCTCCGCGGCCGCCCACGGCTCCGTCGCCCCCGCGTCCGCCCCGAGGACTCCGCTGGGGCCGCCCCTGGCTTCGTCCTCCAAGCGCTCGAGCCGCGCACGCTGCCGCAGGTCCGCGGCCGCCGCCCGCCGGTCCGCGCCGCCGCCGCCGCCGGCCCACTCCGCTGGCTCCCCGCGCCTCCTGGCGCCCGCCCGCCCGTCGCCCGCGCCCTGGAAGCGCACCAAGCGCGCGCGCCGGTCCTCGCGCCCCGCCGCGGCGCGCGCCCTGGCGGGCCATGCCGGCGCGTCTGTGGCATCCAGGCGGCCGACGTCTCCAGGGTCTGGCCCCGCATCGGGGCGGGGCGGGCGCGGCGCACCGGCCCGGCCCGCCTCCGCACGGCCGCTGCAGGGCGCGGCAGGTGGTCAGGGCCAGCGCGGTGCACAGCTGTGTGAGGACAGTGAGGTTATCACAGGAGGTGTTTGCATAAGGTGTTGCGCCCGCTTGCACGCACGCTCCAAGCACTGTCGCGCTGGCCATGGTCGCCAGAGCAACGCACTGCAACAGCCTCGCCGCAGGCGCGCACCGCACGCGCGCGAACTGGTAGTAGCCCAGGGCAAGCGCCGCGACCGCCAGGGCCGGGCGGAACCACGCCTCGCCCGGCGGCCGGGGCGCAGCCGCGGACGGCAGCCACGCGTCGAACAGCGCCACCAGCGGCCCGCCCAGGCCCAGGACCACCAGGCCCTGGCGCGCCGCCGCCAAAACAGGCGCGCCGTCGCCGCCGCCGCCAGGGTCCTGTAGCGGGCGCGCAAGCAAAAGCCGGTGAGCACATGCACTGCGTGCAGAGTGCCGCTGCTCTTTGTTCAGGCGTTGCAGCAGACCGAGCAGCTGGCGCTTGCGCGCTGTTACAGCGCCGGGCAGGGCGGCTGCAAGTGCTGAAGACGTGCGGGTCGCGCTGTTGCCTGACCTTTCAGGCCAGGGCCACAGCATTGCTCGCTGCGCCGCGCATCCGTGATGCGAGTCAAATGAAGGAGATGATGCAGGATTGCAGGGCATGCACCCTGAGCCTTAAAGGATAGCATGTCTTGGACAGAGTGATTGCATGACATCCCCTGCAGGAGCAAGCCCACAGGTGCTCCGGTGCTGCCGCCCGATCTGGCTGCTGCAGGCGCAACCCGGGCAGGTCTGGCCGCCCGCCCAGCGCCAGCCAGGCGCCTCCGCTCTGCCCTGCTAAGACTCGTGTGCGCGCCTCCAGGACTCTTTCACCCACGGCCTCAGGCGCGTCTGCAAACGCCCGGGGGCCCTGATGGCGGGCGCCCAGGCGGCGCAGCCCGCCCAACCGGCCGCGCAGCCCTTCCGGCCCGCCACGCCCGAGGAGAGGGCGTCTGTGTACCAGGCGCTGCGGGACGCCGGCGAGCGCCACTTCCAGCACTGCGTCAACGGCCACATGTTCGTGGTGGGCGAATGCGGCACGCTGGCGGGCGCGGGCCGCTGCCCGGACTGCCAGGCGCACATCGGCCCGGGGTGCTAGGCACGGTGGCGCGGGCCGCGCGGGGAGCGAAGAGCTGACGACGTGCCTGGACGAACATCAGTGTAATGCATGATGTGGTGACGACCTCGCGTTGCAGGGCCAGCAGCCTCTGCAATGCGCATGCTCGGGCCTTGCTTGCATGTTGTGGATGTGGATTGAAGGGGAGTGCATGTGGACGAGCGCGTCTGAAACCCGAGTCAGTCTGCGAAACGGCTGTTTCGGGTGCCGAGCCTGCTGTCCGCGCCCGCTCTCGCAGGCCTGCCACCGGTATGGCGCCATGACTGGGAGGGGAGGCCTGGCATGAGGTGTCCGGACGTTGACGGAAACAGGGGCATCACCTGTCCGGCCAACTCCGCCGCCAGGTCCGCCAGCCGCGCGGCCGCCACGTCGCGCGGGCCAGAGCGCTGCACGGCGCCGGAGGCGTTGAAGGCCGCCGCCGCGCCCGCCGCGCACAGCAGCAGGTAGCCGCGCAGCGGGGCCAGGGCCGCCGGCCCGGCGCCCGCGTCCAGCGGCCGCCGATGCTTCACGTGGCAGGGGGGCGGCCGCCCGCGGCGGGCGCCGGCCGGAGCCAGGGTCTTAGGGTTCTGCGGCCCGTCGGCTGACGGCGCCAGCAGCCCAGGGGCGCCCTTGGCCGCGAGCGCCAGCGTCAGCAGCTCGCCCTCCGCGGTGAGCGCAAACGCCTGCAGCTAGGGCCTGGCGTTAAGATAGAGTAAGGTAGGGTAGGAAGGACCACCCACGATCTCCACCAGCACGCGCCTGCTGCTTACTATACCTATTACACATGCGCCTCCATGACGCTCATACGCTCACATGAACAGACCACGCCTCGCGGCAGCACGCACGCAGCAGCTTGGCTACAGGCCAGGCCCAGGCGCCTGTCACTGTGTGCTGGGTGTCGACAGGAAGGAGAGACTGCCATGGCACCCTTTCAAACAAGTATGAGCCTGAGCCTGAGCCTGAGCTCCATGCACCATGATGCTGAAGCAGGGCGGTCTCGACATGAGCGTCCTCGCAGTGACACATGCCGAGACCCTCAGCTCAGACATCACAGCAGCGTGCCAGACCGCGCCTGCGTGGGCAGAGGGTGGCCGCCCACGTCCGCCGCGAGCGCCGCCGCGATGATGCGCGCAGCGCCGAGGCCCTCGCAGCCCAGATGCTGCACGGCAGGCGCGGCGCTGGGGCCCCGAGCGCGCGTGTGCAGGTGCGCCAGGCCGCGCTCGGTGAGCAGCGCCGCACCGAAGGGCGCCTGCCAGGCTGCCAGCGCGCCGGCCGCGCCGGCGGCCGCCGCGCGAAGCGTGCCTGCAGGGCAAGCGTTATGATACAAGCGTATCTTAGGCACTGCAATGTCCCTGGATCGGCAAGACATGGAGCAGGACTGTTTGCAAAACCCTCACCCTCCACCACCCCCCACGGGAGTTTTGCTACAACTGGCGTGCAGTGCACGCGCATGTGAGAAAGCAGGCAGGGCGCGTCGCGCGTGCACCCACCGTTGCTGTGCCAGATGCAGAGCGCGCCGTCCGCGCTCGCCGCCAGGACCTGGACCCCGCGAAGCCCGCGCAGCCCGCGCGCCGCGCCCACCCGCAGCGGCACCAGCCGCGTCACCGCGGCGCCGCCGTGAGCGCCGGACACGGCGCCGCGGCCGGGCTGGGGCTCTGCGAGTGACTCAGGCGCAGCTGCCGCCGCCTCCTCCTGCCCTGCTGCTTGTCCCGGGCCGGCGCTCTCGCCGGCTGCGCCCGCAGGCGCAGGAGGGGCGATCGGCGGCGGCGCGCACTCGGCCAGCTGCACGACGCTTGTGACATCCTCCGCGCCCTCGCCGCCCGCCGCCCTGCGCCGGTGGCCACCGTCACCTGCTGTGCCTGGGCCGCAGCTGCACAGCGCAACACACATGCTGGATTCCCACCTTTTAAAAGCGAACCAGCACTCTCTATCTAAGACACCGTGAACAACACAGCACCTTCTATCTAGGCTCCTGCACGGAGCCAGGAGCTGAAGGCCCAGTGCTGCCCCCGGCTCGGCGCCTGGCGCATGCGGCGCGGCCTGGCAGGCGCCCGTGCGCGCTCCTGCGCCACGCCCGGCATGCGCTGCAGGCGGCAACAGCAGCAGCATGCATGCGCCGGAGCTGGCGGGAGAGTGCGTGGGCGACAGGTCCAGCGCCGTCATCCGCATGCCCGATGATGAGCACCGCAGAGTGTGCTGAGGCGGCAAGCACATGACAGGAGCCCCTGCCTATGCACACGCGCGCAGCGAGCGCCCACAAGCCCTAACCCTATGCTGCGCACCGCACCTGGCGGTGGACACGCGCAGCAGCAGGACGCGGCCGCCGGCGTGCCCGGTCGCGAGCAGCACCTCGTCGCGCGCCAGCCTGTGCGCGCCGATCGCGCTCACCTCGCCCGCGCCTGCACGCACAGGCCACAGCCGTCGCGCGGGGCAGATGAGCGTGGGTACGCTGCAATTGCAATTCCTGCGGCACTTGCTCGCATGCCTTGTTAAGGTCTCTGCGAGGCGCTTTCATGCATGGTGAAGGCGTATAAACATGGCCGAGCAGCCCGCTGGTCCTCGCCAAGCACAACCGCAGGTGAGGGTCACCCTACGCTACCCTATAGCCGACGAGGAAGAGGCGCGTTGTCGCGGCCAGGCCGCGCGCCGGTTGCATGGTCGGCGGCGAGGCTGCCGTCGCGCCGGAAGAGGTACAGGCGCCCCTGCGCGTCGCCGACCGCTGCGAGCTCCTCGCCCAGCGCGGCCGCGGCGGTGGCCGTGCCGTCGACGCGCACGACCGCCGACAGCGCAAAGTGGTCCGTCCAGGCGGCTGGCGGGGGGCGCGCGACGACGCGCGCGGCCGGCGCGCGCGGCAGCACCAGCTGCGTCGCCGCACCGCCTGCCGGGCGAGCAGGCCTGAGACGCTGTTGGGCTGTGTGCAAGGGCGGCTCACTGTGCGCTCTTCTTGCAGTGGAGGCCCGCCCGCCTGCAGAGGCAGGAGTGCGGGCGTGAGTATGCTGGTTCAATCACCGCAGTCTGCCGTGCGTGCCAGTCACACCTAGACGAAGGTATGCTGTGTGGCTCACAGCTTACGAGAGTGCCTGGTATAGCGGGCACTACTCCCGCAGAGCACTGCTGCCGTTGAGCAACTGTGCCGCACCTGCACCAGGCTGCAGCCAGTCTGCATCCGCGGGGTGCGCGACCGCAGCTGCTGCAATGGTGTGGCCCGACGCGGCCTGAAGTGCAGAGTCGTATCGCGCTGCTGCGGTGTCCAGCGCAAGAGCAGCGGCATCGGCAGCCTGCAGCAGGCCCTGAAGCTCGAGGGCTGCGGAACTCAGCGCGGCCGAAGCTGTCCTCGCGTCACTCAGCAGGCCCCGCAGCTCAAGCGCCGCAGCACGCAGCGCCCCTCCATCCCGCAGCTCAGGATGGCGGCTTCTGTGTGGCCTTGCTTGCTGGCTGTCCTTTTGCGACAAGCCTTGTTCGGTGGGCGGGTCGCAGGTGCCCTGCAAGGCTGCTGGGCTGGCGTTGCACACCAGGAGCAAGACGAGGCCGGCATTCGAGCGCAGCATATACAGGCTGTGCTTGGTGGGTGCTCAATGCTGCACAGGAAAGCTGTGGCCCGCGAGAGCGCATGCACCTGCCAAATAGGTTCCTGAGCTGTGTCAATGCAGTACAGAGCCAGAGTACAAGCAGCCTAGGATGACTGAATGGATATCAGCCGGATCGATGCAGCAAGAAACCATGCATGCGACCCTGTAACCGTCCCCTGGCACCCACGTTCAGCAGCATGCTGCTGCCTGCTCCGCCCTGCACCCTAATACATCTCCTGATTTGTTCTAGTGCATGTGTGGTCAGGCGGCTGCGCATAAAGCTGGCTGCGGCGGGCCCCGGCGGCCTCCAAGCCCTGCAGAGACCTTTAAGCGGGGGCGCCTGGCGGCCTGGACAGCTGGGCTGACCTCGCGACCATGCGTTGTGCGGGATCAGGGGTTAAAAGGGGTTACATTGGGGCAGAGTGCGGGGGCGGAAGGCAAGTTGTGGCATTGACGGAAGTTGGGAACGCGATTATTGACTCTTGTGGAGACTGGCATGAACGTCCGGCAGGGTTGGCCATCATGGAGGGCGCTGTCTTGCATGTCTGCATGGGCGCCAGTAGATGGATTGTCAAAAGGGCATGAGCCTTCCAACCCACGTGGCCGCGGTCTGCAGGTGTGCGATGTGCGACGCAGCAGACTTCGGGTTGATTGCAGGCATGCCCAAGTGAGGTGTCGTCGTCCCGCATGTTACATGTGTTTAGACTTCCATTCCAAACCTAACCATCTGCCTAAACAGCCCTAGTTGGCTGAAACAGGCTGTATCCAGATAGCTGAGGGGGCCATCGGGTTCGGGCTCCCAGTGATGTCATTCATTCATTCATTCATTCATTCATTCATTCATCTGCATGCACACCCTTCTGCATGCCCCGAGGATTAGCAGCTACCCACGCGTAATTACACAGCAGCCCAGTGTGCTGCTTCTGCATGCAGCCTGCAGGCAGCTTGATACTCCTGCATGCCCGGCGCCGGCCAGCGCCGCCACAGTACCCGCTTCTGCAACCCGTCGTCGATCTCAAACGCAAATTGGGTCCCGTGTGCATCAATCATCTTGCGCATTACAAGCCGCCAGGCATTCGGAATTTTACGCTCTCCCACTTGCTGCTCAATGCTGGGGTAGTGACTGCGTGATGTAATCTCCATACACTCCAGGCTTGCCGGACACAGCAAGTCAACAAACACCTCCAAGCTAGAAAGCTCTTCCCCGGGGCAAGAAAGATAGCTAGTTGTGACGCAGCACGCATCTATCCGCACCTCCCTAATACCTGTGAGTGTGCTGCGCAGCGCATGTGGGCAAAGCGTAGGACTGCACGCAACCATCCCTACACTGCCTCCCTTTATTTTAACATGCCAGCCGTCGAGTGCCCAGGAGCGTGTGAGATCTACCACCGGGCTGCCGCCAAACACGATTATCTCTGCTTGTGCGGCAGCGCATGATAGCCAAAATTGCACGCTGGCTTCTCTGTGTGCTGCCCTGAATACCAGACTGACCATTGTCTGCGGCAGCTTGTCAAACTGAATGGCATCATTATAGCCGCCCGACACACCCAGGTGTGTGAGGTGAAATGTGCAGAAGTCCACATGCCGCGTGAAATGCAGGGAACTCATGAACTGGTCAAAGCTCATGCCAGAATTGTCAGGCAGGGGCTCCGTACGAACCCCACCCAGGCGCAGCGGCATACCCAGCAGCTGCCGCAGGCTGCCACGCTGGTTTGCGTGCAGGACGGTCAGCAGCGGGGACACCACATCGTTCTCTGCGCACAGGCCCGGGGCCAAAAAGTTCCTGCTGCGCGCCTCGCACGCGGGGGCCAGCTAGTTGTAGAGAGGGTCAGCGAAGTCACGTGGTCCTAGCGCAGCGTGGACGGCAGCGGCGCCAACCACCTGGGCCTGCTGCTCATGCGGCTGCGCGATGAGCTGGCGGCGGCAGGCCCTAGCGGCTGCCCGGCCCCGCAGAGCCTCGAGCCTGGGGCGCCTCGCGGCCTGGACAGCTCTGCAAGGGCTGGCGCGGGGCTGGCAACCACGCGCTGTGCGGGTTGAAGGCTGGAAGGGGGCCACACTGGGTTCTTGTTTACAGGCATGCATGTCAAAGGCAAGGCAGCATACGAGGCTATGGAATCCTGGTTGGCTTGCATGTTCAGGCACAGGCATACTCAGCGTGCACTGGCCAAACACCTACTGCGAATGGGGGAGGCCTGCCCGGTGCTTGGAACCTGCTGTGCCCAGACCCAGAGAGAGAGTCCTGCACATGCAGGCAGCTGCCACCCTTTTGACATGCATGCGCGTAAACAGGAAGTTCCCAATCGAGGACCATGCTTCAGAAGGCATGCTGTGTAAGACATATGTCCAGACATGCATGAGGCTCAGCAGCCCCCGTTCAGACTTCAGCACCAGCCCATAATGTTGCTTCTTCATGCAGCCTGCAAGCAGCGTCGCGCTCCTGCGTGCCCTGCGCCGGCCAGCGCCGCCAGGCTGCCCGCTTGTGCGACCCGTCATCGATCTCAAACGCAAACTGGCTCCCGTATGCACCGATCATCTTGCGCATGACAAGCCGCCAGGCATTCGGAGTGTGACGCTCTCCCACTTGCTGCTCAATGCTGGGGTAGTGACTGCCTGATGTAATCTCCATACACTCCAGGCTTGCCGGACAGAGCAAGTCAACAAACACCTCCAAGCTAGAAGGCTCTTCCCCGGGGCGAGAAAGACAGCTTAATGTGACGCAGCACGCATCTATCCGCACCTCCTTCATACTTGTGAGTGTGCTGCGCAGCGCATGTGGGCAAAGCATAGGACTGCATGCCACCATCCCCACACTGCCTCCCTTTATTTTAGCATGCCAGCCGTCAAGTGCCCAGGAGCGTGTGAGATCCACCACCGGGCTGTTGCCAAACACGATAATCTCTGCCCATGCGGCAGCGCAGGATAGCCAAAACTGCACACTGGCGTCTCTGTGTGCTGCCCTGTACACCAGACTGACCATTGACTGCGGCAGCTTGTCAAACTGAATGGCATCATTATAGCCGCCCGACACACCCAGGTGTGTGAGGTGAAACGTGCAGAGGTCCACATGCCGCGTAAAATGCAGGGAACTCATGAACTGGTCAAAGCTCATGCCAGAGTCAGGCCGGGGCTCCGTACGAACCCCACCCAGGCACAGCGGCATACCCAGCAGCTGCCGCAGGCTGCCACGCTGGTTTGCGTGCAGGACGGTCAGCAGCGGGGACACCACATCGTTCTCTGCGCACAGGCCCGGGTCCAAAAAGTTCCTGCTGCGCGCCTCGCGCGCGGGGACCAGCCAGTTGTAGAGGGTCAGCGATGCCACGTGGTCCTTCCAGGCTGGCAGTGCCAGCCATACAAGGTGCCTCTTGGCAAGCCGCGTGCTTGAGAAGTCCAGGCGCAGCTGCAGTGGGTGCGCGCGCAGCACTTGCTGGAAACGGCGGCTCACGCACTGCAGCGACAGCGCAAGTTGGACCTCGAAGCCGGCCTCTGAGGCCGGTCGCGCGTCCCACACGATGCACATGATCCTGTGAAGGAGGACACCGGGCAGTCCCTCCAAGCTCGGCTGCTGTGCCTGCAGGGCGCAGGCGCTTGCTTGCAAGAGGCTGGAGTGTAAGGCGCGCGAGAGCTTCTACTATTACTGGGTTTTTTTTTTTTTTTTTTTTTCAGCTTGCAAGGCAAGCGATGCAACACTCCAGCTCAGCATTCAGCAGTGGCACCTACCGCAGCTGCGCGCTCTTGCGAAGGCATACAGTGCACTTGCCTCCCTTGTGTGGACATTGAGCCTGGTCGTGGTCGCAGAGATGCCACTGTGCCAGTCGCCTGTGCAGCAGTTGCACTGTCAGCAAGCTACCAAACTAGCACGCCACACGCCATATGCAGGCAAGCAGGGAGCCTGGACACGCTTTCTGACAGGCCTCAAGTTGGGTTGATACCTTGGATAGATGATGAATATCAATGAATGTTACCTGAAGGCAAGCATGTGCATGCATGATATACGCATGAGCAACAGGTGGACCTCTCAAATCCAGACATCCGGGCAGCATCTGATAGACTGCGTAGCCGTGACCCAGTGAGAGAAGGCCTGGTCTGTTATGGCCAGTCTTCTGGCCATCAGCCTGCGTTTCGAAATGGCACACGTGTACCTGTACCATGCTGCCCCAACAGGACTCCCATAACTGGTGGCAGCATATCAGAGGTAGCCTGTCCACCTTCCGGAGGCAGCCTCTTCCAGCCCCCACTGCCAGCTCCAAGAGCACTTTTGTGCATCACTGGCTGTAATACCTGCAGAGGCTCTACGGCGGATGCATGCTTTGGGAAACGCACTAGAGCTGCCTAGTGGAACTACTTGAGAGCTGGCATTACCATGCCCAGCATGCTGTGGCCGCGCGCTGCGCAGCAGGGCCAGCACGCAGGCCGCGGCGGCCGTGGAGGCCATTGCTTGCAGCAGGCAGCCCGGAGGAGGGCGCGCGCATTGGGCGGCTGTTTTGTGTGCGCGCGCCTGGACCTGCTGCGCCCGCGAATGGGCTACCGCAAAGCTGGCCGTCACGGCTGCCGCACTGCGCGCCAAGGCGCGCGCACACAGAGCCCGGCCTGTCTCCAGATGACACCTGCATTGCCTTCAGCAAATGGCCGGTGGAGCGCAGCTGCATGCCCAATGCTTTTTGCGACACGCGTGCTGGCATTCAGGACAGGCGTGCACGGCTGACGACAAGCATTTGTGCACTGTTGCCTGCGCATATTCATGCTGCGTGTGACATTGGCTGCTTGGCCAAGGGTCAAAAGCTGATTGTCGACTGTGCATATCCTGCTACATGTAAGTTCCAAGTTCCAAGCTTGGTAAAGGAATTGAGCTTGAAAAGTGCTGATTGACGGCGATGCTGGTTGCTGACAAACGGCGGCAGCGCTGTGCAGGTTTCCGCGCACGCCGGCCGGCGCCGCGTGCTGCTGGCAAGCACGACTGCTGCGTTGGTTGAGGCCTTGCCGCATGACCACTTCTGGGCCGCGGCGTGCACGGCAGCGGCGCCCACCACCCGGGCCTGCTGCTCTTGCAGCAGCGCAAGGAGCTGGCGGCGGCAGACCCTAGCGGCCGCTCGAGGTGTCTGCGGCTTGCAGACACCTTTTGAGGCTGGCGCGCCTGACGGCATGGCCAGCTCCGCATGGCTGGGGCTGGCCCCGCGACCATGTGCTGTGCGTGACAAGGGTGGAAAGGAGTTACAATTGGGTACAGTGCAGAGGCGCAAGGACCTGGCAGCCGAGACATTGCAACAGGTTGCGATAACGGTTGTTTGATCTTGTGGGGACGGCCTAGACGTGCTGCGGGGTTTGCCGTAATGTGGGCGCTGTCTTGCATGTCAGTGTGGGCGTCAGGAGATGTGTATTCAGAGTGACATATGCCTGCCACCCCACTGTGACGACGGTCTGGTGTGCGATGTACAGCGCAGACCACCGGTGTGATTGCAGGCATGCATATTTAGCAGGCTTGCCACCGGGATTGATAGCAGGCACGCACCTGAGGCAATGGAGCAACATCAGCTGGCACATTGGCCTGGTTGGCTGCACCGTGTGCGTGTTCAGGCAGACTCAGCTTGTAGTGAGTGGCGGGCCATCACTTACTGCAATCAGGACCTGGCCTTGTAAGTGGCTCTGATTACCACTGTGGTGCTGAGCAATGCAGCTGCTGGCAACAGTTGCATGCACATGTGGCGTATATTGTTGGCCCAGATGAAGACTACGCACTGAATGTGCACACATATGTTTGCACTTCCATATCCATTTGCGTCCATTTCAAGCCCAACCTTCTGCATGCGCAGAGGCTCAGCAGCTACCCATGCGTAATCACGCAGCAGCCCAGTTTCTTGCTGCTTGATGCAGCCTACACGCAGCGTCATGCTCCTGCGTGCCCCGCGCCGGCCAGCGCCGCCAGGCTGCCCGCTTCCGCAACCCGTCGTCAATCTCAAATGCAAATTGGCGCTCGTGTGCATCCATCATCTTAAGCATCATGGCCCGCCAGCCATTTGGAATGTTATGCTGTCCGGGAAATTCCCCGATGGTGGGGTAGGCACTGCCTGATATTATTTCCATACTTACCAGGCACGGCGGACACAGCAAGTCAAGGACCATATCCATCATCATCTTCTCTTCCCCGGCGTGAGGAAAATAGTAAATTGTAACGCGGCGCGTATGTATGCGCACCTCCTTCATACCTGTAAACATGCTGTGCTGCGAAGGTGGGTATAGACCAAGACTCCGTACAACCATCAAGACACTGACTCCCTCTATATTAGCGTGCCAGCCGTCTAGGGCCCGGGAGCGTTTGAGATCCACCACCAGGCTGCCGCCAGACACATTTACATCTACCCATGCGGCGGCGCCGGGGAGCCAGAAGCTCACATGAGCTCCTCCATGTGCTGCCCTGTACGCCAGACTGACCATCGTCTGCGGCAGCTTGTCAAATTGTAATGCATCAATGTAGCCAACCGGGACACCCAGGTGTGTGAGATGAAATGTGCTGAGGTCCACAGGCGGCACGTATTGCAGGCGTGTGGACTTGATGAATTGGTCAAAGCTCATGCTGGCACGGTCAGGCATGGGCTCCGCCGCTTCTTTAACGCCACCCAGGCGCAGCGGCATACCCAGCAGCTGCCGCAGGCTGCCACGCTGGTTTGCGTGCAGGACGGTCAGCAGCGGGGATACCACATCATTCTCTGCGCACAGGCTCGAGGCCAAAAAGTTCCTGCTGCGCGCCTCGCACGCGGGGGCCAGCCAGTTGTAGAGGGTCAGGGAAGTCACGTGATCCTTCCAGGCTGGCAGTGCCAGCCATACAAGGTGCCTATTGGCAAGCTGCGTGTTGGAGAAGTCCAGGCGCAGCTGCAGCGGGTGTGCGCGCAGCACTTGCTGGAAGCGGCGGCTCACGCACTGCAGCGACAGCGCAAGTAGGACCTCGGAGCTGGCATCTGAGGCCGGTCGCGCGTCCCACACGATGCACAGGATCCTGTGAAGGAGGCAGGCAGTCCCTCATCAGGCAGTCCCTCCAAGCTCGGCTGCTGCAGCAGCTGTGCCTGCAGGGCGCAAACGCTTGCTTGCAAGAGGTGGGAGTGTTGGCTCACGCGAGCTTCCAGTGGTGTTCAGCGTGCAAGGTAAGCGGCGCAACACTCCAGTTAAGCATCCAGCAGTGGCACTCACCGCAGCTGCGTGCTCTTGCGAAGGCATACAATGCACTTGCCTCCCTTGCGTGTACACAGAGCCTGGCAACGGTTGCAGAGAGGCCACTGCGCCAGTCGCCTGTGCAGTTATTGCACTGTCAGCAAGCCATCAAGTAGGCACGCTATGCGCCAGACACAGGCAACCAGGGAGCCTGGACATGTTTCGCTTTCTGACAGGCCTCAGATTGAGCTGTTTCCTGGAATAGGTAATAGCAAATGTACTGCCTGAAGGCATGCATGTACATGCATGGCATGTCTTGCAACAGGCGCACTTCTCCTTCCACATGCAGACATCCAGGCAGCGTTCGAAAGAGTGCCTAGCCGTCAACCAGTGAGAGGACGCCTGGTCTGTCACCTGCAGTCTTCTGGCCATCAGCCTGCACTTCTAATGAGCATCCAGGTGCACTTATAGCTGTGCGACACTGTGCCAACTGTCCTTCCAGTGTATTTACTTTTGGCCTGTTCTGAATCCCGTCCACCTTCCAGCTACAGCTCTGCACTCCTGCCGCAGGCTGTAGAGGCCTCTGCAGCTAGATGCTTTGGGCTCATGTGCATTTTTACTGCCTTGCGGGGCTGCTTAAAAGCCAGCATCATCATGCGCGGCGTTGCTGTGGCCGCCAGTCACGCAGGCGTGGCCAACGTGAAAGCCTGGTGTGAGGAGCGCAGTCACGCCACAGCCCCCGGTACATGTCAGGCTGCGCCCTCTGCACCGCCGCTGGCTGCTTGCGTGCGCGCGTCAGCCGCGCGGCAGAACTCCTCAAAGGCCTCGCTGCCAAACAGCACAAAGTGCACCTCGCGCAGGCTGCCCGCCGCATCCGCGCACGTCTGCAGGGCCACCTGCGCCGCACATGACACATACCTTGAGGCACTTTGTTGACAAGTGCCGTGCACTGCCTGTGCAGGGGGCTTGCATGGTCACCCTGCAGCCTCTGGCAGAACCAGTCAGCTCCACAGGACACATGGGCCTATTCAGCCGCTCTGGCACCCCGTCACGCGGCTGCATGCACATGTTCAATGCAGGGCTGTGGCACCTCGCACAGAGGCCGTGAGCGCCACAGCAGGGCAAGCCCGCCGCCATCCACAGGCGGGTGAGGGCAGGGACGCGCGCCTTTGCCGCCCGCGGGTACGGGAAGGCGTACACGCCGCAGCTGATGGCTGGAAACGCGACCGTGGCCAGGCCTTCCCGGTTGGCCAGCTGCAGGCAACTCCTGCTCACCCGCCAGGTGTTGCGCGTCCAGTGGACTGCTGTAGATGACATCAGGGTGCTACGCCTAGGGCACTTGCATCCTGAGGCCACCCACCAGCAAGCACTGGCTCAACAAGCGATTCGGATGAGCTTGCAAACAGGCCTGGGTGACCAGCTCGCATGCAACACCAGCCACTTTGGAACATTGCCTGCAAGACAGGCTGAGCTGACCAAACGCCAAGGGCCAGCCAAGCTGTGACTTAATATGTACACTGTCATGTAGCAGAGAGCATTTCAGTGTTGGAAAATACACGGAGGTGGCGGCCCGCCGCTTGCCTGTATGCGCTGCTGAGCAGGCGGTCAGCCTCCTCAGGAGTGTGCGACGTGTACACAGGCCCGACTGTGTGGATCACGTGCTTTGCAGGCAGCCGGTACCCCCTGCCAACCAACGAGTCCGTCACACGCCTGCCTGACCCCTCTGCTCACGGAGTCTGCCAAGCGAGCCCTGCACGCAGAACGCTGGTCAACACTGGCAAGCCACCGCAGCAGACGACAATGGAAGCCTACGGTAGCGCCACGCTCAGTGAGAAGTGCCATTTGAGGGCGCGTAGGGAGGGGCTGCACACTTTGTGATGCGCGCCTCTCCGGTCGGGCAGCGCACCCCAGGCCTGGCCTGGGGCGCCTGCCGGCACTCCGCCAACAGCTCTGGGCCCGCCGCTCGGTGGATGGCTGCACGGCCCAGCAGGCGTCAACGGTGCAACTGGAGGGGCACTGCCAGCAGCCCGCTTTTCTAATCACATTGCACTCACTTAGCAGAAGGATGGGCGTCACCTCCGTCCACGCCGCCGCCGCCCAGCATTTGCTCGTTGGCTGTTGTGAGTCAGAGCAGTCAGCACGTGCACATAAAGCTTGAAGCAGGGATGCATTGTCCTGGAGTGGTGTGCTGTCAACCTTGCCTTGACACTGTGTTTTCAGGGCACAATTGCGCTATAAAAACTCAAGTTACAGCTCTGGCCCGACACAAGGGTGTCAGGGAAGCGCACGTGCCTGCATTGACAATAGCATCGCCCTGCCAACGCGTAATGTCGCCCTGCTGCAGCACCAGCTGCGTGTCCTTTGCGAGCGGGTAGTGCCGCAGCGAGGACATTGCGCGCGCCAGCGCAGGCCTAGGCGCTTGCACGAGGGGCCGGACAGGCACGCGCGCGAGCATCAGCTGCACGTGTGTACGCCGGGGCTCCTTAAGCTTCTGTGAATAAAAGGAGCAAAATGAGCACTTGCCCCGAGAGCCGGTTTCGGAGCTCAACCCTAGAGACCGTTGGTTTTCTTCCAGGCGAGGCTGTGGGCTGGTAATAAGGTCCTCCTCCTTGCTGCACTCCGGTCCATCACACCCCTTTCAGTGCGCAATTTTCTCCGCAGTACTTGTCTGGCTGCTCACATCAGGCGTGCGCGCTATTGTGAGCACCGCGCCCGCGGAGAAGCGCCCTTGGAGCCTGGTCGTGAGCGTGGCGCCTGCCTCAGTGGTTTGACAACCGGCGGTTGCAGGGCATCGCCTCCGCATGCGCGTTGCGGGCTAGTCGCAGTCTCCAGTGCGCACACGCGCAGGGAGCCCACAGGCACTGGGCAGCCGATAAGCCACGACTACCATGAGCGCGCAGCATGCCGCTGCCAGCGCGGAGCCTGCGCCGCCGCACGCACTGGCGAGGATGCCCGTGGCCAGACATGCGCGGCCCGCCCCGCCGGTCGCTGCGCCGGCCGCGGCGCCCCCGCCGTCGCAGGCCGTGCCGCTGGTCGCCGCCGCGGCGCTTCTGCAGCCCCTCCGGCCCGGCGCGGCGGAGGGGCCGCACGTCGCTGAGCCGGATGACTCGGCCGCGCCCGCTGCGCCGGCCTCGGGCGAGGGCGCGGCCGCGGTGCCGCAGGCGCTCAATGGCGCGGCGGCGTGGGCGGCCCTGCGCGGGCTGCAGACGGCGTGCGCAGATGGGCAGGACAACAACCCGTACAGCCTGCTGTGCTCCCTGGTGCGCCCTGGCCGGGCGGCACCTAGGCTCGGGCTCCACCAAGGAGCCCTTTCGGCCTGAAATGATCCCTGGCGCGGCGTTCACGTCACTGCTCGCCGAGGGTCTGGGCGTCGCGAGGCTGCTCAGCCGATTGCGCTCTCTGCTGGGGCTTTGCAGACATCACAGGTCGCGCTTGTCTGTGGACCTGAGCGCAGACCTCTGCCTGGTGACGCAGCACTACCCCCGCTCGCACGGCCGGCTGCGCTCACGTCAGCGCAGGCTCGAGAGCATCCAACGTCTGGGGCTGCAGCGCTGGTGACTCGGTGGCTGACGCCCCTCTATCCAGTATTGCATGGGTTGGGGGCATCCAGCGGCGTGCGCAGCCACTTGCTGACGCCCAACAGACGCGGGGTGCGGTTGTCCTGCTGGAGGCCCGTCTATACGCATGAGCGCAGCTGCTGAGCGCGCCGCAGCGGCACGCGCGTGCGGCGGCGCGGCAACAGCGGCGGGGTCGCGCGCAGGTGGCGCGCGTGGGCGCGGCGGCGGACACCTTCGGCGGCATGCACAGCGACCTGCCGGAGCCGGAGCGGCCGGACCGCGGCCGCCTGGCTGAGGACCTGTGCGACGTGCTGATCCAGATGGTGCGCCGTGGGAGTTGGCCCGGGTGGTGTGTGGGGGGGGTGGGGGGGTGTGCGCGGGAGCCCGGCAGAGGCATGTAGGGCCGCAGGCCGCCGCAGCGCGCATGCGCACGGGGATTCGCTGATCACCAGCGCAGGAGCCAGGGGTTACAGCTGATGAGCTCCCGTGAGTTCAGAGCGCCGCGCGCCCCGCCCGCGCGGCCGCGCGCTGATTCTGCGCGACCTAAGTAGGCTTGGGTGCGCAGCTGCGCCTGGCGGACGCGTGCGGCGCGGACCTGGGCGCCAAGTGGGACCGGCGCGTCGCGGCCTACACGGCCAGGCCGGCCGAGCCGCCCGCCGAGCCCAGGTGAGCCGCAGCCGCTTTCCGCAGTCCCCGCTATTTCCAGCAGAGCCCCCCGCCTCGGAGCCCAGATGAGCCGCAGCTGTTTCCAGGACCGCCCCGCTGTATCCAACTGCGCGTCCTGCCGCAAACGCGCTCAAAAGCCTGCGGCGGCACTGCCGCGGTGAGGGCTCCCTGTCGGGCGAAAGGCAACAAAGGGGCCCCCGGGTTGCACCCTTCCTGTCGCGGCACACCTCGTCGGCTGCTCTGGTGCCATGGCCTGACCGCGCTGGCCTGCACCGGCGCCACGGCTCCGTCATGCATGGCGTGATGCTGCACGGGCACAGGTTGCTGTTGGCTGACGGCCCCCGCTCGCTGGGCAGCGCGCTGTGCAGCGCGTCGGATGCATGCGCCTGCCAAGATAGGGTGTTATAACTCTATCATGCACTCCACCCCCACCCAACGCGCCGAGCCGGCAGCGCGCGCGCGCCCCCGCAGGGCGGAGCCCGAGGCGGAGGAGTCGCGGCCGCCCAAGCGCGCGCGCTTCAGCGACGTGCAGCGCGCGGCGCTGGAGGCGCTGGCCGAGCGCGCGCAGTGGGCGCTGCCCAGCCTGTCGCGCGAGGAGAAGGAGGCCTTCTGCGAGCAGCACGGCATGACCAAGGCGCGCGCGGGGCGCGGCCCTGCTGCTGGGCGAGGGTGGAGTCGTGGATCCTTAGGGTAAGGGTGCGGTTAGGGTTAGACTGCGGCGCGTGCGGCCGAGGGCACAGCACAGGCTCTGGAGGCTGTACCACGCGATGCTTCCCTGCGGCAGCCGCACAAGCCGGCTTGCCCAGGGCTGCATGTCGAGCGCTGTCAAAAGTGGCGAGCCGAGGCTGGCCAGCACTGGAATACCCACTCGCGCCGCGCAACGTCACCTGCAGGCAGTGATCCCAGTGGCACAGCGCTGGCACATGTCCACACACGCAAGGGTGTTGTGAGGCCCGCCGTCCGCGCGCGCTGACGGCGGCGGCGGCCCGGCGCGCGCAGGACCGCCTGCAGAACTTCTTCAACAACCACAAGCCCAAGTCATTCCGGCGCGCGCGCGCGCCGCGCGGCGCCGGCGGCGCGGCCGCCGGCAGCGGGTCCGACGGCGGCGCGGCCGCCGCGCCGCCGGCGGGCGGCGCCGCGCCTGCGCAGAGCCCTGGTGACGACCATGCTGCCGGCGACGACGCCGCGCCTGCCATGAACGGCGGCGGCGGCCGCGCGGCGGCCGCCGATGCGCCGAGCGCTGCAGGCGGGGCGTAGGGGTGGGTTTTCAGGCGCGCTTGGTGGGGTGGCTGAGCCTGATATGTGTGTGATTCGGCTGTTGTGGCGACATGGGCGTGCCGAGGCGTTGCTTCTGGGCAGCGCCTCATCGTCGCCCTTTGGTTAATGAAGGGCGGTGCCAGGGCCAGGCCACGGGGGGCGGGCGCGCCTGGAGCAGGCGCCCTGTCCATTGGAGTAAAGATCCATGTGGTCTTTGTACGCTACGTGCAGTCGATACTTACCTGTCTGCTGCCGCCACTGCTCCCCTGTGGGAGGCGTTCTGGCCGTCTGTTTTGTGTGCTGGTGTGCAGCAGAGCACTAGCAAAGCAGCCATAACGACAACCAGTCCACTCTGCATATGTGTACCCCTGCATTTGCCTGGCCTGCTGCTGCCTGTGGTTGCTGTGCATGGCTTGCGCATAAATGCTTTCCGCGGCACATGCAGATGTCAGCTTGTTGGAAGCGAACTGACGCAGCATGGACCGTGCGTGCTTTGCATGGTTTATGGGACATGCGGGCGCCCCCACTCTTGAGGCGTGTGCCTGAGGCGAGCATGGGTTGTCGGTTTCAGGCTCAGCCGCGTGCAGTGCAAGCGGAGGCCGCGGCAAGGCAAGGCCCCTGACATACTATACACGTACACAGGCTGGGGCGTTCCCGCAGCTAGCAGAGCGACTCCCACACACAGATCGCCTAGAATTCTCTAGCTGCCAGTTCTGGTGAGCGCTTGTGCAGCATCCTCTTTGGGTGCGCTAATGCCCCGCCAGGCCCTGATGTACAAGATAACCTAGTGAGCGCAGGTTGTGCATGCAGGAACAAGTGCTTGGGTCAGCAGAACGAAGGGTGCAAGCATCAGCCTGACACAGGAGCGGCAGAGGCAGCTCCTGACACAGGGGCGGCCCGGAGCGCGGCGCGGCGCCATGGTCTCAGCGCGGGCCATGGAGGCGCCACCGCGCTGGAAGCAGGCTCGCAGCAGCGGGGCCCAGGCAATGAAATGCAGACAAGTTTTGCTGGGCCATTAGGGGCCCCAGTTCAAATTTCACACATGCATTTTGCTGGCCGTACAGGGTGTTGTGAGCGGTGCGAAGCTCAACCTGATGTTGGTGGACTGCAAGCCGATCAGGACGAGAGGGAGCATGGCGTCGCAGCGCATATCTTCACGGATGCGAGCGTGTGCAGGTCCGCAGCTGCGGCAAAACGTGGCGGACGATCGGGGCATCCAGCAGCCCGGCCCGGCCCGCAGGCAGGCGCGCGCGCTCACAGGATGCGCGGCTCGGGGTAGCCCAGCGCGAGGTGGTACGCGACGTGGTCGCCCGCGCAGCCGGCGGGCATAGGGTTGGGCCCCGGCGCCTCGGGGTCGTAGTCCAGGATGCTGCCGGGGTTTTTTGCCGTGAATCGCCCCGCGCCGACCACCCGACGCACGGCCTCGATGCCTGCACAGCGAGGTGCGTCAGGAACATGTCACGATCGCAACGGCAGGAAACGCCTGCCGCAGTGCAGCAGCGGCGGCCTGCGCATGCCCGCCCTCCACGCCAGGAGCACGCCACCACAAAGGGCCTAGAAGGCGACTGCATTTCGGGAGTGTTGCGCCGCGGCATGCTGGCACCATTGCAGCCTGGCCCGCGCAGGGAGGGTTAGGTTGACACAGGCAGGGTGGTCCGGGAACAGCAAGCGTGGGCGCCACTGGCCAGCCGGACCCTCGTCCCAGCCCGCACCGGGGGTGGGGCAGGTGCTGGCCGCAGGCCCAGGCTGCTCGGGCACAGGCCGCACCGATGGCCGCATTGATCAAGGGCCATGCGCGGCCGTTGTGCAGGCGTAGGGTAGGTTAGGTTAGGTTCAAGGGTTAAAAAACCACAGGCCGCACCGACGGCCACGTTGATCAGCGGCCAGGTGAGGCCGTCGTACAGGCGCGCGAGCGCCGGCGGCCACTCGTCGGGCTCGATGCGCGCGGCGTCCAGCAGCCGCTCCGTCGCCTCCTCCCACGTCAGCCGCCGCCGGTCCGCCGCGCTCAGCGGCGCCGGATCGCAACTCTGCCGCGCGGGCGCTCCGGGGACTTCCGACCATCTCGTTTGCTGGGCTGAGGGCTCGCGGGTGTGGGGCGCTCACAGGCTCACGGCAGCGCGCAGGAGCCGCCCATATAGCAACTCGGCACGGAAATGTCCGCAGCATGGCAGCGCAAACGCTCTGGCAGCACACCGCCGCCCTGCAGCAGGGGGCCCCAACGCGGCCACTTGGCGCTGCGGCCGAGGCAGCGGCGCAAGGCGCGGGCGCGTCTGCCCCTATCTTATGACCCTGCCTTACCCTACACCGCGGGCGCGCCTCAGCCAGGCGCAGCTGCGCGGCGAACTCGGCCGGCGAGCGGTAGACGAGGCAGTTGGTGAACGTTGCGAAAAACGCGTTGCTGGCGTGCGCCGGGCAGAGCAGCCACTTGCCCATCGCCAGCGCCTCGGCGGACGTCGTGGCGACCACGTCGCTGGTGCTGGGGTTCAGGAACACCCTGCGGCAACGAGGGTCTTTCTCAGCGCCTCGGCCGATGTGCTCGCGAGCACGTCGCTGGTGCTGGGGAAGAGGAAGACCCTGCGGCGGCGCGCGTTTGCCTCTCTGCTGCGCTGACCGACCGGTGTTTCACGCGGCGGGGCGGGTGGGCTGCATGGTGCTTTGAGCTCCTCGCGCGCGGGTGCCTGGGGCTGCGTCGGGCGGAGGCATGCACGCTCAAAAGATGCCCGCAAGCAGCGTGGGGCAGCAACCAGACCCCAGCGGGCCCGGCGAGCGCGACGCGCTGCCGAGGCAGCCTCGCAGGCCGGCGCTGACCGCGCCCACGGCATGCCAGGACCCAGCGGGCGCCCACCATGGGCACTTCGCCGCTTACGCAAATGGCGGCCACCTGTGGTCAGCAATGCATGGGTTACTCTGCAGGGATCCTCGGACTCTCGGAAAGTCCCAGGGGCATGTGGCGCGCCACGTCACAGGTGGTCACAGAGCAGCGCGCGCCTGTAAGGCCGCAGGTGCGCGTCCAGGTGGTCCACGCCGCTGTGCATCGCAAAGTCGAGCCCGGCGTCCGCCGCGGCCGCGCGGATGTCGTCCGCGTCCTCGCCGGAGCCGTACGCGTCCACGCGCAGCAGCGCGCCGGTGGCCGCCTTGTGCGCTGCCAGCAGCGCCTGCAGTCCAGGAGGGGAGCTCAGGCGCGCTCGGTGCAAAGCGTTCCCGTACCCTACACCCGCACTCCACCGCGATGTAACAAGCAAAGTCTGCCAGAACTGCATCGCCTGTTCCCTGAGGCACCGTACAGGTCGTGAAGCCGTGCTGTCTATGTCAGGTAATGGCCACATCACAAAGGTGCACATCAACTTGTCCGCGAGCGGGCAAGCCTGCACTGCACACCCTGGCGCCGCCTGCGCGTCAAGCATCGGGTGGCGAGGTGCGCAGGCGCTGCTTGCGCACCAGCAGCTCGGTATAACCCTTGCCCCAGATGGCCTTGCCGATGAAGTAGGCGCCCCTAGCAAAGCGCGCCGGCGCGCCGCTGGCAGGCGCGGCCCCGCTGGGGTCCGTCGCAGACCCTGGCGTCGACGCGCTGGCATCCCCGCCCTGGCCCGCTTTGCGCAAGGCCCCGTGCCCGTCCTCTGCATCGCCCGGCGCCGCTGCAGCTCCGCCGTCGCCGGCGCCTGCCACGCTGCCAGCCGCATGCGCGGCCGCGCCGCCGGCCCCGCCTGCGCGACAGCCGGCGGCCTCCGGCGCGGCGCCATTGCCCGCGGCGGTCTTCCCCTTGCCGCCGTCGTCTGCAGTGCTACACGGCCTGGGCTCTGCTTTCGACCCAGCTTCCAACCCTGCGCCGTCCGTGCAGCCGCCTGCTGATGCGGGCTCCGACGCCTCGCCATTTGGGACAGCGCTGCCCGCACCAACCGCCTCACACGCGGCGCGGCCGCCGCCGCCGCCCGGCCAGCCAGCAACACCACTGCATGCGGCTGCGCCGCCTCCGTCTGCTGCGGCCTGACCGCTGCCCCTGCAGCCTGCCGCATGGAGAGGCGCCCCGTTTTGCGCAGCATCCAATGGTGGACGGCGGCCCGAGCTGCACCCCCGGTTCGAAGCCCCATGGTCTGACGCGCCACTCCCTCCACCCCCTGGCTTTCCGCCCGATGCCGCGCCGCTGCGGGCGCGCCCCGCTGCGCCAGCGGGGCCGCCAGGGTCTGCGCCGGGGTCCGCGCGCTCCGCGGCGGCCGGGCCGGCGCCGCCGCCCGGCCCGTCAGCTGCCGGGGCCTCCTGCGCGTCGCCGGGGCCGCGCGCGGCGCCCGCGCCGGCGGCGGCCCGGTCGCCGACCGCCAGGAAGACGGGCGAGACGCCGTGCACGAAGCACGTCCGCTGCCGCGGCAGGCTCTGCACCGCGTCCGACAGCTTGATCACCTGCGCGCGCCCTGCCCTAGCTCTGCACCGCGTCCGACAGCTTGATCACCTGCGCGCGCCCTACCCTAGCTCTGCACCGCGTCCGACAGCTTGATCACCTGCGCGCGCCCCACCCTAGCTCTGTTTACCGCATCGCATTGCTTGATCACCTGAGCGCGCCCCGCCCTGGCTATGCGCGCCGATCGCCGCGCCCGGCGCGCTGCTGCGTCACCGGGCACGGTAGGCGCCAGCACTGCACGTCTGCCGCTGCGTCTGCTGCAGCGCACGTCCCTGCACCACCACCTGCTACATCACGTGTCAAGACAGGCGCCTGCACTGCACAGCTGTCGCTCCATCTGCTGCACTGCCGCGCCGCCGGACATGACAGGCGGCTGCACCGCACGCCTGTCGCTGCGCCGGCTGCGCCGCCACATCATGTGACATGATGTGCGTCTGTCGCTGCGTCCGCTGCACCGCCCCGTTACTAAATTGGGTCAGAAAGGCGGCAGCGGCTTGACGCGGCCTGCACAGCTTAGGGTTAGGATAGGGTCAGGCCGCCGCGCCTTGTGGCAGTGCACGCTGCACAGCTTGCGGTTGGCGGCGTACACCAGCCGCGCGGCCGCGGGCCCGCCGGGCGTCCCGCCGCCGCCGCGCCGGATGTAGTCAATGTAGCTGCGCGCGCGGCCATGGAACTGGTCACGGCCGCAGTCTGAACCTCCGGATCTGCTTCCCCTGCTGCAACCACTGCTGCAAGGTGCGTGTGAGCAGACTCCTTGTGCACTGGCAAACATTAAGACGATCTGCCTACGCCACACGCACTGCAGGATCATCGGGCTAGCGCCCCATGAGCAAGCCCCACGCACGCCGTGCATGCATGCTACCTCGGCATGCGTCCGCCTGCGGGCTCACCCAGCACGCGCGGCGCCTGCTGCGGGCTGGACGGGGTGGGCAACGTGGCGGGGCGCGCTTGGTGTGCAGGACGCCGATGACGTGGTTGAACTTGGCGGTCATGCGGCGGCCGTGGTGGAACCAGGTCAGGTGCTCCGGCTCCTCCAGGATCGCCGCATCCGCCTGCGCCGCGCCCCAGCCGTAGGGTACCGGACCCTGCCCTACCCTACCGTGGTGACACCAGGTCATGTGCTCCAGCTCCTCCAGGATCCTCGCATCTGCCTGCGCCCCGCCCCGGCGCTCCCGTTTGGACTGCCCCTGCGGTGTCCTTGCTTATAATGGAGGCCGGCACGGTTGGGCCTGCCTGCGCGGGAGCGCGCGGGGCGGCCGACGTGGCGGGCGAGGTCCTGCGCTGCTTTGGAACAGCGCGCGGGGCGGCCGACGTGGCTGGCGAGGCCCTGCGCTGCTTTGGAACATTGCATCGGCGCGCCCCCACGCTCTGCACTCCCGTTCAGCTGTTATGACGATGTGCAGGTCTGTGCATGCAGGCTCTGTGCGCGACACAGCCTAGCAAAGCAAGGAGAGACATTGCAGCATCATGCCATGCACCATGGCACCCCTGACCACGCATGCGCCTGACTCCAGTGCGCGGTTATTCCCCGCTCGTTGTCCACCCATTTTGAATGCGCTTGTGCGCAGCCAGCGGCGGCGCACCTCGCAGTCCGGCACGTACTGCGTGACATCGCCGACCGAAAAGATGGATCGGAACGCTGCGTCGTAGCGCCCCGGGTACCACGTGAGCCGGAAGGCCGCGTCGAAGCCGGCGCGCTCGCGCACCCACGCCCGCACCTGCGCGCCCCCCCGAGCGTCGCCGCGGCCTGCACTCTGGAGCCGCATGCTGCGAGCATGCTACAAGCAGGCTGCAGGCGCAGGGCATGCATGGAGCTCGCAGGCCGCCCTGGCTTCCTGTGTCGAGCTTCGCGCCCAGGCAGCAGCCGCTCCGCGTGCACTGCTGGCGGCGCACTGCTCGCCTCCCCTGGCGAGCAGCGCGCGCGCTGTGTCCACGCATGCAGGCCGAGCCCCGGTGACACGTGCGGCTGGGGCGCGAGCGGGGCAGCTGCGCACCCACGCCTCCTGCGCTTCGGGCATGGCGAAGTCCAGGCCGTCCGGGAAGAGGCGCCGCTGGTCGGACGGCGCCAGCCACGGCACCAGCAGCGTCACCTGAGACAACCAGGTATGTCTGCTTATGTATATATGCTTACCTACTTGTTCAAACGGCTTTCCACTTCAAGTGGTGGTCAAACGGTGAGCGCAGGCAGCCTGCGGTCTGGCTCGTCGCCAGACTGCACCAGCAGACGGCGCCAGCCTCAGCCGGCAGCGTCGCCTGTTACAGAGGCTTCGCACACACTGTGCTGCACACGCCAGGAAGGGCAGCGTTGAGGACGGGACGCTCAAAGCAAGGCAATCAACTCCCTTGCAAGCAAACGGGTCAGTGTATACCATCTGCAGTAGACTGTGAGCGCAACCGTGCTCACAGCCAGTGTTGTGACACTGGATACGACAGCCATGCTCCCGCAGGTCATAAGCGCAAAGTTCGCCTGCCAAGCAGTTCAACAGCAACCTCAAGCGTCGTGACGAGCGCTGAAAGGCTCAGCTGCCTCACGCCTGGCACGGAGCAGGCGTCCTGCCAGCCAGACATACACAGCTTGAAAACTTGCAAGATGGTGCCCAGTGCTTGCTGGTTTTGCAGACCTCCAGCTGCGGGTAGAGGTGAGCAAGGTAGGCGGCTCGCAGTGTGGGGTTGACTGCCGTCCCGGTGCGCCAGGGCAGCGCCGCAGTTGTGATTATGGCAATGCGTCGCCCGGGCTCGCGCAGGTCGCTGCGCCCTCGCGGCCTCATCTCAGCCCCGCGCGTGCCGCGCAGGACGCCCTGCACAAAGGCCACCTCGTCTGCGCACTATTGTCCCTGAACGCATCCGTGTTGGCTCATGCATGGAGACCCAAGGCCACACCCCATGGAGTCCATCAGTTGCCACATGCGGCATGCGAGCAGGCCTGCATCAGGATGTGTACGTCCAAATAGTCTCAGTGCTAGCTGTTACCACCTGAGCGCAGTGGCCTGGTGCAGCCGCTGTGCAGCGCGTCGCGGCACGCAGATGGGTATGGCTGCAATCCCGGCCGGCGTGCCGCCCGACGCAGGCAGGCTGGCAGCGCGCCTGGAGCTCGATCAGGGCGAATTGGCCGAGACCGTGCGCCGGCTCAAGAGCGCCGTCCAGGCGCTGCTGAGCAGCGATGCCAGGTGGGCACATCTTACCAGTGTGAAGGCACGCGGTGGCATCAGGACACAGGGCATGATGGAGGACTTTCTGTGTGCTCACTGTAGAACGCAATAAGGGAAGCAAGAGCGGGAACGCAGTGTCTCATCATTTGGCCGTGAAAGGACAAGCATTGCACCGTATTGCTGTAGTGTGTGTTTATGTTACAGTTAGTCCTATCTGGCAGCTTTGCAGCTGGGTCTAGCACATGCGCTGTCACGTGAAGCTCTTGGCACAGTGGCAGAGTCGCTGTGCCTCACCGTGCACAGATCAGCAGCAGTGGTTCTCAAGCTTGTGTTTTGCGGCGGTGCGGGCCGGGGTTGTTTAGAACACGGCTGAGCTGCACACGGAGCGCCTGTGAGGCTGTGCGTGGGTCGCCCGCCCTCCTGCGCCAGGCCTGGCGCCGCCTGCGCCCGCCAGCTGCTGGGTGCCCACGTTAGCTGTTGGGCCGGGTGGAGCATACCAACAGCTCATGTCACAGCCTGCAGCTTTCTCCACCGAAGCACCCCTTTACAACTTTCCGATACAGCTTGACGTGCGGCCTGCAGGCCCGGCCCGCCGGCGGTGCCCGTCCTCGAGCGCGCCAACGGGGCGCTGCCCGGCCCGCTCGCCAACGGCTACGCGCCCGCGCTGGACGTGCACGCGCCCGCCGCGGCGCTGCCCGCTGCACCTGCCGATGCCATGCAGGCCAGTCCTCCGGCGCCGGCCACGCCCGCCGCGGCGCCGCCTGCAGACGGCGCCTCCGCCCGCGCTGCCGGCCCGCATGCCGGGCCCCCGGTGCCGGCGACGCCGGTCGCGCAGCGGATGCCGCCGCCGGCGCAGCCGCCGCCGCCGGCGCACCCCCAGCGGGCGCCGCAGGCCGCGCCCGCCGCGCCCGCCACGCCTGCCGCGCAGCGCATGCCGGCGCCCGTGCAGCCGCCGCCGCCCGCGCGCCCCCCGCTGGCAGAGGCGCGGCCCGCTGCTAGGCCGGCCATGAGAGCTGGGCAGCCCCGGACCTCCAACTGCTCCCACCTTGTATTGTGTGGACCAAGTTGGAGCAGGATTCCTCAAGTGTCGGGTCTGGTCTGGGTGTCTCCAACCACTTCAGTGTTGAGGGGCAGTGTATGGCAAGCGGCGCTGAGTGAGGGATGTCGTGTGCAGCGTGACCAAAGCGAGACGAGGCCTGTCCCAGTTGTCTGCCTGTGGGACCCGAGCAGCACTCACCAAGGTGAACGCGTGCGCGCGCCAGGCCTCGCAGCTGCCGATGCAGCCGCCGCAGCGGCCGCAGCGGCCGGCCGCGCCGCCGCCGCCGCCGCAGCAAAAGCCCGCTCTGGCGGCAGCGCCGCCTGTCGGCCAGCCCCGCGGCCTGGCTGCCGCGCCTGGCTGGTGCGCACCCATGCGCTGACACGCCGGCCGCTGCATGGCCACGCATCGAATTGTGAGATGGCATGTAGCGCGTGCCGGGCGGCCGACTGCATGCAGGCCGGGCTGCTGTGGCGGTGTGTGCGCACGGCCTTGAGAGCGGTCGCGCGGCGGAGCCGGCCATGGACATGCGCTCGACACGCAGGGGCGCTGCGTGTCGAAGGCATGTCCATAGTCGGCTCCGCCGCGCGGCAGCTCCCCAGCCAGCGACCCCCTGCTGCTGGCAGCGACCAGGCGTCGCCTGCCGGCGCACGCTGGCTGGACAGCCGCACGCGGCCGCGGCAGCGGCGCGGCCGGCGCCATTGGCCCCGCTCGCCTGAGCCTTTGTTCGCCCGGCGGGCGCGCGCCGATGCCGGCGGCGCTGCGGCGGCGCAGGCGCGCGTGCTGGCGCACGGACGCGGGCGACCACGGCGGCGACGCGGTGACTGCGATGGCGTACGCGCCGTCGTTTGAGGGCCTGCCGGGCGGCGACGGGCACGCCGGCTGGCTGGTCACCGCGAGCGCCGGCCTGCTCAACCTGTGGGAGTGCTCCGCCAGCGGCGGCCGCGGCGAGGCCTCGCTCACGGCGCGCGCCCTTCTGGGAGAGTCTGTGCCCGCGTATCTGCACTGTGTCAAATGCCTGCATGTCCTCGCTCCACGGCGCGCTTGCTGTCATCGCGCCAGGCCCAGAGCGCCGTGCGGCCATGACGCGGAAGCCAACACCGCCCATTCGGCACCTGAGTCCTGGCCAACCTACTCCTAAGCCTAATATTCTGGGGACGCCGCTGGCGTGCGCAGGTGATGCACTCGCAGGCAGTGGAGCACAATCCGGCACCTGAGTTTGACCACCCTGCACCCTGACCTAATGTTGTGGTGATGCCGCGGGCGCAGGTGATGCACTCGCAGGCGGTGGAGGACAGCTGCCAGAGCCTGGCGCCCAAGTTCGGCCACCCTACACCCTAAACCTAACATTCTGGGGCCGCCGCTGGCGCGCGCAGGTAATGCACTCGCAGGCGGTGGAGGACAGCTGCCAGAGCCTGGCGCCCGAGCGCGGCGCGCAGCTGCTGCTGGCCGCCGGCGCGCACCTGCGCACGGCCGCCGGCGGCGTCGCGCTGCTGGCCATGTCGTCGCAGGACGGCTACCTGGCGCCGCGCGGGCGGCTGCCGCTGCCGCCGCTGCCGCCCGGCGGCGGCGCGGCGCCGCCGCCGCCGCGCCCGCCGCCGCGCTCGCAGGCGCGGGCCGCGCGCGGGCCGCAGCTCTTGCGTCAGGGCAGACCGCTGCTGCTTTCCGCGATGATGTTTGCTGAAAGGCAATAGCTTCTCAGAATTTCACCAGCACAAGCGCGAGGTGCAGGCCGCCGGCGAGCGCGCCCAGCGGGGCGCCGCGCTTGCAGCCTGGCAGGCTGCGCAGCATGTCACACGTACTGCACACGGTCCAATTTGGTATTGAATCAGGACCCGCTCTCGCCCCAGGTGGTGTCGCTGCACGGCTGGGGCGGCGCGCTGGCGGGGTGCTGCGCCGCCGGCCACGGGCAGCGCCTGGCGGTGTACCACACGGCGGCCACGCCGGGCGAGCTGCCGGCCGCCAAGGCGGCCTGGCAGGCGCACGGCGCGGCGGTCAGCGCGCTGCACGCGTCGCCGTACGGCATGCAGCTCGTGTCGGGCGCCGCCGACGGCAGCCTGCACCTGTGCGGCCCCTCCTGCGGCCGGCCCCTAACCCTATTTTTAACCCTACTTCACCCTATCCTGCGCACGCGCCCTCGCCCCAGGCACGGCTTCGCTGCGAGGTCAGCGTCGCTCGCGCCGCGCTGCCTGGCAAGCGCGCCCAGCTTGCCTGCGGCCGCGCTGCGCGCGGCTGCCGCGCAGCGCGCCGGTGCGGCGAGCCTCCGTCGCGCTCCGCCTCAGGCCGTACCTGCGCCAGCTGCGAGCCGCATTCCGCGCCCAGGCCAAAAGGTTGGCCTGGCACTGGTGATTCATGGCTCGCCGTGAAGTCTCTCAACCGCGCGTCAGCCCAGCACCGCCCGCCTTATCTGCGCATGCTGTGCACCTCCTGCGGCCGCCGACCCTGCGCGGCGGCGCGGCAGGTGGGAGCTGCGCGCCAAACCGAGCCGGCCCGCTGCCACCTGGGCGGCAGGCGGCGGCGTTGCGGCGGCCGCGCTGGTGAGCGAGACCTCGCTGGCCACGGCCGGCGCCGACGGGCGCGCGTGCCTCTGGGACACGCGGCGCGCGGGGCGGCCCGTCGCGGCCGCGCTCGTGCCTGGCGGCAGGCGCGCGCGCGGAGTCGTTGCAGGGTTTCCAGCGCGCGCTGGCGCGCGCACGCTGCGCACGTCAACGCTCGGCAGCGTCTGTGGGACTCCATGGGATGGAGTCCATGTTCAGCAACATCCTCGTACATAGTGTTGACCGCAGGGCCAGCTGATGTCTCGTCGCAACCAAAAGCAGCCTGGGGACAGGGCTTTGATAGGGCTAGGTCCCCCTGCGCCGCCGCGCGCCCACCGCGCCGCTGCGGGTTCCCGTCACAACCTGTGCCGGGGCGCGCAGCGCGCTGGCGGCCATGGCGGTCAGCCCGCTGGGCGACAGCGTAGTCGTCGGCAGCGCAATATTGTTGCATGTCTGCTTACACCCTGCGCCGGGGCGCGCAGCGCGCTGGCGGCCATGGCGGTCAGCCCGCTGGGCGACAGCGTAGTCTTCGGCAGCGCAATCTCGTTGCATATCTGCTTACACCCTGTGCCGCGGCGCGCAGCGCGCTGGCGGCCATGGCGGTCAGCCCGCTGGGCGACAGCGTGGTCGTCGGCAGCGCGGCCGGCGGCCTGTTCGCGGTCGACCTGGTGGACGGCGCGTGCGCAGTGTCGCCGCTGACGGCCGCGCCGCTGCCGGGCCCGGTTGCCGCGCTGGCCTGGAATGCGCGCACGGGCGAGGTGCTCGCGGCCGCGCAGGCGTGCGTCTGCGTGTTCCGGCCGGCGCACTGAGTTTCAGGGGCCATGTGGTGTCAGGGGTGAGCGGCGGGGCGCGGGCGAGGGCCTCGCGGCCGCGCCGGCCTGCGCGAGCGCGGTGCGGCAGGCCCGCTGGGGCGCCGGGGGCAGGGGCGGGGCGGGGGTGGATGCATGCGCCGAGTGGTGGCCGGTCCAGGCCAGGGGTCAGGGTTAGGGACCAGGGGTGGGTGCCGGCCGCAAGGGTGTGCTTGTGTATGTCTGCAAGACCTCCAGGGCGTGTGGCACAAAGAAGGACGGAGACCATCGGTGCATCAGTGTAAACCAGCGTGCAGGGCTTGTTGCCCCTGGTCTGGCACTGCGCGTGGCGCAGCCCTCAGGCCCTGCCATTTTGCATGCGCAGTCGCAAAATTCCACGACTCTGCTGCACAGGGCATAAGGCCTGCTCGTCCAGAAGAGCAGGGGGCGCGCTCGTGCATGAGCCTTCACGCCCTGGTCTGTTCGGGCAGCACAAAGCGCTTCCCCTGCCGCACCGCGCCCCGCTCGGCCGGCAGGCCGTCGGG
>JAABUV010001554.1_pt1 | contig 32992 bp, 33 predicted proteins | sample 5559971 | NCBI WGS metagenome assembly JAABUV01 (sample SAMN10711881, study PRJNA513362) | rock metagenome | isolation source: Antarctica rocks | place: Antarctica: Victoria Land, Knobhead nord | collected 2015-12-19
CCAGTTATGCTGCCATCTCAGGTACACGCCGGCGTCACCGATGATGGGTCTTGCCGACATTCGATGATCCGGATCTGACTTTTCCTGAGCGGTAGCACGAATTATTGGCCGTCGGCGACGACCTCGCGATGGCGGGCACTCGGAGCCATTGATCCGCCCGTGCCAACGCACAAAACGAGCGGAGGGCGATCATCGAATGTCGGCAAGACCCCCGATGATGTGGCGAGGCGTCCTGCGCCTGCCCGACTATGCGAGGCGGCGGCGGCCACCTGCCAACGACGGTGTCCAACTCCCCTTGTTCGCCGAGGCCAGCTCCAGGTGACAGGCGGCGACCAACCGGCGTCCGGCGTTCGCCGCCGCTTGCATCATGCCGACTCGGTCGATGGACCACCGGCGAAGGGAGACCGCTTGAGCACGTTCGTGCTAGTCCACGGTGCCGGTGCCGGCGGATGGATCTGGAAGAAGGTCATCCCGCTGCTGCGTGCCGCAGGCCATGAGGTCTATGCGCCCACCCTCACCGGCTGCGGCGAGCGCGCCCACCTCAACCGGGGTGACATCGGGCTGGACACCCACGTCCGCGACGTGGTCGGCACCCTGGTCTGTGAGGAACTCGCCGAGGTCATCCTGGTCGGTCACAGCTACGGGGGCAACGTCATCACCGGCGTCGCCGACCGCGCGCCCGACCGGCTGGCCCAGCTCGTCTACCTCGACGCCAATGTGCCGCGCGACGGCGAGTCCCTGGTCGATCTCATGGGCCAGGAGCCGCAGATCTTCCGCGAGCGGGCCGCGCTCCGGGGCGCGCAGTGGCGGCACCGTAACCCCGCCCTCCCCGAACTCCCGGCCGCGGAGGCCCCCCCGACGGCGGAAGGGCTGACCCCATGGGTCGCCCGAGGGCTGCTCACCGCCGCCGAGCGCGACTGGCTCCTCCGCCACTTCGGCCCACATCCGGCCCAGACCTATCTCGACCCCGTGCGCCTGCGGCATCCCGCCGCGCTCGCGCTGCCGCGCGCCTACATCTACTGCACCCTGACCGGCGGCCCGTTCGCTACGTTCGCAGCCCGCGCCAAAGTCGAGCCCGGCTGGCGTTACCGCGAGTTGGTGAGCGGCCACGCCGCGCAGGTGATGGCCCCGCGCGCCCTGGCGGATCTGCTCCTCGGGCTGCGCTCACCAGCAACATAAGCGAGCCTGCGACCGGAGCGATCCTGCCCCCTCTCCGATCCATATTGTCAAGCAACCTCTGACGAGGTGTGCGGCCACGCCTCCTCACGGCCTCCTTTACACATACTTCACTTGTCCGTGGCAGAGCAAAGGCGGTCCAGGTCGCGCAGCGAGGCATGGGACCGCCGTCACCTGATCAGCGCAAGGGCTCGCCCTCGGTGAGCGCAGCCTCGGCGCGCACGAGGTAATGCTGGTACTGTCGCCGGGCGGTGGATTCCCAGCCCGCGGGACGCCGCACCAGGCGCTCGTCCAGGCCGCGGGGGGCCTCGTAGAGTAGGCGGGCGAAGCGGGCCACCCACCAGACCAACAGCAGCTGTGCGTAGACGCGGATGCGCATCTCGACCGTGGGATCGGACCGTGCGGCGCAATACCGCGCGATGACCCAGTCCCAGCGCTGTGGGGGAACCGCGTCGTACTTGGGGTGTGTCGCGAGATCGGCGAGCTCGAAGGCGGGATCGCCCCACCCGCTGTATTCCCAGTCCACCGAGGCCCAAGTGCCGGGGCGGCGTAGGAAATTGCTGATGTTGGGATCGCCGCGGCAGAGGGCTACCGGCGGTTGCGGCCATGCTGGGAACGGTGCCTGGGCGGCGCGATCGGCCAGCGCCTGTAACGCGGATGGCCGCGCTTCCTCGGGGAGCCGCCTGAGCTGGTCATCGAGCCGCGCCAGCCCATCCTGCGCGCTCGCCATGGTGAGCACCACGGGCGGCAACGCCACCGTCGTCTCGGCGGGCGTGAGCGCATGCACCGTCACGAGATGCCGGATCAGTCCCGCCCACTCGGCGTCGTCAGTCGGCGGGATATCGGCGCTCTGCCCCGCCAGCCAAGTCGTGACGACGACTGGCTGGGGATACCGCCCGCGCTCCAGGAGCACCGGCTGCGGGGCGAGGTCCAGGCCTGCTCGCTGTAAGGCCACGAGGGCATGATACTCCCGACCGGCGCGGTCGCGCGGGTCGCGCAGCGTGAACTTGACGGCGACCTGGCCCTGGTCGCTCGTCGCCCGGTACAGGAGATTGTTCGCTCCTCCGGCGAGGCGCGTGAGCCGCCACTGGTGCCACTGCACCGCATCCACCGGGGCCTGGGTTGCCAAGAAATCGAGCAGTGGATGGAGCTGTCGCTGTGGCAAACCGGGGCGCGGCCTGTCGTCGCTGCGGCCTTTGTTCATCCGTAGCCCTCCAACGCGAACAGCGGCGGTTGTATGGCGAGCACCGGGTGGGGCCGCCGCAGTGCATAGGGAGGCAAGGGCAGCACGCGCAGCCACTCGTCCTCGCCCCACGCCCAGAGCGGCGGCTGCGGCGAGTGCTGCGGCGTCTCGAACCGCCGCTCCTCCGCCACTGTCTTCAGTCGTCGTTTGTCCGGCTGGTAGGACACCCGGTACTGCGCCAGGGGCTCATCCTTATATACGAGATAGGCGAGAGTCAGGTGCTCGGCGTAGCGCCAGACGGCGACGGGTGCGCCGGGCAACCCCCGCTCCGCGTAGACGCGCCAGCGGCGGAAACGGACATAGCCGGCGCGGTCGAGCACCCGGCCGAAGCGCGTCGTATAGAAGATGCGATGCAGCTCCTCCGGGGCGAAGAGCCGACCGCAGACCGTATGGAGCACTGCGGCGGGGCTCCGTCGATCTTCGTGCCGGTGCTGATGGGCGAAGTGGCCCTGGTAGTTGTAGTCGGCGACCCACTGGTCGTGGGCCGCCAGCAGTTCGGGCCATGTGCCGGCGTTGGCGAAGGCCCAGTCGGCCATCCGTCGCTGGACCCCGAAGGCCGTCTCGATGTACGACTGCCAGGGCTGCCGACGGTCGATCGCATGTTTCTCGATGTCAAGTGCTTGGCAGATGCGTTGCGCCTCTTTGGCGAGGAAGACGCCGCCATTGTCCGTCACGGGTTTCTCCGGGGCGCCGTGCTGCTGGACGCCCATATAGAAAACCATGAGCAAGGCTGTGAGATCCTGTGTGCGGGAGAGGCCGCTGGCGACGATGGCGCGGCTGTAGTTGTCCAGCACGGTAATGGAGTAGACCTTGAAGTCGCCGAGGCCGTGGTCGAGGTAGCGGATATCCGCCGTCCAGTAGTGGTGCCGCCGCTGCGCGGCGAACGGCATCGGCTTCGGGTTCTGGGCGGCCGGCGCGGGCTTCGGCAGGCCGTAGAGCGTACGGTTGAGGGCGAGGATGCGCCCACAGGTGCTCGGGCTCAGGAAGATTCCCAGCCGCTTCAGGGCGGCGTGGACGCGGAATTGACCGAGCAGCGGGTTCTGCCGCAACTCCTTCACGGTGGCGATCGCCTTGAGCGTCACCTTGGTCGCGGCGCGGTGCGGCGCGCTCGACTTGTCGTCGCGGCCGGCCACCCCCTCGGTGATCCAGCGCTGCAGCGTCTCGTGGACGGTGACGCGGCTCGTCTCGAGGTACTGCGCGAGCGACTGCTTGTTCCACCCGTCGATGTGTAACCTGACGATCGCCAAGCGCCGCTCGGCCGGGTCGACGATGGCCTGGAAGGGTGGGAAGCGGCGGTGCGCGCGGTGGTGGCGGGGCCTCCGCCAGCACGCGCCTGACGGTGGCGCTGCTCGGGCGATGGGCGAAACGCGCCCAGCAGATGGTGCGGATCTCGTTGACGTTCAGCGGCGAGTGCTCGCGCTTGCAGTCGAGGATCGCCTGGCGCACACGGGGCGGGAGGGTCCGATGCTTCTCCACCTTCGGCGGTGGGACGAAACTGGCCATGCCGAGTTGCTCGAAACGGGCGACCTGGCGATACAAGGTGCGCTCGGCTGCGCCGGTCTGGGCGGCACGCTCTGCGGTCGAATGGCCGAAGAGGACCACCGGCCGGATGAGCTCGTAGCGCCGTTGTCCGTCTGCCCGGACGCGGAATTCCAGTTGATGCCACTCATGGGTCGGCTCGATCCGCTCGCCTGGTACAGGCATATCCGCTGCCGTATCCGCGCGCCGCCATCGCCTGACCGCTCAGACGCGGCGCGCGGCCGTCTGAGCGGTCGCGCTATTATACGGGCCTGCCAGGGTCACGAGCAATATGTGTAAAGGAGGTCGCAGGGCTGTGTCAAAGTCGCGTGGTCCGGCGATCAGGCTGCGCTTCGCGTAGGGTCATCGGCGGGTCGCGCGGCGCAGTTGTCGGTTGCCTCGCCACGCCACAGTGAGCACGGCGGCTTCGTGATGAGCATAACCCGACTTTGACACAGCCCTGAGGAGGTCGTGAGGAGGCGTGCGATCGGGCCGTAGGCGGCGAGGAAGCGCTGGGCGTGGCCCGCGCTCTTGCACCGTCGCATCCGCCGCTCCCGCTCCCGCGTCGGTTGGTGCGCATGCTCGGCCCGGTTGTGCAGGCGCTTGTGCTGCCGGTGCTCGACGCTCGGGAGCACGTCGCGCTTGGCCGCCCCATAGCTGGCGAGCTTGTCGCTGATGATGACACGCGGGACAGAGGCGAGGCCCTTGCGCAAGCGGCGCAAGAACTCCTTGGCCGCCGCCTTGTCCCGGCGGCGCTGGACCAGGATGTCGCGCACGGTGCCGTCCTGGTCGACGGCGCGCCACAGATAGTGCTGCTGCCCGTTGATGCTGATGAACACCGCATCGCGGTACCATGTATCGCCAGGGCGCGGTCGGCGGCGGCGCAGCGCGTTCGCGTCGGTCTGGCCGAACTTGCGGCACCATTGCCGGAGCGTCTCGTCGGTCAGGATGACGCCGCGCGCGGCGAGCAGCTCCGCCACGTCGCGGTAGCGCAGCGCGAAGCGGCAGTACACCCACACGGCGTGGCCGATGATCGCGGGGGGAAGCGATGGCGCTTGTAGCAGGGCGTGGCGTCATATTCACTCATGGACCGAGTATCGCACGCCGGGACGCCGACGAGGCCAGCCAGTTACCTTGACAGTACTAGCGGGTGGCCCGCGAGCAGCGCCCGCAGCCCCGTCTCGTCCAGACGCCCGTGCACCAGCGCCGCGTACAGGCTCCCCCACCCGCGCCGATGCACCGGCTCGCCGCGCAGGTGGACGGGTGACGGGATCGCCCCGGCGGTGAGCACGGCGTCGGCTCGCTCGAAGAGGGCGTCGCCGCGCCGGTATAGGCAGGTATGGAAGTCATCCCGGAAGTCGCGCAAGGCGACAAATCTTGTCGCCTTGCGCGCAAGGGTGCCATTGCCACCGGACACGGCGCTACCACCGCCCTGCCATGGCACGGAGCGCGGTTAAATCACAACATCATACTCCCCACCGTCTAGCCACCACGAACGATGAGGTTAGCACACCACCGCACAACGCAAGGGAACCATTTCATCTCCCATACTGGAAGTATTGCACGTCAACGACCTATGCCCTCAAGTTGACAATACCGCAGCGACGGCTCCCATCACTATTGGCGCGGCACCCAAAGACATGCTACACTTATTTTCACATTTACTCCTGCTGTTAGTAACTGTGAAAGAAAACACGGAACAAACCGTGAAGGGAGACCTCCTATGCTACAGACAATCGCCGCGCTCGAGAGGCGGGGGGTTAAGATTGAGGAGCGGACCTTCGACCGACTCCTCGCTGACGCGATCGAGCATTGGCCCGGGTCGAATCAGTACGTCCTCCCCCAGTCGGAACTCTCCCAGGAGGAGATTACGGCCCTGCAACTGGGCGGGTTCGACCTCGCCCCCCCGCGTCCGGGCACGGCCGACCCCTGGCTGACCACCGTGGCCGAGTTCGCTGCGCTCCTCGGCACCGCACGTACCGAGCGTGAGGTCGCCACGTTGCTGCGCGTCGATGAGAGCAGGGTGCGCCAGCGGCGTATCGCCCGGACGCTCTACGCCATCAACGCCCACGGCTGGCGCTATCCCAACTTCCAATTCGCCGCCGACGCGCCGGTCCCCGGGATCGGCGAGGTCTTCGCCGCCCTCCCGCCCGAGCTGCACCCGGTGGCCGTGGCGCGCTGGTTCGCGCAGCCCGACCCCGACCTCGCACTGGACGACCAGATGCTCTCGCCGTTGGCATGGCTGCGGAGCGGCGGGGCGGCGGCGCGCGTGGTCGAACTGGGCGCGGCGCTGTAAGGAGGGTCCGTGGACGATGACGCCGTGCTTGCGGAACGCTTACCCGCCAGCCCTCCATCGCGCGCGGCGTTGCTCGCGGCGAATCCGCCGCTCGCCGACGGTTTCGAGGCCCCGCTGATCTGGCGCATCTATGTACGTGGCGGGGAGCATCCGACTTCGTGGTTCGAGTTCCGCCGCTACGGCCCGGCGGCGATCGCGCGCTTCGACCACCACGATCCGCCGCCAGCCGAACAGACGCGCGGTATTTTCTATGGAGCGCTCGACGGCCCAACCTGTGTCGCCGAGGCTTTCCAGCGCGGCCGCACGGTGGACTGTCGCGCCAGGGATCCGTGGCTCGCCGCATTTCGCCCGTTACGTCCGCTCCTGATGCTCGATTTGTGCGGCGATTTCCCGACGCGCATCGGAGCTTCGCAACTCCTGAATACGACGGCTCGTCGCGCGATCGCGCGCGAGTATTCGCGTGCCTTTTACGCCGCCTACGATGGTCGCGACGGGACACCGGCCATCGACGGGCTGGTCTATCCGTCGTCGATGGCCGGTGGAGGCGTGAGCGTCGCGATCTTCGAGCGAGCACGGTTCGCGATCGGTTGGCCTGCGGTATTCAACCGTCCCCTCGCCGACCCCGCGCTCCGGGCACCCTTGAGCAATGCGGCCACGCGGTTCGGCTACGCCTTCGTGCCCTGATGCCGACTATCACTACAGTTGTAGTTATGCGAGAATAGTCCCCCGATGAGGCATGAGGAAGGGGCATGGCAATGGCGTTGACGGCGTGGGATGAGGATTTTGCGGCGGTGGTGGCGCGGCTCGGGCCGCGGTTCGCGCGGGCGGAGGCGCGGCGGCATGCGGCGGACTACTTGCGCGGGCTACTGGGCCGCGCGGAGCGCAAGAACGGCTGGCAATTGGCCGAGGCGGCGGGCGATGCGACGCCGTATGGGCTCCAGCAGTTCCTGTATCGCGGACGTGGGATCCCGACGCGGTGCGCGACGACCTGCGCGCCTACGTGGTCGAGCGGCTGGGCGATCCGCAGGGCGTGCTGGTCGTGGACGAAACCGGGTTCCTGAAGAAGGGCGACAAGTCGGCAGGGGTGCAGCCGCAGTACAGCGGCGCGGCGAGGCGCACGGCGAACGCGCAGATCGGCGTGTTCCTGACCTATGCCGGGGCGCGCGGACACACCTTCCTGGACCGCGCGCTCTATCTCCCGGCGAGCTGGACCGACGACCGGGCGCGCTGTCGGGCGGCGGGCATCCCCGACGAGGTCGCCTTCGCCACCAAGCCCGCGCTCGCCAAGGGCATGCTCGAGCGCGCGCTGGACGCGGGCGTCCCGGCCGCCTGGGTCACCGCCGACAGTATTTACGGCGAGGTGAAATATCTCCGGGTGTGGCTCGAGGCGCGGCCCATCGGCTATGTCCTGGCGGTCTAGCGGCAAGGACACCGTCGTCGGCCCGGACTGGCGCCAGCGCCGCATCGCGGCCTACCTCGCCGACCCGCCCGCCGACGGCTGGCAGCGGCTGAGCGCGGGCGACGGGGCCAAGGGACCGCGCTGGTACGACTGGGTGCGTTATCCCTGAGTGTTGCTATCAGTGTTGGTGCGTATTTTCGGCGGTCGCCAGGGCAAATCGACGTGGTTGGTCGGGCTCACGCTGCCCGGTGATACGGTATGACGGTGTGGCGAAGATGCGCATTCCCGGTCGTGAATGGGGCACTGGGTCGCCCATCGGCGGTACCCGCCGTGGATCCCGGCGGGTCCGTGTCACCGGGACCACTCGCCGCCCGCACGCCGGGGTCGGCGCCGCGCGAGGCCGTCAGGCACTTGCTGCGCGTTGTGGGCTGTGTCCTGCTCGGCCAGTCGCGATCGGGGCGCGAACCAGCAGCTCGCGCCCAGGGCGTCCGCCGCCGGGTGGCGCGGCCCTGTCGCGTCACCCACTAGCGCGGGGGCGGACCACCGGCGAGTCAGGCGAGGGGCGGCAGCGGGCGGAGGAGCGGACGCACACGACCATGCTCAGGACCCTCGGCCCGATGGCCTTCCTGATCTCCCCGGGGATGTACGTGAGCATCCTCGGCCCGGCGATCCCACAGGTCGTTAACACGTTCGGCGGGCCGTATGTGTAGGTATCAAAACTTTGAGCCTTTCACTAGCCTATGCGACTGGGGCTCAAATGGCCCCCGCGATGCGACTGAGGCTCACCCCGTCCGAGGTCTCGTGCGACTGAGGCTCAAAATTGCCCCCGAGCGGTGCTGCAAAGCCTGCCCGGGGGTATTCCTTCATGCGACTGAGGCTCAGGCCGTGCGACTGGGGCTCACCGCAGCACTTTCGTGCGACTGAGGCTCACTTCCTGGCGCGACTGAGGCTCAGCCTTCGTGCGACTAGGGCTCAAATCTAGCGCGACTGAGGCGCACATTCTGATGCGACTGGGGCTCACTCTAGCAAGACGTTCGTGGGACTGAGGCTGTAGGCGTCACTACTTATTGGGCTTAATGCAGAAGAGGTTGGGCATGGGGAGCCACCACCCGTGAATCCGGTAGGCTCGGCCCAATAACTCTGCGCCGAATGTAGGTTAGGCCCAATGAGTAGTGACACCAGGCCCAATACGTGTTGCATACTATCCTCAACAGGGGGTCTCCAGGCCCAATGAGTATTGATCCCTACAACGGTACAGCCTGTCACTGCCGGAGATGCAATCGCCCTGGATTGTGATGGATAGCTGTACGAGCGCGAGCGTCGACTGTGCTATCCTGCGCGCGAGGCCATTGTCTGGAGGATCTGTGAGGGCGAGTTGTTGGTGACGACCGGGCGCGCGCTGGTGCCGACGATCGGGTAGTGCCGTCCTGACAGGGTGTGCCGTGGGGCGATCCGCGCTGGCGTGGTCGCCACTTCGCGTTGCACGCCTGTCGGTCGGATTCGCTCGCACCGCCGATCAGCATCCGCCCCTCCGCCGCGCCGCGCGCCACGGTGGCGCGCGGCCCGCGTTGCGCCCCAGGCGCATCGGAGAAAGGGTCGCCCGATGGCATCAACAGCGCAGCCTCTTCGCCCGCCTCTTCGTCCTCATGGTGGGGGCTTCCACGCCCTCTGGCTGGCGACCGCCTCGTCGAATCTGGGCGATGGGGTGGCGCTCGTCGCCGCGCCGCTCCTCGCCGCCACGCTGACCGCCGATCCGGCGGCGATCGCCGGGCTCACCTTCGCCCAGCGCGTCCCCTGGCTTCTCTTCCCGCTCCTCGGCGGGGTCCTGGCCGACCGCCTCGATCGGCGGCGGCTGATGGTCGGGGTGGCCTGCGCGCGGGCGGCGCTCGTCGGGGCGTTGGCGGCGGCACTCCTCACCGGGCACGCCTCGCTCCCACTGCTCTACGCCGTCTTCTTCCTCCTCAGCAGCGGCGAGACGCTGTTCGATACGGCGGCGACGACGATCCTCCCGGCGCTCGTGCCGCGTGAGGAGTTGCCGCGCGCGAACGCCCGGCTCTCGGCGGCGCTGACGGTCACGAATCAGTTCGTCGGGCCGCCGCTCGGCGGGGCGCTCTTCGCCATCGCCGTCGCCCTCCCCTTCTTGGCCGGGGCGGGGGGACTGGCAGCGGCGGCGCTCTTGCTGCTGACGCTGCGCGGCACCTTCCGCGCGCCCGCCGAGGCGCGGATGGCGGGCGCGGGGCTGCTGACGGAAACGCTAGCGGGCTTTCGCTGGCTCCGCCAGCAGCCGTTGTTGCGGACGCTGGCCTTCGCGCTGGCCGCGCTGAATCTGATGCTGGTGGCGCAGAACGCGATCATGGTCATCTACGCGCAGGAACGACTCGGCGTCGATGCGCGCGGCTTCGGCCTGTTGCTGACGACCTACGGCCTCGGCGGGATCGCGGGCGGGTTCGTGGCGGGGCCGCTGAGCGCGCGATTCAGCGCGACGACGCTTCTGCGCCTCGCCCTGACGATCGAACTGCTCTACCCCGCCGCGCTCGCGCTGACGCGTGCGCCGCTCCTGGCCGGGGCGATCCTGGCGCTCTTCGGCTGCCACGCGATCGTCTTCGGGGCGGTCCTGTCGTCGTTGCGGCAACGGCTGACGCCGGACGCGCTGCGCGGGCGGATCGGCGGGGCTTTTCGCTTCATCGAGGAGGGGACCGCCGCGCCGGGCGCGCTCCTCGGTGGGGCGCTGGCGACCCTCGCCGGGCCGACCGCGCCCTTCTGGTGTGGCGCGCTGGTGGGGGTGGGGGTGCTGCTCTATGCGTGGCCGCGGGTGGTCGTGAGAGAATAGTCGGCAGTCGGCGATTGGCAGAGTGTAGGATTGGCTACTTATTGGCGGTAGTCCGATACCTATTGGCGACGTCCGACGCCTATTGGCGGAGGAAGCGAATGGAGGGCCGCCCGGCGTACCGGGCGGCCCTCCATACTTTCTCTTGGCCCCCTCACCTATGCCGGAGGAGAGCAGTGCTCTCCTCCGTTTGTCCGATACGTATTGGCGATGACTGACACGCATTGGCGGTGAGCCTTTGAGCTTTTCACTAGTACTACAGCGACACTTATCTGCGAGGCACAGCGGGCACCCGTGGTTGCGGCCTATCATCCGGTCTGTCGAGGCGTTCGCCGTCGCGATAGACGGTGACCAACGAGCCGCTCCAACCCCAAATCGCGATATAGTCCGTTCGGACGACCAACTCGAGAACCCCGCCGACCGGCCCCTGTGCCACCACGTCGAAGACCTCCCCGGGCTCCATCGGAAAGGTGCTCCCCCAGGGCTCGACGCTCAAGGTGATGTGGTGTGAGAAGCGATTCTGGATCCGAATGCGGCTCCATTCATCCGCCGACTGCTCCACTGACGCCATCGTCACCGTCCCTTCTCCGCCTCCTGGCCGCGTCTCGTGCCCTACGCCCACCGACCGGCGACGATATTGCCGTCCTTGCCGCAGGAAAGGTGACGGTTGTGTTGCGCTCTCCACGAGCGGCGGCACGTCTCCAGATCGTTCATTCCGTCGCGCGCTCGGCGTCACCCCGGCACGCTCGGATATCGCCCGGGGGACGTTCCTGGGTAATCATGGCGAGCGCCCGACGCGCCGTATCGGCCATCGACAGGCCCATGAACGTGAAGGGATCGTGTTCGGCAGCCATGCGCAGGACGGGGAGGGCGCGCGCGTCTCCAAGGCGCCCAAGCGCGAGGGCGATCGCCAGCCGCGTGCCGCCGTCGGGGTCGCCGAAGTGCGCGAGCAGGGGCGCGACCGCCGCGGTGTCGCGGCATACACCCAGCCCATTGATCGCCGCGCGCGCCACGGCGCGCGCGGGCGCATCGAGGAGGGTCAGCAAGACCGCCACCGCGCCCGGGATGCAGGGGTACACCAGCGCCCCGATCGCGCTGATACGGAGGGTCTGGTCGCGCGCGACGTCGCGGGCGAGGGCCGCCAGTTCGGCCACGGGCGGCGCCGCGCCGAGGGCGTGGAGCGCGTCCAGGGCGGCGGCATGATCCGTCGCCCGTGCCGGATCGGCGAGGATGACGCGCAGGGGTGCCACCGCGCGCGGATCGCCGAGGCGCCCCAGCGCATCCAGCACGAAGAAGACTTGGTGCGTCGCCCACGGGGCTGGGTCGAGTGCGGCGAGGAGGGCGGGGACCGCGGCCGGGCCGAAACCGGGGAGCGCCCAGGCGACCGGCTCGTCGAGCTGGTAGTCCCTCTCGTCGCGCGCGAGGACCGCGAGCAACGCCGGGACCGCCGCCGGATCGCCCAGCGCCTCCAGCGCCCCGACCACCGCGAGGCGCAGCGCGGTGTCCTCGCTTTCGTCGCCCAGGATCCGCAATAGCACGGGGAGCGCGTCGGGATCTGGCGCTTCCGCGAGCGCCACCGCCGCCCCGATGCGTGCCTTTTCGTCTGCCGTGCGATCCACAAGGAGCCGTCGCGCGTCCATCCCTCCCCCCCGCGAGCGGGCGGCATCGCGTGCCCGATCGCCGCGCGCCACACGTATGGCGGCGCTGCCCACGGCGAGCAGTCTACACGCTGTGCCCTCCGGGCACCCCCTCGGCGCTGGATACAGCGCACAGTTCCCGTATGATGCGCGCCCAGGTACCGTCGCGCCGCCAGCGCTGGTAACGGCTCGCCAGGGTCTGCCAGGGGCCGTAGCGCAGCGGGATCGCCCGCCAGCTCGCGCCACGGCGCGTCACCCAGAGCACACCCGCCACTATCAGGCGGTGGTCGCGCGGCGGGCGGCCCCGCTGGCCCGACGCGGGCATCAAGAGCAGCGCCACCCGCTCCCATCCCGCCTCGGTCAGCGCCGGGGTGCCGGGCACCGGTACGACAGGTGGATCCGCCCCGCGCATCGGCGGTCCGGGACCACCGGCACGCCGCGCGACATGGCCGCGCCGGGCGGTCGCCTGGTGCGCACGCCGCCAGCGGGACCAGCGCAGCAGGTGCGCCCGCTCCGCGGGCGGCGCGGCGAGCGCGACCAGCAGTCGCCGCGTTTCGGGCACGCTCAGCGCGACCATGTCGCCCCCTTGTGGTCCTCGCCCGCCCCGGCGCGCGCCACGACGAGCACGGCGTGCGCGAGTAGGGCCAGCGTGATGTGGCTAGTGCCAGGGCCTCCAACGCCGCACCTCATACTCATCGAGCCCCGCCTGTCCCTTGGCTTCCTCCAGGGCCACCTCGATGGCCCAGCGCGCCCCGGCGGCCCGGACCATCGCGCCGACGGTCGTGCCCACCGGGGCGTGGATCCGGTAGTAGGCCCGCTCGCGCGGGTCGCCGAGGCTGCGGCGGACGAGCAGCCAGTGCGCCATCCCGCCGACGGCCTCGTAGAGCAGGGCGAGGCAGGCCCAGTCGTAGAGGCGCGGCCCCTGGCTGCCGTCCCCGGCCGACAGCCGCGCCCAGGCGTCGGCCGGGAGCGCGTCAACCAGCGCGCTAGCCGTGACCTGCTCACCCGCCGTCCAGATCCCATGGTCGCTCGCCACGGCGAGGGCATAGGCCCGGCCCTGCTCCTCGAGCCAACCGCGCAGCGCCTCGTGCCCGTAGACCGTGTCCCCCACCTGTGTTGGCTCCCGTCGGCGTCCGGTGCACTTCTTTGCGGCAAAGGGCGGTCATGCCGCCCGTCGGTAGTCGTGATGCAGCCCTCCCAGCACCGGGAGGGCCACGATGGGTGCGGCTGGACGGGAGGGTGACGCCGGCTTCGGGACACTGGGGACGGCCTGCCCGATCCCCTGGTGTGGCCGCGCCGTGTTGAAGTAGCCCGCGTACTCCCGCAGCACGCGCCGCAGGTGTCCCTCGCCCAGGACGAGGACGTGGTCGAGGCACTCGCGCCGCACGCTCCCCAGGAACCGCTCGCAGGTGGCGTTCTGCCTGGGGGCGCGGTAGGCCGTACGGAGCACGGTGATGCCGCTCGCCTCGGCGACCCCGGCGAAGGCCGGCCCGTACTTGCCGTCGTTGTCCCGGATCAGGTAACGCGGGCGCTGGTCGAACGGCGTGGCCTCGCGCAGCTGCTGCGCCACCCAGGCATCCGTCGGGTGGCGCGTGACGCCCAGGTGGACGACCCGACGCGAGCCGAGCTCGACGACAAAGAACGCGAAGAGTGACCGGAACCCGAGGTCAACGACCGGGAGGAAGTCGCAGGCCCAGGTCCCGTGGGCGTGGTTCCGCAGGAAGGTCGCCCACGTCTGCCTACTCCCGCTGGGCTGTGGCGCGCGCGCCGCGCGCAGGTGGCGCTGGACCGTCCGCTTGCCCACGCGGATACCCAGTTTGAGGAGTTCCCCGCGGATCCGCTCGGCACCCCACAGCCGGTTCTCCGCCGCCAGGCGCGTGATCGCCGCGACCGTCTCGGCGGGCACCTGCGGGCGCTTCGTCGCGCCGCGCGACCTGGCGCGCCAGACCAGGCGGAAGCCCTGGCGGTGCCAGCGCAGCAGCGTGTCCGGCTGGACGATGAGGAGCGCGGCACGCCACCCGCGGTCCAAGCGCGCCAGAAGGACGAGGCGGAGGCGGTCGGCGGGGTGGAGCACGGGCCGCTTGCCCTGGCGGCTCAGGACCACGAGCTGCTGCCGCAGGAAGGCGTTCTCGGCGATCAGGGCGGCCTTCGTCCTGGTCAGGTCGCCGACGGTGCTCCCGCCGGGCGGTCCGATCGCGGGCCTGGTCCACGCGAGGAGGCGACGGTGGACCGCGCGCAGCGCGGGCCGCGCATGTCGTCGGATCGACGCCCAGATGGTCGTGAACATGCGTTGCTCCCCTCCGCCTCCCTCGCGGCAGCGTCGCCGCGGCCCGCGCTCACGTCGGGCCTCCCGCAGCATAGCGCATGCAGAGGGGCGCAGCATCCGGTACGGATGACCACGGGAGCCAGGACACCCCGCCCGATGCGGGCGCGTGAGGCCCGCGCCCCGCGATCGGGACATGCGCCCCGCCGCCCGGCCCCGGCACCGGGCCGCAGGGAGCGCATGCTCGCGGAAGGAACGGAGGCGCGTGGGCCGGGCGACCGCCATCCCGGGGATGCGCGGAGCCGCTTGCGGCAGGTTGCGTGGCGTCGCCACTGGTTGTTCGGGACACCGCTGCAGGACCACCGCCGGCTATTTCAGCAGCTGCAAGAAGGTCAGCACGTTCTGCAAGTCCTGCGGCGAGATATTCCCGCCGTACGCGGGCATGTTGTTCCCGCCCCCCAGGATCCGCCAGGTCAGCTCGTCGCGCGTCAGGCGCGTGCCGACGTGCGTGAGGTCGGGGCCACGCTGCCCGCCGACCCCCGCCACCATGTGACAGGAGACGCAATCCTTCTGCTGGAAGATCTGCGCGCCGTGTTGCGCCTCCGGGCTCGCCCCTTGCAGGACGCGGGCCGGGAGCGCCTGCGGCTTCTGCGCGCCCAGCAGGGGGGACCACGGTGCCCGCGCACCGGCCAGGGTGAGCACCACCACCGCGGTGAACACGAAGCCGATCGTGGCGACCGCCCAGGGGCGGCGACTCGGGGCGCGCTCCCCCTGATTGGCGATGAACGGCAGCACCAGCATCGCGAAGCCGGCCAGCAGCGGCGCGCCGAGGATCACATAGCTCTCCACGGCGGGCGGGATCAGGGCCAGCACCGCGAAATAGGAGAGGAAGTACCAGTCGGGGCGCGGGTAGGCCTCGATCTGCGTCGGGTCGGGCGGCTTGTCGAGGGTGCTCGGCCCCACCACGATCGCCAGCGCCAGGATGACCCCGACCACCACGACCGCGATGATGACATCCTTCCAGACCGCATCCGGGAAGAATGGCTCACCCTCTTCGCGCAGGATCCGGTTGTACTCCCGCTTGTAGGTGGCGCGGCGCACCGGCTTCCCCGGCACCGGCGGCTCGGAGATGCCATCCTTGATGACCAGATAGAGGTGGACGCCGATCAGCCCGAAGAGGAGCGCGGGGATCAGGAAGACGTGCGTGGCGAAGAAGCGGGTCAGCGTCGCCCCGCCGATCACGTCCCCGGCGATCACCACATGCCCCAGCCAGTTGCCGATGAGCGGGGTGCGCTCGGCCTGCGCCGCGGCGACGCTGACCGACCAGTAGGCGGTCTGATCCCAGCGCAGGAGCTGGCCGGAGAAGGCCATCGCCAGGGTCAGGAGGAGGAGGACCGCCCCGGTGAGCCAGTTCACCTCGCGCGGATACTTGAACGAGCCCATCAGGAAGACGCGGCAGGCGTGCAAGACGATCAGCACCACCATCGCCGCCGCGCCCCAATAGTGCATCCCCCGAATGACCGACCCGAGCGGGGCCTGGGTGCTGATGAATTGCAGGCTCTGGTAGGCGCTCTCGGTCGAGGGCGTATAGGCCATCGCCAGCGCCACCCCGGTCACCACCTGCACGACGAACGCCGTCAAGGTCGCGCTACCGAGGACATACCACCAGTTCACCGCCTTCGGGACGGGGTGGGTGAGGATCGGCAGGATGACCTCATTCAGGCCCATCCGCTCATCGAGCCAATCGTAGACCCGCGTGGGGATGGAGCGCTTCTGAGCATCTCCGTGCTCCTCCGGTGCGGTGTCGGGGGTTTCCTCGCTCGTGCTCATCGCTCGCTCCTGCTGCGGCCCACTTCAGCCTCGCGCCCCTACGCCGTCGGGATGGGTCCGGTGAGGATCTGCACCTTGCCGTCCACGACGCGCGTCTCGTAGCGATAGAGATTGTGCGGCGGCGGCCCGGCGGCCACGCTGCCATCGGCGTAATAGACCCCGCCGTGGCAGGGACACAAGAAGAGTCCCGCGTCGGGCTGCCAGTTCACGGGGCAACCGAGATGCGTGCAGTAGATCGCCAGGGCGACGAAGCTGTTATCGCCCTGACGACGCAGATAGGCGGCGGTGCTGGCGGTCTGCCCGGCCCAGGGGAGTGATGCGGTATTCTCGAAGGTCACGATCTTCGTCTGCCCCGGCGGGAAATCGCCCACCTGGCCCACATCACGCCACTGTTGGGGGGCCTTCTTGATCAGCGGACCGAGCAGGAAGCCGACCACCGGGATGCCGAGCATCGCACCGATCAGCCCCCCGCCCGCCAGCGAGAACCAGGTCAGGAACTTTCGTCGTCCGGTGCCCAGGGGGTTATCCCCAACCGGGCCACCCTCCCGGTGCGTGTGCTGCACCCGGACCAGACTTTGCGCTGCCTGGCCGACCGCGTCTTCGTCCCCTTCGCCGTGCCGCACCTCGTCGTCGTGTTCGCTCATCCTTCCCCCCGTTCCTGTCCTGCCCGCGCATCGCGCCGCAGCTCGCGTACCCAGCCCGCAATCCCCAGGAGCACGAGCAGCGCGCCGACCGCCGAGAAGACCGGGCTCGTGACCGAGCCCCACGCCAGGAGGGTCAGCCCGGCAGCGATCGTGACCGGCCAGAGGGTCGGGGCGGGCATGTGCGGCGGGGTCGAGTGCTCGCGATCATCGGTAGGTGGCATCAGCATTCCCTCCCTTGCCAGTAGCGCTGGCTTCGCACGCCGTGCGGGCGTCGGCACACCGACGATTTTCAGTGCAATGGCAACGCGCGCGGTTCGGCCCCCGCCCGGCCGCGCGAGCGCGCAGCGGGCGGGCCATCCAGCGCGCGGATTAGGATCAGCAGGGCCAGTCCCGAGAGGAGCAGCCCCATCGGGATCCACATCAGCACCCCGGCAAGCTGCTGATCGCCCAATGCCGTCAGCCCCCACCCCTGACGGATCAGCGGCAACAGGCCACGAGAATCGACTGGGGCGACGTAGGGTGCGTAGAGCGGCTGCGGGGCGAAGGTGAGCGCCGCCGCCACGACCGTGTTCGGAATCCCCGCCGCGAAGAGATAGAGCACGCGCCCGAGTGGACCCGGGCGATCCCGCTCCGGCAAGGGGGCCAGCGCCACCCACCAGAAAATCGTGGCGGCGAGCAGGAAGCAGAGATGTTCGACGATGTGGACCCGCTCATCGTCGAGCGCGGCGTCGTAATAGGGCGGCAAGTGCCAGACCGTGAGCGCGGCGGTGTACAGCAGGAAGGCAACCAGGGGTTGACCGAGTAGCCGCTCCGCCAGATCGCCGGGGCGCGTGGCGACGACCGCGCGCCAGACCCAGCGCGGCACGCCCAGGAGGAGGAGCGGCGGCACCGCCGCCAGGAGCAGTAAATGCTGGATCATGTGCGCGCTCAGCAGATAACCATCGGCGAGCAGATCGAGCGGCGAGAGCAACGCCAGCAGCAACAGCAGCAGGCCCAGCATGAATGCGACGATCCGGCCCGTCCCTGGCGGGCGACCGCGCCGCCCCGTTAGCAGCGTCAGCGCCATATAGGCCAGCGCCGTCAGCGCCACCCCGGCGAGCACGCTCGGCTCGAAGACCCAGGCGGTGAGGATGGCGGTCATCGCACGATCACCGCGCCACGAGGGGCGTTCATAGCAAGGTCCAGAGATAGATCACCGAGAAGATGATCACCCACACCGCATCCACGAAGTGCCAGTAGAGCGACACCGTCCCGATCGCCGCCTCATCGCCCCCATCCAGCTCCCCCGCGAAGCCGACCGCCGTGACCGTCGCGAGGGCCAGCAGCCCGACGATGACGTGCAGGCCGTGGAAGCCGGTGAGGGTGAAGAAGGTGGTGCCGAAGAGGTCCCGGCTCAGCGTCACGCCCTGCGCCAGCAGCCCGCGCCACTCCAGCGCCTGTCCGAGCAGGAAGACGATGCCGAGCGCGATCGTCGCCAGCAGCCAGAGGCGCAACCGCCCGCCCTGCCGCCGCCGGTGCGCGCGCTCCGCCAGGGCGAGCGTGCCGCTCGACGCGAAGAGCGCGAGGCTGAACAGGCCGGTGCGCGGCACGCTGAGCACGTCGCCTGGCCTCGTGCCGCTCGCCCCGTGGTAGGTGATGTAGGCGATGATCAGGGAGAGGAAGAACACACTCTCCGAACAGATGAAGAAGACCATCAGCAGGCGGTGGCGCTCCGCCCCGCGCAGCCGCTCCTCCAGGCGCGACGCCGCATCCTCGACCGTCTGCCCTACGTCATCCACGCGCGTCTCGATCGCCTCGATCGGTCCCTGTTCACCCGGCTTGGCCATCGCACTGCTCATCGTCGGCCTCCCTCCCGCGTCGGTTCGCGCACTCACTCATGCTCCCAATCGGGCTCGTCGGGGTGCTTCAAATCCCAGAGCGGGCGGCGCGAGCGCACCGGTGGGAGGCGGTCGAAGTTGTGCGGCGGCGGCGGCGAGGTGGTCGCCCATTCGAGGGTCCAGGCGTCCCACGGATCGTCCCCGGCGATCGCGCCGTGCCGGAGGCTGCGGATGACATTGACGATGAAGATGAGGACGGAGACGCCGAGGATGACCGTCCCGCCGGTCTCGATCAGGTTCACGAGCCCCCACCCCGGCACATCCGGGTAGGTGTAGACGCGCCGGGGCATCCCGTCCACCCCCAGCCAGTGCATCGGCAGGAAGGTGAGGTTGAAGCCGAGCATCGTCAGCCAGAAGTGCCAGACACCGAGCCGTTCGGAGAGGAGCCGCCCGGTCATCTTCGGGAACCAGTAGTACGTACCCGCGAAGACGGCGAGCATGGTGCCCCCGAAGAGGACGTAGTGCATATGCGCCACGATGAAGTAGGAATCTTCCACCTGCCAGTCGATCGGCACGGTCGCCACCATCACCCCGCTCAGGCCGCCGACCACGAACATGGCGATGAAGCCGATCGCGAAGAGCATCGAGACGGTCAGGCGGATCCGTCCCCCCCACATCGTGGCGATCCAGTTGAAGATCTTGATGCCGGTCGGGATGGCGATCAGCATACTCGAGGCCGAGAAAAAGCCGTTCACGACGTCGCTCATCCCGACCGCGAACATGTGGTGTGCCCACACCCCCAGGCTGTAGAAACCGATCGCCACCGCCGCACCCGCCACGAAGGTGTAGCCGAAGATGGGCTTGCGCGAGAAGACCGGGATCAACTCCGAGATCATCCCCCAGGCGGGCAGGATCATGATGTAGACCTCCGGGTGCCCGAACCACCAGAAGAGGTGCTGCCAGAGGACCGCGTTGCCCCCTCGGGTGGTATCGAAGAAGTGCGCCCCGAAGTTGCGATCGAGGAAGAGCATCGCCTGCGAGGCGGTCAGGCTGGGGAAGGCGAAGATGATCAGGAAGGCCATCACCAGCGACATCCAGACGAAGAGCGGCATCCTGGTCAGGCCCATCCCCGGCACGCGCAGCGCCAGTGTCGTCACGATCAGGTTCAGCGCGGCGGCGATCGAGCCGATGCTGGTCACCGCCGTGGCGAGGATCCAGTAATCGATCCCGGTGAGGCTCGCATAGGCGTGCTCGGTCAGCGGCGCGTAGCTGAACCAGCCCGCGTCGGGCGCGTTGCCGGTCGCGAAGCTGAAGTTCAGGAGCAGCCCGCCGAAGAGGAAGAGCCAGAAGCTGAGCGCGTTCAGGCGCGGGAAGGCCATGTCGTGCGCGCCGATCAGCAGCGGCACGAAGTAATTGGCGAAGCCGACCATCAGCGGCGTGACGACGAGGAAGATCATCGTCGTGCCGTGCATCGTGAAGAGCTGGTTGTACTGCGCCGGGGTGAGGAGCGTCGCCTCGGGGCGGGCGAGTTGGAGGCGCATCAGCCCCGCCTCCAGGCCGCCGCCGACGAAGAAAACGAGGGATGCCAGGAGGTAGAGGAGGCCAATCCGCTTGTGATCGACCGTCGCCACCCAGCGCAGGAGCCCCTCCGGCGTGCCGACCCGGAACGATTCGCGGGCCGGTTGTCCGAGTTCGATCGTCATCGCTGCACCCCGCCACTCACTTCAAGCTTTCCAGGTACGCGGCCAGGTCGTGTGCGTCCCCCTCACTCAGGCGGAGATTGGGCATCCGGTTCCCCGGCTTGATCGCCTGTGGGTTCAGCAGCCAGCGTTGCATCGTATCGGGCGTGTTGGTGATTACCCCGGCGGCGAGGGTCGCGCGACCGCCGACGTGCGACAGGTCCGGCCCCACGTTGCCTTTGGCCGTCGTCCCGGCGATCGCGTGGCACGAGGCACAATTCCCCGCGCCCTGGAAGAAGAGCTCGCGCCCACGCGCGATCGCGGCGGTATCGCCACTGGCCGACGGCTCACCGCGCTGCTGCCCCGCCACCCAGGCCGCGAAGTCCGTCGGCGTGTCGGCCACGACGCGCAGGCGCATCCCGGCATGCTGCGCGCCGCAGTATTCGGCGCAGGATCCCGCGTAGACACCGGGCGCATCGACCTGGACCCACAGGTCGTTCGTCTGGCCGGGGATCAGGTCCATCTTGCGCCCGAGTTGGGGCACCCAGAAATCGTGGATCACGTCCGCCGAGCCGAGCCGCAGGTGGACCGTCTGTCCGGCGGGGAGGTGGAGCTCGTTGGCGGTGACGAATTGCTGGCCGGGGTAACGATATTCCCACCACCACTGATGCCCGATCACCTCGATCGTCAGGGCATTCGGATCGTTTGCGGGGCCGGCCGAGACGCCGCGCATCGTGGCGACCATGATCACGAAGACGATCGCCAGGGTCACGGCGGGGATCCCGGTCCAGAGCAATTCCATCCGCCGATTCCCGAAGATCTGGCGCGGCTCGCCCGCCTCGCCTCGCTGGCGATAGCGGACCGCGAAGGCGATCAGCGCCACCTCGACGACGATGAAGACGATCGCCGAGATACCAAGGACCAGCCAGAAGAGCCGCGCGATCGCCGTGCCACTCGGCGAGTGGGGATCGAAGATGCTCGCGGCGGCGGCGTCCCCCGCGAGCGGGAGCGCGGCGAGCACGAGGAGGAACGCGATGAGGAGCGGGAAGAAACGTCGGTACATCGCCATTAGCCTCGCCTGCGCGCCGCCGCGGCGCTTCAATCCGAGCGGCCCTGCTGATCGGTCGAACGGTGCCCGTGCGGACGAGTATCCGGTGGCCCACGAAAAGACGCAAGCCCCGGCGCGTGCGCCGCCCGACGGCGGCAGGGGGACGAGCATCAGGCGCGGTTGCGGAGGGCCAGCCCCGCCGCGACCACGCCGACCACGCCCGCCGCCGCAAGCACACCGCGTCGCTGCGTCGCCCAGAGCTGCATGCTGCGCGACTTGGCCTTGTCCCCGAACGTCCCGTGTGCTCCGTGGTCGTGCTCCTCGTCCACCGGCTGCCAGAGGTTGTTCGGCTGCTGCGGGTCGCGCGGTTCGTTGGTCTGTTGCGACGCGAATCCGGTCCGCGCCAGATACCAGTCCCCCACGCTCGGCGCGAGCTTGTTCCCGATGATCGCAATACACGTCGAGAGGCCGACGTACCATTCCCGACGGTAATGGTATGCCGCGTGGTAGATCGCCTCCGCCGCCACTTCCGGCTGGTAGATCGGCGGAACCGGCTGCCCCGTGTGCGGCAGGCGGCTCTTGACCCAGCCGAACTGGGGCGTGTTCAGCGCCGGCATCTGCACCATGCTGATCGTCACGTTGCTGCCGTCGTGCAACAACTCGCAGCGCACCGATTCCGTGAAGCCCTGGATCGCGTGCTTGGCCCCGCAATAGGCGGATTGGAGGGGGATGCCGCGATAGGCCAGCGCCGAGCCGACGTTGACGACCGCGCCCCGGTCGCGCGGCAGCATCCGCTTCAGGGCCGCCATCGTCCCGTAGACCTGCCCGAGATAGGTCACCTCGGTCACGCGCCGGAACTCCTCCGCCGTCATCTCCTTGAACGGGGAGAAGACCGAAACCATCGCGTCATTGACCCAGACGGCGATCGGCCCGAGCTCGCGCTCGATCCGCTCCGCCGCCGCCTCGACCGCCGCCGGGTCGGCCACGTCGGCCGGGATCGCCAGCGCCCGCCCCCCCGCCGCCTCGACCTCGCGCTTCGCCCCTTCCAGCCCCGCCTCGCCGCGCGCCAACAAGGCGATGGAGCCCCCCGCGCGGGCGAAGCGCCGCACCGTCGCCCGCCCTACCCCCGCCGAGGCCCCGGTGATCACCACCACATCCGCCTTGCCGTGTGCAGCCATCACCATACTCCTTGTACGATCCCCACGCGTGGACGGGGAGTCATCGAGCGATGCTGACGCACCGCCCGTATGCGATTCGGACGTCGCGCCCCTGGCCGCCGTACCCGCGCCAGCGGCGCCCTGCCCGAGCAAACGTCCCCAGCCGCCCCCATACCGCGCTGGACGATACGGCGCACCGACCAGGGCCAGCGCGACTACCGCAAGCCCGACAACGCCGCTATTGATGAGCGGGAGGCCGGTCAGGCGAATGAGCCAGGGCCCCACGACCAGCCAGACCCCGCCGAGCAGGGTGAGCCAGCGCAGCGGGCGGGCCGGCTCCCAGGCGGCGGTGAGCGCGCTCGCCAGGATGAGCGGCCCGGCGATCCGCCCGCTCGTCGCCCCGACCGAGCCGAGGAAGGCAGGCGCGACGATCAGCCAGAGCCCCAGGAGTGCGTTGACGCATTGTGCCCACATCGCCTTTCCCTACCCCTGCGCCGCCGCGCTATGCCCCCACAACGCCCGCCACAGCGATTCGCCGCGCTCGGACGCGCGCCGCAGGTGTTGCAAGGCGGCCAGCGGCTCGCGCAGCGCGGGACCGAGCAGGCCGATCGAGATCGCCGCCGAGGCGAGACAGAGGGTACACCAGGCCCCGAACGCGACCGGTTGCAGGATCACCAGCACCACGCTCCCCAATCCGAGCATCCCCACGAGCGCGCCGTAGATCAACACGCACCACGGCGTGGTGCGCCAGCGGGCATGTCCGCCTAGCAGGCCGAATCCCGCCTCGAACAGATAGGCCAGCGCGCCGAGGGCCGCGTCCGGGATGGGCAGGAGGCGCGCGACCGACGAATGGAGGATAGCGCGCGAGCCATTACCGAAGAACGGCTCCCACACGGTCGGGAACAGGCCGAGCTGATAGAGCGTCAGGTACGTGGCGATGATGCCGCCACACAGCGCCAACCCGGCCAGAGGGAGGCGCTCGTGCCACGCCGAGGGATTCATCTGCCAGCCGGGCGGCAACGACGCGGGATGACGCTGCGCGGACACCGTTCCTCCACGTTGACGAATACGAATAACCGTTACGACGGGCCGCCATCGGGGGCATACGCAGCGCGCGCGGCGGGATGCCCCAACCCGCCCGGGCGATCATCGACGCTCACGCCTCTCATCGGTGCAGCGCCGTGCTGCGTGATCGCGCGGCGATACGCTTCGACGTACTGTCCGGCGATGCGGCGGGGGTTGAAGCACACCTCGATATAGCGGCGACAGGCATATGGGTCGAGCGATCCGACCTCGCGGATCGCCTCGGCCAGCCCCGCCTCGCTGTTGCGCAGGAAACCGGTCACGCCGTCCGTGAGCACCTCCGGTGCCGCGCCGCGATCCAGCGCGACGACCGGGGTGCCGCAGGCCAGCGCCTCGGTCATTACCAGGCCGAACGGTTCTTCCCACTGCGAGGGGAAGATGACCACTTTCGCGCGCCGGAGCCACTCAAACTTCTCGGGCGAGCCGACCTCGGGGAGCAGGGTGACATCGGGGCCGAGGAGCGGCCAGACCGCCTCCTCGAAATAGGCGCGCTCTCCCTGGTGAATCCGCAACGCCATCACCAGCGGTATCCCGGCGGCGCGGGCCACGCGGATCGCCCCGTCGGGGTTCTTCTCCCAGTCGCAACGCCCCAGGAAGAACGCGAAGTCCTCCTTGTGGGCCGAGAAGGGGATCGCGGCGACGTCGAGCGGATTGTGGATGGTGCCGACCCAGTTGATCGCGACAGCGGGACCGTAGAGCGCCGCGCACCGGCGATCGAAGAGTTCGCGCTGCCGGTGACTGATGGCGACGAAGGCATCGCCCCGCCTGGAGAAGTCCACGTACTTGCGGACCGCCTCGGGGGTGGCCGGACCGTGCGCCGTACGCACGATCGGGACCGGGTAGGCGGGGTCGGGGCGCTCGTCGGTGTGGTCGTGGAGGACGTCGGCGTGGAGGCGCAGGCGTGCCTCGCGGTACGAACGGGCCGACGTCTCCGCCATCATCCGCGCCTTGACAGCGAGCGGGTAGTCGAGCCCGAGGTGGCGCGGCACGTTGGGGACGAGCCGCGCCGTGGTGCATGAATCGCCGGGCGCGATCAACAAGACGTCGTACCCCAGCGCGGCGAGGCCGGTGGTCAGATCGTTGATCACCAACTCGATCCCCCCATACGCGCTCGGCGGGATCGCGAACCAGGGCGGGGCGAGTTGCACGATCCGCAGCCGTTCGTTCGAGCGCTCCATTTGCCTCCTCGATCCGCGTTGCGCCGAGGGCCGCCGCACGCCCGGCCATGACCGCTGCTACACCTGTGGGTCGCTTCGTTGGCCGCTGATGCCACGCTGGGCGAAGGCGAGGGGTCGTGTCCCGCCACCTACCGAGGCCGCGCCACGCTATCTCGCTCCACGGGGTCAGTACTCGATCGTCACCCGGACGTCGCCTCGCTGACGCAGCACCGCCACCAGCGTCAGCCCCCCCGAGCGTTCGTAGCGCAGATCGACGCTGCCCTGGCCGACCCGCACGCCACGGACCTCGACCCATGCGAGCCAGTCCGGCAGGCAGGGACGGATAACACGTAACTGGTGGGCGACAGCGTCCGGGGCAAAGCCGAGGAGCGACTGGAGCATGTACGGCAGGCTGCCCGCCGCCCAGGCCTGGGGGCTGCACGCGACCGGGTAGTGGACCGGCGTGCTGTATTCGTCCTTGCCGAACCCGGCGAACAGTTCGGGCAGACGATAGTGATCGAAGCGCGTCGCCGCCTGGTAGATGCCGGTGAAGACCGTGAGCGCCGCCGCGTCGAAGCCGTAACGCCGTAGCCCGTCGACGATGAGGGCGTTGTCGTGGGGCCAGACCGCGCCCACCTGATAATCGAGGGGATTGTAGGCGGCGACCCCACGCGAGATGGTGCGGATCCCCCAGCCCGAGAAGAGGCGTGCGGGATCCAGCAGCGTGTCGCGCACGCAGCCCGCCTTCTCCGCGGCGACGATACCGCCCCAGAGCGCCTGGCCCTGGTTCGAGGCATCGACCACCGCCGGAACCCCGTCTTTCTGGAGTGCCAGCGCGTAATTGTTCTGCTCGGCGAGCCAGAAGCGTTCGTTGAAGCGCCGATAGAGATCGTCCGCTTGCCCCTCCAGTTGCTCGGCCCGCGCATCGTCGCCGCTGTGGCGGTAGACGGCTGCGATCCCTCGCCGCGCGCGGTAGACATAGCCTTGCACCTCGACCAGCGCCACGGGCGGCGTGACGATAGCGCCATCGGCGTTGACGATACTGTTACCCGAGTCCTTCCAGCCCTGATTGGCGAGACCCTGGTGAGACTTGCTCGCGTAGGCCAGGAATCCGTCGCGATACCGCCCCGCGCAGTGGTCCAGCCACCCCAACGCCGCCTCGACCTGCGCGCGCAGTTGGCGGAAGAAGTCGAGGTCGCCGGTCCAGCGGAGGTACTCGTCGAGGAGGATCAGGAAGAGCGGCGTGGCGTCGATCGTGCCGTAGTAGGGGATCGACGGCACCTCGCGGAGGTTCGCCTGCTCGCCGACGCGCAACTCGTGCAAGATCTTACCGGGCTCCTCATCCTGGAAGTCGTCGTCCTTCGCCCCCTGGTAACGCGCCAGGGTGACGAGGGTATCGCGGGCGATATCCGGCTCGTAGGCCAGCATCTCCAACGCCGTGACGAGCGAGTCGCGCCCGAAGAGGGCGACGTACCAGGGCACGCCCGCCGCGTAGAACGCATCGTCCCCCTGGCGCATCGCCAGCATCGCCAGGTCGAGGAAGGAGCGGCGCAGCACGCGGTTGAAGAGCGCGTCGCTCGTCTGGACATGGACCTTGCCGCTGAACGATCCTCGATCGGCGTGTCGCTCCGCCTCGTGCTTGTCGGGCGTCGCGGGGTGGGGGTGCGCCTCCAAGTCCCTGGTACGCTTCCCTTTGGGCGGGTGATCCGCCACGGTGATGTTCACCGTGTAGTCGCAGGAGGCACCGGGGGCCAGGTGGAGGCGGTAGGTCGCGCGCCGCCCCTCGAGCGTTGTTGGCGGTGGTGTGAAGCGGAGCGTCGTCGTGCGGCGGTGCCCATCGGCGCCGTCGTAGACGAAGGCGAGGGTATCCTCGGTCGCCTCGGGATCGCGCAGCGTGCCGCGCTTCCCGGGTTCGGCACCGCGCACGGTGAACATGCTGTCGAAGTGCGCGGCATACTCGAGGGTGAGGGAGAGCTCGACCGCATCGTGCCCGAAGTTCTGGAAGGTGAGCCGTTCGTCCACCGCGTCCGAGAGCGTCTTCTCCCACCGCAGTCCGATTCGCTCCTTATGGAGGGTGTCGCCATGCCCGAGATCGAGTTCCGGGTTGGTCAATTCACAGACCCCACGATAGCCCACGTCGGTTGCGGCCAGGAGCAGGGTCAGCGCGGCACCGTTGAGGCGGAGGGTGGCCTGGTCGAGGTGGCGCATGTCGTGGAAGTAGAGCCCGAGCCCGCGCGCGCTGTCCGCGCTTGACCCGGCCTGGGGCGGGACCTCGCCCGATTGATCGGTCAGGAGGAACAGTGCCCCTTCCTTCAGCGTGAGCGTCGGCCCAATATCGCTCGTGCGGCTCGACTGGCCGTGGTTGAGGATGTGCTTCGCCCCCGTCTGCTGCTGCCGATCATGGCCATCGGTCGCCATATTCGCCCCACTCCCGCTCACCATCACCACACCCGCTCGGCTCCACCCTAGCGTAGCGCGCACGCCGGGCGTGGTGGTTAAAGGATGCCTATGATTCGGTTAATGACTGCTTAAGAACTTTGTTCTGCGGGTGCCACCGGATGCCCCTGGCGCGCGCCTCCATCAGTCGGCGATCAGCAGATCGGCCAGGCTGGTGTGGAACGGCGAGAGGAGGTGCATCCCCTCGGGGAGCACCGCGACATTGTCGCAGTGGCGTAGCCCGCCGATCCCGTCGAGATACACGGCTGGCTCGATGTTGCAGACCATCCCGGCCCGCAACACATCCTCGGAGCAGGGGTGGAGCCGTGGCAGATTCCCGTGGTAGATCGCGCCGTAGCCGACACCGTGCCCGAGTTGGTGCTTGAAAGCGGCCCCGAAACCGGCAGCGGCCAGACGGTCGCGCGCGGCCGCGTCGACCGCCGCCGCGCGGACCCCATCGCCGATCGCGCGCAGCGCCAGGGCGCGCGCCTCGAGCACGGCCTCGTACATGGCAAGCTGGCGACCGGTCGGCGTGCCGAGGAAGTAGGTCCGCGTCAGGTCGGTCCAGAAGCCGTCGACATAGGAATTGACATGCATCAAGACAAAATCGTCGGATTGCAACGCGCGGTCGCTCGTCAGGGCATAGGCGCGATAGGCATCGGCGGAACGCGGACCCGACATGCAGAAGGCCCGCCCGCCCGCCCGTTGGACCTCGGGATCTCGCAAGCCTGCGATCTCGAGCCGCGCCTGGGCCACCGCCGCCACCTCGGCCTCGGTCACACCAGGGCGGATCACCTCGTACGCCGCCCGGAAAGCCTGTGCCGCGACCGCGCAAGCGCGCGCCGTCGCGGCCCGCTCCCGTTCCGTGAGCATCGCCCGTTGCCCGTCGAGAAGCGCCGTCGCGTCCCAGAAGTCGGCATCGGGAAGGGCCGTCTTATACAGAGCCAGGGTGGTGCCGTTGCCGGTGGCGAGCGCGACGTACGGCATCGGGGTGAAACCGAACATGCCCTCATAGCCGATCGCCGCCCGCGCCAACCCCAGATGCCGCCCGGCCTCGGCCAGCAGCGGATGCGCCGCCTCGCTGCCATTGCCGAGATGGTCGAGGGTGATCGGGCGGAACGAGGCGATCCGCTCGTCGGCCACCCACCCGCGCCGCGCGAGGTCGCCCTCATCCTCCGGCACGATCAGCGCGATCTCGCCGTCACGGGTGAGCAGCGCGATCGCGGTCCCCAGCATCGGCCAGTAGCCGGTCAGGAGCAGCACGTTGTGCGGCAAGCGGCAACAGAGGGCATCGAGGTTGGTCGCGCCGAGTGCGGCGGTCAGCCGTTCGATCCGTTCTTTATCACGTTCCATGTATGTCCTCCCGCGTCAGGGCAGGGGTTTTGCACGACTATGCCCGATAACTTACGCGGGCATAGCATCCGGCACCTGCTCCCCGGTTCGGTCGCGGGCGCAGCACGGACCACCAGGATCCTGGCCCAACAAGCGCGGCGCGATCGGTGTCGGCTCAAGTCAGGTAAGCCGCGGTACCCCGCGACCTGCGGTCCCCGCAGGCGAGAGATCATGCCGTACCGGGAGCGCCCTCACGGCCCCTGGTTTCCCTGCCAGCACCGCCGCACCCTCCGCGATCAGGTAGTCGGCGGTGCGCGCGGCGAGCGCCTGGATCGTCAGGCCGGGGTTGGCCGAGCCCTGCGTCGGCAGGATGCTGCCGTCGCAGATGAAGAGGTTGGGGATATCGTGCGTGCGCCCGAAACCGTCCACGACCGACTCGCGCGGGTCGCGCCCCATGCGCGCCGCGCCGACGAGGTGCGCGTAGCGCGCCTCCTGCACCACCTCCTCCGCCCCGGCGGCGCGCATGATCGCCTCGACCTTCGCCTTGCCGAACGCGATCAGCTTCTTGTCGTTGTCGTGCAGGTTGAACGTGACCTTCGCCACCCGCAGCCCGTGGCGGTCGGTCTCATCCGCGAGTTCGACCCGGTTGTCCTCCCAGGGGAGGATCTCGCCGAGCAGGCCGAGTGCCGCCCAGTGGTTGTAGTCCATCATCACGCGGCGCATCCCCCAGCCCCAGGCCCCCTTCGCCACCGCCATCTGCTTGGCGAAGGCCAGCGGCAGCGGCCCGACCGTCTGGACGGCGAAGCCGCGCGCGAAATCGCGCCGGGGATCGGTCTCGTAGAATTCTTCGGTGAGGGCGTGGGCGGGCGGGGCCTTGTACATCCGCACCAGGTCGGGGAAGCGGCCGAGGATGAGGTTGCCCGCCTGGGCCATCAGGTATTTCCCGACCGTACCGCTCGAATTGGCTAACCCCTGCTCGAAGCCGGGGCAGGCCGAGTTGAGCAACAGCCGGGGCGTCTCGATGGCGTAGCCCGCGACGATCACGACCTTCGCCCGCTGCTCGACCTCGCGCCCCGTGGGGTCGAAATAGGTGACGCCGGTGACCAACCCCTGCCGCCCATAGTCGATCCGCCCGACCATGCAGTTATCGCGGATCTCCGCCCCGTGGCGCACGCCGTCCGGGACATGGGTGATCAGCGTGCTCGCTTTCGCCCCGACCTTGCAGCCCTGGATACAGAAGCCCCGGTAGATGCAATGCGGACGGTCGGCGTGCGAGCCGGAGGTGATGGCGACCGGGCCACCGGCGCTGACGCGGATCCCGAGCGCGGTACAGCCCTTGATCAGCACATCGCCGACCCCGCCCAGCGGGTGCGGGCCGTAGGGATACCCATGCGGGTCGCCCCAGGGGAAGTAGGCCGGACCGGCGACGGGCATCTCCCGCTCCAGGAGTTCGTAATACGGTTTGAGATCGGCGTAGGAGATCGGCCAGTCGACGCCGACCCCGTCCTCGGTGTGGATGCGGAAGTCCGAGGGGTGGAAGCGCGGGGTGAAGGCCGCCCAGTGGACGGAGCCGCCGCCGACCCCCCGCCCGCTGTTGTTCGCGCCCAGGGCGAGCGGGTTGTCGCCGCCGGTGATGCGGAGATCGTTCCAGTAGAGCTGGTGCGAGCCGGCCTCATCGCTGACCCAGTCGCGCTCGGTGTCCCAGAAGGGTCCGGCCTCGATGCCGACGACGCGATACCCGGCGCGCGCGAGGCGCTGGAGCAGCACCCCGCCGCCCGAGCCGACGCCGACGATGCAGAAGTCGACCTCCTCATCGGGGCGATAGCGGCGCATCGGGGCCGCGACCTGCTGCATCGGCCCGAGCATGTGCGCGTCGGTGGGGGGTGCCGCGAAGGCACCGAGTACGGGGCTTTTCATTCCTGCTCCTGCGGCTGCTATCGCGGGGCCGTCCGCCGCTGCGGCCCGGTCACGGCTCAGTGGCTACCGCCCTGGCTCGTGCCCTGCGCGCGGCCTGGATGCGTCCCCCCCAGCGGGCGGTACTCGCCGGAGACCGACTCGGGCGGCGGCACCCAGCCGTAGCGTCGCTCCTCGACCTCCCAGGGTTCCGGCTTGCCGTCCAGGCGCATGTACCCACGGGGGTAGGCCGGTCCCCCGAAGCCGATCTCGTCCCAGGCGTAGGGGTGGGCGTAGTAGGCGTTCACCACGTCGCCCACGAGCAGCAACCAGTAGCGGTCGACCGGGAGCCGCCGCCAGATCTCGTCCCCGGCGGGCGGCTCGCCCCGGTGGAGCGCCTGGAGGACGAGATCCTGGGTGAGCGGCCCCAAGGCCAGGAAGGGCCGCCCATGCAGGTGCCGCGCGATCGCGTCGATCCCGCGCAGGCCGAGGCGGTGCGCCTCGCCATCGGGCGGCATGTCCTCGTAGCGGTACCCATCGATGCGCCCCGCGTGCAGCCGCGTGTCGATCTGCTCTGCGATCGGGATCTGATGCGCCGCATCGCGATCGTCCTGCGGGAGGACGCGCGCGCAGATCGCCCGCAGGAGCGGGATCTCCTCCGGGGTGAAGAAGCGGAAAGGTGGCACGGTATTCACGCGGTCCAGGACGGTCCGCCGCGTCGCCTCATCCCAGAAGTTCTGCTGGCTCAGGGTGTGGTAGCCGGGGTAATATCCTGGCTGAGCGCGCGGGGCCAGCGGTCGCCCGGTGTCCGGGTCGATCGGCAGGCGGTCCGCACGTTCGGGCGCGAGCGGCACCACCGCCGGATCGGCGTCATCGTTCGCCCCCGCGCGCCCGCGTATCAGCGCCTTCGCGCGATCGAATATCACTGCTTCCTCCGTAGCAGGCTGGCCAACAGCCCCAGAAATCCGGTGGCGACGAACAGGAGCGGCGCGAAGATCGGAGGGCCATAGATCAGGTTGAACAGCGGGAGTTTGAGACCGCCGGGCCGTCGTAGCAGGCCTCGCACATGGTAAAAGAAGCCGATCCCGCCGACGACGACCGCCAGGAACGAGCTGAGCGGGAGGAGGGTCCGGGCGATAGTGCGGCTCCAGACCGTGCCGATCCCCGCGACCATGATGAACGGCGTCAGCACGATCGGGAGCCACTGGGACGGATAGGCGAAGCCGTTGCGATAGTGCGAGTAGAGCGCCTCGACCCCGTTGAAGAGCGCCGAGCAGGCCGTCGCCACCGCCAACCCGCGCTGGAAGCGCCCTTCGCGGATGTCCTGTGTCAGGATCAGACCCTCGCTGGAGAGCCCCTGTGGCAGGAGGTTCAGCCAGGCCGACCGTGAGCGGCGCACCCCCAGGGGCAAGTGCCCGCTCGGATCGTCCTCGCGGCGCAAGAAAGCGGCGATCAGGCCGAGGAAGCCGCTGATGCCGAAGAGCAACGGGGCGAACAGCGGCGGACCCATGATGATGTTGACGATCGGCAGCCGCCAGCCGCCCGGCTTCCGCTTGATCCCGCGAATGTGGAAGAAGAACCCGATCGCGCCATCGAGAATGGTGACGAGCGAGACGAGGGGCAGCACCGTCCGCGCCGCGCGCCGATCGAACGCCCCCCACACACCGGCCACCAGCAGGGCCGGGCTCAGGAGTATAGGGCTCCACATGATGCGCTGACTGTAGCTGCCGCGATAGTGCTCGTAGGTGACCTCCAGGCCGCTGAGGACGCTGGCGAGGCCCGCGATCACGGCCAGGCTGCGCTGGAAACGCCCCTCACGGAGGTGCTGCTCCAGGACCACGCCCTCGTGGGCGAGGCCGCGCGGCACCAGATCGAGCAGGCCCGGCCCCCTCCTGGCGGCGGAGGCCCGCGTCATGAACGCCGGTACATGCATCGTCTTCCACTCCGGTGACTGTCTCACGATCGGCCCGGCGCTGCGGCCCCGGCCCACCCGATTGCCGGGGGGCCGGGCCGCGCGCCGGACGCTGCCTCAGTCGACGATGTCGCGGATTTTGTCCTTGACCTTGTCGAGCAGGCTCTCATCATCCGCGCCATCGGTGTGGCCGCCCGGCGCGGTGAAGTCGTTCACCTTGTCGCGGAAGAGCGTCAGGCCGATACGCACGGCGTTGGGCTCGCCGCGCACCAGTGCCTCGGCCATCTTCAGCGCCTGCTGGGGCTTGATCCGCGCCGGCATCGGCGGCACATTCGGGTCCACCACCGCCTGGATGATCGCCGGACCCGGGTGGCGCAGCGCCTCTTCCAACGTCGCCCGGCAGGTCTTGGGATCGGTGATCGTGAAGCCGCGCGCGCCGACGGCCTCGGCGTACTTCGCGAAGTCGATCGGCTGCAACTCGACGCCGTACTCGGGGTTCCCGAGGAAGACCATCTGCTCCCATTTGATCTGGCCCAGGACGTTGTTCTTGAAGATGATGATCTTGACCGGCAGGTTGTACTTCACGGCGGTGGCGAGCTCGCCCATCAGCATCGTGAAGCCGCCGTCCCCGACCAGGGCGACGCA
>JAABUV010001555.1_pt1 | contig 32990 bp, 31 predicted proteins | sample 5559971 | NCBI WGS metagenome assembly JAABUV01 (sample SAMN10711881, study PRJNA513362) | rock metagenome | isolation source: Antarctica rocks | place: Antarctica: Victoria Land, Knobhead nord | collected 2015-12-19
CGCCGGCCTGGCCGGCCTGCGCGGCGTGGCCTCCTCGTCCAACCTGTGGGACCAGCAGGCGGGCGCCCGCGCCGGGGCAGGGGCAGGGCTAGGGTTTAGGCTGCAACACGGCAGTTGTGAAGCTGTTTGGGTTGTCGGGCCGGGCTGCAGCGTCGCCCTGCGCGGATCAGGGCGGTGTCGGCGGTTCGTGCGGCGTCATTGCGTTATGCTCCAATCCCTGTCGCGGCCCCCAGCAAGCTCGCGGCCGGCGTTCAGCGCCAGCGCAGCGTGGCGGCGGGGAGCGAGGGCGCCAGCTGAAGTGCTTGCTTGAACGCCAGATGCGGACAATGTAGGGCCGCACCCTCCTCACTCGACCGCCGCGCGCGCGCAGCTGCAGTCTGCGGCGTCCAGCCCCGCGGCCGGCGGCGGCTGGGGCCCGGACGGCAGCGGCTGGGCGGGCAGGTACGCGCCGGGCGCAAACGAGGCCGCGCTGCGCGCGCACGCCGCGTTCGCGCTCGGTGTTGGCGTGGATGGCCTGCCGCAGGTGCGCCGCGTGCCCCCTGCGCACGCTTTGCGGGAGGGACGCTGGCAAATGCAGTCGGGGTGTGGATAGCCGGCGTGTGTGTGCGTAGCCGCCGCAGGGCACTACACATACAGAATTGCATCTGTCGACCCTCGAGGTAGTGGCCATGGTGTGCCCAAAGACCATTGGTGCTGTTGTAGCATTAGCCCCCGCGCGGCGCACGCGCAGTAGTGCACCATATCTTCAGACATTGGGGGACGGCTAGGACGAACAGAGCGCTGGCTTGCGCGCAGGGCGGCGGCGGGTACCTGGGCCAGGCGGCCGGCCCCGGCGTGCAGCCGTACCTGCACCAGCAGCTGCTGGGCAACCTGACGCCGCAGCAGTCCGTCGCGCTGCTCAAGGCGCGCCGCCCGCGCCGACGCGTGTGCGCTTGCGCGCCGGCAGGCGCCGGCAGAGGCGCGCGGGGTCGTGTCGGTAGGTGACGAGCAGCAGGCCCGGCTGGCGCGCCGCGAGACTGCTCCGTCAGCCCAGTGCCTCTGTCAGCATAGCGCCTGTGTCCGGTGTGCCGTTGTTGTTGATCCTATGTCTTCACGGCCGGCTGCCTCACGTGTTGTGTTGTGTAGAGGCAGTGCAAGTCCGTCTGCGGCGCCCTGCGACCTGACTGTCATGCACTGGCGCGCAGCACGGCCTGGGCGGGCCGGCGGGCGTGCGCGGGGTGGCGGGCATGGGCGGCCGCGGCGGCAAGGCCGGCCGCGACGACGGCGGCCAGGGCGCCGGCGGGCGGCTCAGCCGGCGCGCGTCCGACCCGGCCGCGGAGGCCGAGCGGCGCGCCGCGCAGGACAAGATGTTTGCGCTCGACCTCGACCGCGTGATGAACCGTGCGCGCCCGCGCCGCTCTCCGCGGACACCCGCGCCAGCGCTGCGCAGGGCCTCCGCCCTGTTCGATGTGACAATGTGCTGGGGGCGGGTCAGAGCGTTTGCTTGCAGTGTGTCGTGCACAGTGGATGCATAATTTGCGCAGGACTGCTGCCGATACCGAGCAGGGCCGGCCCCTGCACGGGCCGCCTCCTGGCCACGCCCCTGCCCGCCTTTGCACACTGCGGCGCCCATGCCCAGCGGTGCTCACGCAGCCCCGAGTCGCACAAGCGTCGCTCTGCCTTGCATGGCTCACTGCCTTGCGCGCGCCTGCCACGTCTGCGCGCCATGATACCCCCGGCGGCCCGCCCGGCAGCCCACGAGCCCGGCCCCGCGCGCGCAGTGGAGGACCGGCGCACCACGCTGATGATCAAGAACATCCCGAACAAGTATACGCAGAAGATGCTGCTGCAGACGATGGACGAGCAGTTCCGCGGCGGCTACGACTTCTTCTACCTGCCCATCGACTTCAAGAACAAGTGCAACGTCGGCTACGCGTTCATCAACCTGGTGCGTTGCGAGTCTGGCCGCGCCCTGGCCTGCGGCCACGCTCCGCTGGGTGTGCCCGGGGTGCTGGCGGGCGCGCGAGTCTTGCGCTTTGTGTGGGGCGCTCTGCGCGGGCGCTCCGCAAGTTGGCGATGGAATACCCTTGAGAGCTTCTGGGGTGCGCTGCCTGCTGTGAGCGAGCCTGCCTTCGTGCTCGGCCCCTGGCTCTCTGGCCGTCTCTGGCGGCCGGACGTTTGCCGCGGCCGGACGGCGCCGCGCAGCCTTTTTGCCCCGGCCGTCGCAGCAGCCGCATGCGGCCTTGCCATCCCGGCACCGCTCGGCGCCGGCGCCGGCGCGCCCGAAGCGACCGCGCGCGCGCGCGCGCGCGCAGGTGGACCCCGGCTGGATCCCGCCGCTCGTGCAGCGCTTCAACGCCAAGAAGTGGGAAAAGTTCAACAGCGAGAAGGTGTGCCACATCAGCTACGCGCGCATCCAGGGCAAGCAGGCGCTGGTCACGCACTTCCAGAACAGCAGCCTCATGCACGAGGACAAGCGCTGCCGGCCCGTGCTCTTCCACATCGACGGCCCGCTCGCCGGCGACCAGGAGCCCTTCCCCGTCGGGCCCAACGTGCGCCCGCCCCCGCCCCGCGCGCCCGGGACATTTTTTAGTCGAGCGGCTGTGGTAGTCATGCGGTCTTGCTCACGGTGTCCTGGCGTAGGCAGGGCTCAGTGTGACGTTCTCAGGTCACGCCGCAGAGCACCAGTCATGCGCAAGGAACGGTGGTGTGGTGCTGGTCACGAGCGCGCCTACATGCCATGCATGAGTAGCCTCGCACACGGCCCGCCGTATGAAACGCGCCCTGATCCCGGACCGCCCTGGGGCCGCGCAGCAGATGCGCTCGCGGCCGGCGCGCGCCGCGGCGCCCGGGATGCTGGGCGGCGGGCCGCTGGGCGCTCCGGCCGCCGGCGCGGGCGCGCACCTGGGGCCGCCACCGCCGCCGCACGGCGCGCCGGGCGCGCCCGGCTATGGCGGGCTCATGCCGCCGCGCGTGCCGTCCGCATCCAGCCTGGGCAGCCTGCAGGGCGCGGGCGGGCATGGCGGGATGCAGGCGATGCAGGGCGGGCTGCAGGGCGGCGGTCACCTGGGCATGCCGCCGCCGCCGCCGCCGCCGCCGCCGGGCGGGATGTGGTAGCCTGCCACCGCTGCCGCCGCTGCTCCAGGCCCTGGCGGCTGGTGCAGCGTGGGGGGCGGCGGACATGCAGAGGTCGCTTCGGTGATGCAGGTGGTAGTTTATATTTAATGGTCCGCCTGGCGACCGGTCCGCATCGCATCACATGCGGGTGTGCACCGCAGCGCCTGCAGCGACGGCGCCAGCATCATGCCCTGCGGACGCCTGGGCGGGGTGTGACTGGCGCGCAACGGCCGGCTTCATGGGATTTGCTGCCCGCTACGGCATTGACAGAGGCAATTGTGCGAAGGTGGTGCATCAGCAAGGCCTTGGCCCGCGCTGGAAGTGCGAGAGGTCAGACTGCGCTGCGCGCGCAAAGAGAGCATAGAGAGTTGTTTTTGGCAAGGACGGTGCGTAGCAGGGCTTAGGGGTTTCATTAGTCGTGGGGTCTTCTCTGCCCTGTTAGGTCGCGCGCGCCTGTTTGGGCACCGCTGGCGCTTTCACCGCTGGCCACACGAGACTGGGGTTTTTGCGGCAGGGGTAGCAGCTGGCTCTAAGGGTGCCTGCCTTGTGCCACTAACAGCCACATTGACGCAGCGCGCACGTGCGCTCTCTTATTTAGCGGGGCGCTTTTGGTTGCACGGCCCAGGTCGGCGCCACGCGCATGGCAAGCACGCGGGCGCGCGCGCGCGCTCCCGAGACTTGGGCAGGCTCACAAGGTACTCCCTGCCCGCCTGGCTTGCCAAGGTAAAGTCCTCCGCGCTATGAGCTGGTTTGGGACACGAAGGCCGCCAGGGCGTCAGGCGGGGCCAGGGCCTGGAGACAAGTCGCTTGGCGTCTGCAGGTTACACCGGTGTGTCAGTGTGGCCGAGTGTTTGCGGCAGCGGCCTGGGCGAGCCATGTGCAGCGCGTCTTTGTCAGGCGGTGGCAGTGCATACATCCCGCACGGTATGTACTGGGAGCTGAGGTTGGCGGGCGGTGGTTTCACATCCGTACCCCCAGGGGGCGGCGGTGCAGGCAGCCATGTACGTCATAACACTTGATCTAAAGCAGTGCACCTGGCGTGCACGCGCGAATGGCGGTCTGCGCCTCAGCCAGTTGCTGTCCTTTGTAGATGGTGCGGCACCGCTGCTCCGCCTCATGACTTGCACGGCCACGCGGCCGGCCCTGTCAGGGCTCTGGCCGCGCTGGCTCGCATGGGGGCACGGCGAGGGCGGCCGCGCGTCAGGCGCCGCTGCAAGGGTTTTTTGGACTCTGTGCGCTGGTCCGGCCATGCCATGCGCGCGGTGCTGATGGGGCGGCGTGCGCGCCTGCGGGCGCCAGCCAGCGTCTTGCCCGCTCTGCATCATGCGCGCGCGCGCCGGCGCACGGACTTCAGAAATGCTCCTGTCGCCCCCTCCTGCGGGCCTGGCCACGCCCTGCAGGCTGTGTGAGCAGGCACCCCAGAAAGCAGGGCTTTGTCTCGGTGTGCAGCTCAGCCAGGTCTTTTGTCGTGCCGCGCCGCTTGCGCGGCGTGGGTGCCTTGGAAATTGACCTGTTAGGAGCGTGTAGGACGGCGCCGCGCGCTTGTGTTAGGCGTACAAATGAGCACATGACCGCAAGAGCTGCAGCGCCGGGCCTGGCAGCCCCACGGCTCCCCGCAAATGAGATGGCGGGCTCTTTGGCAGTTTGATTGCAGCGCAGTTTTGCGACCGCTAGGTAGACGGCGAGCTTCCGCTTTTCGTTATTCTTTGGCGTGCACCACAGTGGGCGGGCGGATACCCAAGGCCTTGCATGCGCACAATGCGCAGGCTGTTGCATGTGAAAGCAGTCAGATCTACCCAGCCGGTGCCGCTCGTGCATGTCATCAAGGCCGTCGAGGCGACTGCCACAAGCACACACATGCCACAGTGCCATCCGGCAGTGCCAGATCTCTGAGTTGGGCGTGCACACATTGGCTCTCTGCATGCCTGCATGCGTGCCATACGCATTGCAATCCGCTGGCACAGATGGGCGGCACACCTTTGCATGCATGCAAGCATTTGCTCAGCAGATATTTTCCAAAAATGCGCGCCCACACGCTGCAGCAGGCCGCCCTGCGGTACTGGAGACCCAGCTGGCGACTGCACTGGCGGCGCGGATGTGAATTGTGCGGAGCAGAAGCGGGCAGTGATAGTGCTGTCTTAAGTGTTTGACGTGCACCCAGAAGCCCATACACCTGGCGACACTGCATGCGGCTGCCCGCCTACATGCCAGGCGACCCTCGCCGTGCTGTTCGAGAGAGCATCAGCCCGCATGCAGACGCGTAAAACAGAGGCCTCATGAGCCGCTGTCGGCATGTGAGTCCCATGCCATCGCTGGCGCCGCGTCCATCGCCAGCAGGCTGCGCCAATCCAGATCGAGCTGGGGGCCCACCCCGCCGTCGGGCGACCTTGAGGACCCCAGCACAGCTCCCAAGTGTCCCCGCCGCAGTGCCGCGCCACAGGCAGGGTGTGCCCACGGCGTTGCGACCGCCAGGCGCTCCAGCGCGCCCGCCTCCGCGCCTGCCAGGGTAGGGCTGCCGCCCGCCAGGGCCGGCTCGTTGTGACGGGCATGGCTGGCGGCCGCCTGCGCGCGCGCAGCCTGCCCGCTGCCTCCCTCCGCCAGGCCCGCCGGCGTGTCCGGCGACAGCGGGCGGCACGGCCTTGGCCGCGCGCTAGGGCCGGGCCGCGGCGCAGGCGCCTCGAGCGAGGGCGCATCCTCTAGGCCGCCCAGCGGGCCGCCCAGTGCGCCGCCGCTCAGGGTGCCGCGGCCCCCAGTGCCGCGCTGCAGCCACGCCAGCGCAGGCAACTGATCCAGGCTGCCAGCCGGGTCGTCCAGGAGTGCTTTCAGGAGGGGCTGGTCTCCGCCCAGGCCGTCCATGAGCCCCTGGCCCGGGTCCCCCAGGGACACTCCGCCCCAGTGCGGCCCGCCGCAGGCTGTGGGCTCCTCGCCTGCTGTGTCTCGCCCAGGCCACCGCGCCTCTGCGGCATGCCCGGAGGCCGGCGGTGATTCCAGCAGGGGCGCCTGATCCGGCGCGGGCGCCTGCGCGAGGGTCGTGGCGCAGCGCGCAGGGCCCAGCAGCGCCCGCGCGCGGGCGCCCGACCGCAGCGCCCGAGGAGGCGGCCGCTCCGCGCCGCCGCCTTCGCGCCCGCCAGCTGCGCCTCGCGGCGGGCTGCCCACCGGCGCGTGCGCCTGATCGGGCGCACGCGCACCCAGGTCGCCAGCGTCGGCTGCCGTGCCGCCGCGCTGTGCCCCGCGCGCGGGCGCGGGCTCCACGGGGGCTGCCGGCGACGCGCCTGGTGCGGACGGCAGCGGCGCGGCGGCCGCCAGCAAGCCGCGCGCGCTGGCCTCCGCCAGCTCCTCCGCAGCTGTCGCGGCGCAGGGGCTGGAGATCGCACCATACTGGGACCCTGCCCTTAGCCTACCCTATTCCGCCAGCTCCTCCGCGGCTGCCGCGGCGCAGGGGTTCCGGGCGCGCCCGGACATGCGCGCAAGAGCATGTGTGCTGCCAGGGCAGGCCCCTTGATCAAGTCACCCTCTGTTAACATGCGCATATCTACGTTCAGAGTGCATTTTTAACACGGCGTGCAAACGGTGAGTGGAAGGGCATTTTTCTTCTAAGATGGTTCATGGTCACGTGTGCACATGCGGCAACGCAGGCGGGGCCGGGCGCACAGAAGAGGTCCGGGTACTCGATGAAGTCGAAGTTGGTGCAGGCGGCCAGGCGCCGGCGCTGGATGGCCTCGCGGTCGTACGCCTGCGCGGCCTCCACCTCGCTCGCGAACAGGCCCAGGTACCTGCGGCGCCCCCGCCCGTTGCGGCGCTCCCGCTGTCAGGACAGCGCCAACGCGAGTGCACCACAGCTGCCAGGTCTGCCTGCGCGCCCCTCACCGCGTTGCAAGCACTGCATGCTAGGTGTGCTCTATCCCATTTCTAGGCGGGCTGTGCATCCTTAGCAATGTGGCTGTGTTCGCATGCGCAAAGTGCTTTTACCTACACAGTGAGCTGTGCATGCGGGCGCAGGTCAACAGAGGGGCCGGGGCGGCGCGCTTGTACTTCTTGCCGACCATCTGCCCGATGCGGCCCTCCCACTTGCCCTTCTGGTGCTTGGTCACGCCGCGGAACATACTGCTGGTCTGCTGGAAGCCCTTGGACTGCCGCCGCAGCATCTGCACCACCTCGTCCGCGGTCACCTGCCGCGCGCGCGCGCGCGCCGCTCGGCCAGGGCCTGCAGGCGACGCCTTTCACCACAGCCGCCTCCGCCCAGCATGGAGAGGGAGGGTGACGCCGGTGCGCGCCGTGTCAGCCGCACCTGGCTTGCAGCCGCAGCCAAGTAAGTAGAGTGTGCTCACTGGCAGCTGATGATGCCAGGACGAGCGTGCTGAAATGTGGCCAATGATACCAGCAGCATGCGTGACCTGCGCCAGGGCGGAGCGCGCCTCGTCCAGCTGCGCGAGCTCCGCATCGAAGGCGGATGTGTCAAAGTTGGTCGCCGCGCCGCGGCCGCGGAACTTGACCGCCGCCAGGTCGTACGCCAGCGCTGCCTGCGCCCGCACACGCACCGGTGCTTGGCGGCTCCAGGAGTGCGCAGCGCCTTGCTGCTCGCTGCAGTGCCACACGCTGCTCCTGCCCAGGGGCCGGCAGCCCCGGGCGCTGCACTGCAGCAGGCGCGGCCGCGCCGCACCTGCTCCTCCATGTCAAAGCCGCCGAGGTAGAGCTGCTTGCTGTTCTCCCAGATGTGCGACTCCCAGCGGCCGGTCCTGCCGCGCCCCAGAGAGGTGGCAGCTCAGCTGCCACCTGCTGCGATGCGCTCGCGCTCGGTAGCAAACAGCCAGTGCACGCGGTGGGTGCAATATATCATGCGCTTGCCGACAGTGATGCGTCACGCCGCGGAAGTGGGAGGTTGACGGCTTCACACGCTGCGCAGGCTCCCGCTTTTGCGCCTTGGCCCTGCGCGCACAATGGTGCGGTGTGAACAGCTTCGCGGCAGGAGGCGAGCCGTGCACTCACGGGCCTGACCTCTTGCGTGGGGCCGCGGTGCTGTGTTCGTCCTCCGACTCGCTGAAGCCAGCGGCGTCGGCAACCTCGGGCGAGTAAGAGGCCGCCTCGTGATCTGCCGACTGCGAGGTGATCTCCTTTGCAGCGCCGCCTGCAGCAGAGTAGCGCATAAGGCCAAAGCAGGGGCTGCGGCACAGTGCAACGCGCCCCTGCTGTGGCTCTGCATGCTTCGGGCACAGCGATCCGCATCAGGGCCACAGTGATCTGAGCTGCGAAGCACGTCAATTCTTCTGCGTATGTCCTGTCCACTGGGTAAGGTGCGTCAGCACGACACATTTGCAGCCATGAACAGTGGTCGCGTGCCTGGTGTCTTGCGTTTCCGCCGAGGCATTGCTTTCAGGCGCACACTGGTTGGGTGCTACTATACGGGACGCCCCATACAGACCCGGAGACGCGAGCCGAATGAATAAAGCCAGTTCCGTGCTGTTTGCAAGAGTTTGAATAGACCCTCCCCTGGACCTAAAGATTTGCACCTCATCAGGGCTGCATGCCATCGCTACTAGCTAGGCGTTCGGCGCTCAACATACTTCCAGCGGAACAGCAAAGGAAGCAGACAACCCCAGCAGACAGTGTAACACCGCACGGCAGGCGCACATGGCCGCAACAGGGCCGTGCGCGTCTGTCCTGCAGCCCGCAGGGTGGCTGCACCGCAGCAAAGTGCGGCCGCAGCCTCACTGCACCAGCGGCTGGCCTGCCATGACAGCCTGCAGGCTGGCGAGCTCCTTGGGCTTGAGCTGCCCAAAGCAACTGCTCATCACCTGGGGACGCCGGCGGCAACGAGTCAGCCATCTTCATTTTACCGAGTGTGTCAAGAGCATTTGTGCTGCCGTGCCTCCTTCCCAGCTCTGGAGCACACGCGAGCGAGGGCAGGTCGGGCACCGCCACAAAGATGGCAATCCGGCACGTAGCACGCCCCAGGCAGCCGTCCGCACAGACGCGCATACGCTTACACTTTGTCCTTGCAATCCAGGCACCGCCTGGTGCAGCCGCACGCCGCTCAGCAGGCGCGACGGCACACGCAGGGCAGGGGCCCACCTGCGGCGGCAGGCTGGACTGGATCTGCTGCAGCAGCGTGACCATGCGCACGGCGTCAGCCGGGTCCACCAGCGCGCTGCCGCGCGCCAGCACGGTGCCCAGCACGGTCACGATGCGCGCCAGGTTGCGGTTGTCCTGGCCCAGCACCCTGCACGCGCGGCCCCCCACATGTGCCCAACGACACATACCACAAGCCCACCCGGCCCCGGCAGCTGCCAGCGCTGCAGCGCGGCCGCACCCAGAGCCGCGCCCGCACCGCAGCCACATATGATCTCCCCGGACACGCCCGCACGGCGCGCGTGGCTCCCCTCGTCCTCTGGCCCCACAATCGCGGGTCCAGCACATTGCGCCGGGCCGCCACGGGCGCCGCGCATGCCACCTACCCTACCCTAGCCTAACCCTCCAAGCCGGGGACAGGCACGTGGGGTGGCGCGCACCGCACTTCGAACGCCTCGACCACCGCGCATGCTGCCTACCCTACCCTAACATTAATATACAAGCCGCGGGGGCGCGCGCACCGCACGTCGGACGCCTCGACCAGGCGCACGAGCTGCGCGTGTGCCGCGCGCGCCTCCACGCGGTCCACCACCAGCGGCAGCGCGGCCAGCCACGCGCCGCCGACGGCCGCGCCGTCCACCCAGTCGCGCTGGTGCTCCAGCACGCGGCCCAGCGCGGCCACCGCGTTCTCGGTAGCCAGCGCCGCCTCCTCGTCCCTGCGCGCCGCGCGCGCTGGCTTTCTCCCCGTAGTTCCCCCTGGTAGACCTCCCTAGTTTTCCCCCGTATCCACACACCTCCTGCATTGCGCCGCATCGCGCGAGCGCTGACGCCTGCAGTGCCCTCGCAGCAAGCGCGCGCGCCTGCCGCCTGGCCCAGCGCGCGCACCACGCTCGCACACGCACGGCCAGAGCAGACACCGCGCGAGCCACCACACATGCCTGGCACACGCCTGAGATGATAGGACCGGCCCCGGGGCGCCCGCCGCGCCTGGAGCCGGGCGCGGTGATCATCTCGAGCATGCGTGCCACCGCCTCGCCCGCGATCGGCCGGAAGTGCTCCGGGCGGTGCTCGGCCAGCACGCCCAGGCCGTACACGCTGCTCTGGCGCACGGCGGGCGCGCGGTCGCGGCAGCCCTGCAGCAGCACCGGCACCGCCTGGCCCACGTACTGCGCCGCGCCTGCCGCCGCGCGCGCGCGCGGTCGGTCGGGGGCTCGGCGGCGCCCGGGCGCCGCAGGCGAGGGTCGGCGGCCCGCCCCTGCCGTGCCGCCAGGGCCGCCGCAGGCGCGGAAGCACTGCGGGCGCCGACACAGGCTTCCCATACCCGGCCCTGCCCTCGGCGCCTCCCGACGGCTGCACTTCAGGCGCTCGGCGCGCGGAATGGCACAGCATGGCGGCGGCGGGCGTGACGCCGACGGAACAGCGCTCCAGGATGTCGTCCCAGGGTGCAGGGTAGGGTCAGGGCTAGGCGCGCGCCCGCAGGGCAGTGCTCCAGGATGTCGTCCAGGATGCAGATGGCGATGCGGCGCTCCTCCGGATCGCGGCCGGGCTCCAGCAGCGCGCCCAGCGCCGGCATCAGCTCCGCCAGCACCGGCAGCGCCGCGTCGCCGTACTTGCGCAGCACGGCCGTCAGCACGCTCGCCAGCTGGTCCAGCAGGTCCTCCTCGTCCTCGTTCTCCTCCTGCGCGCGCGCCGCACGCGCCGCGCTCACATATGAGCAGTGACTGAGGGAGACACAAACTGCTTGCCATGCAGCGCGCGGCGGAGCATGCGCCGCGAGCGCCCCGCCCACACCCGCACCAGCACCCTGATCCCGACTGCGCCCACGTCCAGAGAATACCCGTGCGCAACTCCTACCAGCGCGCGCGCGCACCGCGAGCGCCTCGGCCTCCTCCGCGTCAAAGTCCTCGGCCTGGCGGCGCGCGTGCCGCTCCGCGCGCCGCTCGCCGCTCGCGGCCAGCACCGCACGCAGGCGCTCTGTGCACGCGGCCAGCTGCTCGGGCGGCAGCAGCGCGGGCGCCGCGATGTCCACGATCTCCTCCACCGCCTCCAGCATGCTCGCCAGCACCTCCATGTCCGGCTCCTGTGCGCGGGTAGGGTATGCATGGGTTGGGGTAGGTTAGGGCCCTGCAGTTCTCCCGTTTCCTTGGCCCGCAGCTCTCCCTTTTCCTTACCCCGCAGCCTACGGCCGGCCGTCGCGGCTAGGCGCGCGCTCTCTACAACCCCCCAGTCAGGCGGCACAGGGACTGTTTGGACACGCGGCCCCCACGGGTCCGGTGCTGCGGTGCAGGCTGGCAGCAGGCGGGCGCCGCGCCTTGGCCATGGCCTCCATGATGGGCGGCCAGATGAAGTCGAGCATGCGCTTGACCAGGCCCATGTCGGCGCCCGGCGCGCCCTTCTCGGCCGCCAGGAAGGCGCTGCGCAGCAGCTCCGGCATCGCCTGCACCGCCGCCTGGCGCACCTCCTCGTGGAAGTAGAACTTGAGCAGCGGCAGCATGATGCCCGTCACCTGCGCGCGGCCGGGCGCGCGCCCGGCTGTCGGGGCCCACCTCGGCGGCGGCCGCGCGAGCGCGAGCCTCCCTGCGGAGCTGGAGAGGTGACCTGCAAGCCCCCGCGCGCTGCCCGCCACGGTCGCAGCCTCCCGGGGCGGAGGCCTGTTCCGCAAACAGGCTGCGAGGCCTCGATGCCGCGCGCGGTCCCGGGCGCCGTGCGCGGGGCCGGGCGCGGACGCGCCTGCTCGACGTAGGGGTAGAAGCCGTCCTTGAGCTCGTCCGCGTAGCAGCACAGCATGTTGCACGCGGTCGCCTTCTCCTCCAGCACGCTCGTGCGGATGCTGATCTTGCGGTCGCCCATGTAAATCGTCTCCACCTGCCGCGCGCGCGCCGTCGCGTGATGGGGGTAGAGTGGGGTACGGTGGGCTAGCCTGGGCCGCGGAGCGCTGCGGCGCGGGTGCGCTTGCCGCGAGCGCGCGCTGCAGGTGCCCAGGTGGCCAGGTCAGGCGGTCGTAGCCCTCTGCACAGGTGCTGGGCGAGCAGCACATGCCAGCAGATGCACCCGCGCCGGAGGCGCTTCCAGCATCGCAGGCCGACTTCAGACTCTCTGCCCACCCGCGCGCGCCGGGCGCGCCTCGTCGTCGTCGTCGGCCTCGTCGGCGTCGCTGGCGGCGTCGGTGATGTGCACGTCGGGCTTCAGCTGCGCGGCGGCCAGCAGCGGCGGCATGACCAGGCCCAGGTACGGCAGGAATTCCTCGCCCAGGCACTTGCACAGCCGCGCGCCGGCCTGCAGCATGTAGCCGCTGGTCGGGTCGTCCGGGTCCAGCTCCTGCGCCTGCGCGCGCGCGGGCACGCTGGGCGCCCGGCCGCCGCCGCCGCCAGCCCGGGAGCCAGCAGAATCATGACCCAGATCACATTCCCAGTTGCTCCTGCGCCTGGCGCGGTCCGACCCTGCTTCCAAACGGGCGCAGCGCGCATGCGGCATGCACCCGCTCAGCCCACCTGCGGCAGCGCATCGCGCGCGGCCTGCTCGAGAGCACAAGCCCACCCTGCAGGGGCCCTGCAGGGGGGGCTGCAAAGGCCGCAAAAAAAACCTTGCCAGCGCGGCGCCGCTCAGCGCGGGGCGGCCGCGCGCGCGGGGCGGCACCTGCAGCGCCTGCATGAGCTGCATGACGCGCGCGGCGTCGTCGCGGAAGCGCGCGCGCCCGACCGACATGCCCACCAGGCTGATGCACTCCAGCGCCTTGGCGCGCAGCAGCGCGTGCGGGCGGTCGGTCGCGTTCTCCAGGATGTGGCGCAGCAGCGGCATCACCTGCGCGGCCGCGTCCCGCGCGGCGGCGCTCTCATGCGCGGCCCATGCACCAACGGCACGTCTGCCTGCACAGACCCCACGCATGCGGCCCAGGCACTCATGCACCGCACGCGTGGGCACCGGCCGCGCGGCGCCGCAGGCCGGCGCGGCCGCGCCAGCCGCCGGCTGGCTTGCGCCGGGCGATGCAGGCAGCCGGGCGCGCTCACGCCGCCCGGTGCACGCCAGGGCGGGGCGCCGCACATGGTCGTAGACATGGGTCAAGTTAGGGTTAAAGTTGAGGCCGCGCCTGGTCATAAAATTTGGTGAAGTTGTCCTTGGCGCAGTCTGCCACGGAGGCCATGGCGGTGAGCGCGCCCTCCTGCACCAGCTTCTGGCCGCCCTGCAGCAGGCCCAGCAGCGCCGGGATGAGCGCGTCCATATAGCTGGCCAGCAGCTCCTGCGCGCGTGCGCCGGCCGCGCGCCGTCAGCACGGCCGCCCTGCAGTGCCGGCCAGTACCGCAGCCGCTCCACAGCAGGCATCGCAGCGCCTTGGTGAGCACCGCGACGCGGCTTTCCTGGCGACCACTCACGGCCGTCACGGCCATCGGAGGCGTCGGCCACCCCGACTATAAAGAAACAGCCTCTGCGATAGCTGCAAAGACATGCGCGCGTCATGCTGGGAGACTACATACCATTGCATCATGGTTTGGCACACAGGCATGCATGCAAGGCATTTGCATGCCTAGGTATCCAAGCCATGATGCTCCCCAGCGCACAAACATGGGAAACGAGCCCGCGGCCACACCGGCTCGCAGTTTTCCGCAAAATTGACCAGGGCGGCCGCTGCGTGCGCCTGCACGCGTGGCTGGCTGAAGTCGCGCATGACCGCCATGAGCGCGGGCAGGATGCGCGCGTGCTCGGCCTCCTGCAGGCCCGGGCCCAGGTCCGTGCACAGCTGCCCCAGCGCCTGGCAGGCCGCCCAGCGGACCTTGGCGTGCGGGTCCGCCAGCCCCTGCGCGCGGCGCCAGGGGCTGTCAGGCGTGCAAGCCGCCTGCACACGCGCGCACAGCCGGCCCTGCGCATGCCATCCCGCCAAGCGCAAGCGCATCCAACCCCTGACGCAGCCCTCCGAGCTCCCGCACCAGGCAGCCAGAGGCAACCCGGATTGGCTCCCGCCCCGGCCCTGCCCCCGACACTGCGCGCGCGCCGCCTACCCTAATCCTATCCCAGGGGCCCCGCCCGCGCGCCGCGCCTGCAGGCACAGGTCGACCAGGCCGGCCACGTTCTTGGCCATGACCTTGACGCAGCCCTCCGCGATCTGCGCCAGGCAGATCAGCGCCGCGTGGCGCCGCCGCCAGTCGCCGTCGGCCAGCATGGCCGGCAGCAGCGCGCTCGCGAGCGGCACCACCGTGTTGCCGCCCAGCGCGAGCGCCATGCGGTCCAAGCACTCCTGCCCGAACTCGTAGCGCTCGCCCTCGCCCTCGCTCTCGTGCCGGTCGCTGTCCGCGCTGTGCCACCTGGGGTCGTCCTGCGCGCGCGGCCGCCGCGCGCGTCAGCCGCAGCCCTCCGTGCAGAGAAGCGGCTGGCAAATAGCGGCTGCCAAGGACTGCTGCTGCAGCTGCCTTTCTTTGGAGAACACCCTGCTACTTCCCGGGTCCCTCCCGCGACTTTGGCAGACAGTGCGCCAGGTCGCCGAGTGCTCGCCGCGACCCGCGCGTGAGCAGGCCGCGCGCCGCGCCGCGCCGCGCGTGCGCGGGGGCCCCGGCCAGGGCGCCCGGGCGCGCGCCTCGATGTCCAGCAGGAAGGCAAGCAGGCTCTGGAACAGGCGGCCGATGAACTGCGGCAGCTTGCGCATCATGCCCGGCGCCTTCTCGCGCGCCTCGCACAGCGTGACCAGCATCTCCGCCGCCAGCTGCCGCGTGGCATCCTCCAGGCCGGGCGCCTCCACGACCTGCGCGCGGCGCACGCCTAGGACGCACGCCTATTCATGGCAGGGGTAGGGGTAGGAATTAGGTTAGGTTTAGGGTTAGGGCTATGCCAGAGCGCTAGGGTATATAGGGTAGCGCGACGCGCACGGCGCTGCGCGCCCGCGCAGCCGGCTCCGGTCCACTCCGCTCGGCGCCCTGCTTCCCCGATTGGCCCCAGGGCATGGCCACCGCATGGCGACCGCTCGCTGCTGGAGCAGGACGCGCCGCCGCCGTTACGGGCGGCGCGCCGGCGCGGGCCGCGCCTGCAGCATCGCGGAAGCGACCTCGGTGAGGTGCCGGCGCAGGAAGCGCGGGTGCGCCTCGGCAACCTCGATCAGCAGCTCCAGCGCGTCCTGCGCGGAGCTCTCCTCGCCCTCGTTCAGCAGCCGCGCGACGACCGCCAGCTGCGCGGGCACCGTGCCCTGGAAGCGGTCGCGCTCCGCCGCGTCGTCCAGCTCCTGCCGCGCGCGCGCACAGGTTTAAGGAACCACCGCACAGGTTTACGGAAAAACCCCCTGAAATTCAAGGACACCCCCTGATACAGAGGGCGGGACGGCGCGCCCCTCACGCGCCCAGGACTGCCCGTGCCACGATGCCCCCACTTGGGTCCGGAGCCGCAGATGCGTGTGACCCCGCGGCCTCTCTGGCCTCCATCCGGAGCGGGTCAGGGCCGCGGCCGATGCGCTGCAGCCCCCGGCTGCATTGGGGCCACATGCCCACAGGCATGCACCTGCACAGCAAGTGCTGCAGGTGCCTGTCTATCCTCCACCCCGTCACAGACAGCCACTTGGCAAGCTCTTTCAGCGTTGCAGACAGTGCAGGGGCTCAGAGCATGCGCAGCCCCGCCACACAGACGCAGCATGGTGCTTGAGCAGCGGCAGCCGCCGGCCGCGCCCTGCCGCGCCCTGCCGCATCGGGCCTGTGCGCCGCAGCGGCGGGCGCCCGGCGCACCTGGATGAAGGCGCTGGTGGCGCGCATCGCCGCCAGCATCACGTCCAGGTTGGGCGACTGCAGGCAGGTCACCAGCACCTGCGCCGGCAGGCGCGCCGCTCTCGCACCATGCGCAACTGACAAGCAGGCCAACACAGGGCGCGCCGACGCTCGCCCACTGTCTCGCACGCCTCCCGGCGCGCCAGGCGCGGCCCGCAGCGCACGCAACGCGGCGAGCCAGCAGCAGGGCCGGCTGGCCAACATGCGCCACAGGGTTGCGCCCGCCCCCATGCAGCTCGCGCACGGGGCTGCGCGGGCCCGGAGGGCGCACCCCGTGCAGCGTGCCCAGGTACTGCCGCAGCGTGTCGGCCAGGTAGCGCGCGAGCTGCGCGAAGACCAGCAGCGCGGCCTCCGCCAGCCGCGGCTGCCCGCTCTGCACGCACTGGAACATGAAGGGCAGCAGCTCCGGCCAGTCGCCGCCCTCCAGGATCCCCGCCGCCAGCTCCGCGACCGTGTCGCACACCTGCCCCCGGCGCGCGCCCGCGCTGCTCAGGCCGCGCTGCAGGTCGGCATAGCTGCCACACGGCCTGCGTGCGCTTCGTCGGCGCGGCGCAGCCCAGCTGCGCCCTCGAGGGGGCTGCCCGGTGGCGCCGCAACGCCAGCAGCAGCAGCGTCCCGTGCTGGGTGCGGACAGCAGCACGCTCCTTGAGATTTGCCATGCGCCGGCTGCAGGCCATGCAGCGTGCGCCTATGAGCAACTCTGCAATTCTGCCGCCGCCGGCAGGCGCGCGGCGCGGGCGTGCGGCGCAGCCAGGCACGCCCCGCGGGCGCCCACCTTTTTTACTATGGAGCGGTCCTGCTCTTCCCTTATGCAGTTGAGCAGCTCCGCCTTCACGAGCGCCTGCGCGCCGCGCGCGGGCGCGCGCGCTTCATATTCCCTGGTCCGCCCACAGCGCAGCAGCGGGTGCTCCCGAAAAGCGCCGCTTCCCGCGGGCGCTGCACCCCGACGCCAGCACGGCCTTGCACGGCATTGGCCCGCAGGACCCAGGGCGGCAGCTAACAAGGGCGCCCGGCGGCGGGCGGGGCGGCCACCTGCACGTTCGCCGACAGCGTCGGCCAGAGCGAAGGATCATCTTTCGTCAGCACCTGCGAGCCGCGCCGCCGTCAGCCGCGCGCCGCGCCCGGGCGGCCCGATCGAGCACATCCGCGCCCGCGCGCCGCCGCACCTTGCGCAGCAGCACCGCGCACAGCGCCCGCACGTCCACCTGCGCCGACTGCCGCAGCAGCGCGACCAGGCTGGACGCCGTGTAGTCGCCCTGCTTCTTCGCCTCGCCGAACAGCGCCTCGGCCGCGCGCCGCTGCTCGTTCTGCGGCGACAGCATCTGCGCGATCATCAGGTTGAAGGCGCTGGGGTCGCCGGCCAAGTGCTGCTGGCCGCCCGACCCCACCATCAGATGCGCCTTATGCTCCGGCGCCTTTGGATCCTTGCAGTCCCGCGAGCAGAGGCGCCCGAAGCTATGCAGCAGCTGCTGTCAAGCTTTCACAGTGGCAGCTGTGTCCGTGGTGATGGAGCAGTATTCCGGGTCGAGGCTGCGCAGGCAGCACTTGAGGTGCGCAGGTTATCGAGGGTTTCCATGCTGCATATATATGCATATATGGAGCTGCAGCTCTTGGAGCCAAACTTGCGATCGCAATGCACGAGCGATGAGAAGCGCACTACGGCATGCACGCTCCTCCCACCCCATATTTACATGTTGTCATCCGTTACATGCGCAGCGCTTTCTCTAAACTTGCTAATCACGATAAGGAGCGCCCAGCACAGCGAGGTTCAGCTGTAGTCCAGCTGCTGGACCAGCAAGACAGCAGGTCTTATGCGGGCAGGGCTATGCCATGACCTTTTAGAAGAAAACACAAACATGCAGAAATGGTGAAAAGCGGCTGTATATGAGTCGCTGAGGGAACTGAACAGCAAGGCACAGGAGGTTTGCATCACCGACCTGGGCTGCTTATGTCCCTGAGAGCGCTGTCCGCCGGCCGCTGCCCGAGCTCCCCCAGCAGGCGCTGCTCGGACAGCGCGGCGCCGTCGGCGATGCCCAGCTCAGTTGGATCGGCCTTTGTCGTGGGCGCCGCAGCCTGCTTGCGCTTGAGCACCATGTCCTGCACGATGGCCTACATGCGCGGGCGTGCGGGCCTCAGCTAGGTGCTGCCGGCCTGTGCCCACCGGCCGCCCGGGGGCATCCCGCGCATGCATGCGCGCCGCTAGCAGTGCCATGAGTGGGTGGTGCTCCAGACGATGCAGAGAGGGGCCACCGTGGTACATGATTCGCATGGCAGAGCACGCCTGCAAGCACCACCGCTGCGCTGCACACATCTCTACGCTTCCACTGTTCAGACGGATCTGCTTGACAGCGCGATGCAGACTCTCTCTACGCCTCGTTTCTGTGCTGACCATGTGCTCCGCGAGCGCATGGGGAGGGACGCGCCTGCAGCAGGTTCATGCCCAGCGGGCAGACGAGCATGACAAACACGAGCTGCAGGGTGGCATGCGTCCCGAACGCCCTGTCCAGCAGCCCGGCCGCGCTGCTCAGGTGCGGGCGCGCTCCAATGATCTGCGCGCTGGAGCCACTGCTCAACCACATCCGTTTGTATTGGGCTCATGCGGTAGCACTCGAGGCACGGGCATCTCAAGCTGGCCAAGGCACTGACATCTACCATGGGGTTGGGTTGTTCTGGTCCTGCAAGCATGTAGCTGGCACATGGAAATGTGTCTTCCAGACGCGCCACCACAGGGGTGCACCATTGTGCGAGCCAGGGTTTGCTCATGCGTGGCATGTTCGTGCATGTGCTGGCGTAAAACCTGCAGTGCCTGACACAGCTGAGCTGTATGAATGCAGCATGCCAGCACCATGGATGACCAACGCAAGGCTCAGGCAGATCGCACGTGAGGCGGCGTTTTATCAGCAAAGGCTGCAGGAGGTGAGCACGCTTGAAAGGTGCCGGACGGGTGCGCGTACCAGCGCGCCGCACAGAACGCGCGCGACCACCACGCAGGCGGTCCACTCCACCAGCTGCAGCGCAAAGCGCTCCCACTGCGGCGGGGACCCTGCGCACGGGGGTGCCACTCTCCAGGTTCTTGGCAGCACGCGCGAACACCCAGCGCAACTGACTACCTAGCACTTCCACACAAGCACTCAACCAGGATCTGCTGCAGCGCTGCAAGCGCAGGCGGTATCGTTGCTACTGCCCAGCGGAAAGGCCGCAAGGCGCGCATCCCTGCGCGCACGGGCTGGCGCGCCCATGCGACGCACCATAGCTGCCGCAGTCTGCCACCTTGCGGTACCATGACGCCCACGGGGACGCCGGCAGCGCGGCCGCGCGCTGATGGCAGAGCCGGCAGGCGAGCGTGTGCAGGCCCACCGCGAGCGCCACGCCGAGCGTCGTGTCGATGGCAAATGCAATGAAGTACCTGGACGGCACCCCAGCTGGTCAGCGCTGTCCCCTGCGCCAGTGGAGAAACAATGCATAGGGTTCGGAGGAACAATGCATCCAGCCAGCGCGCCAGTGCAGGCCGGCCCGGGCAGCCATGGGCGGGCGCATGCGGGGTGGCAGAGCCGGGCTGTGACGGGGCCCAGGCTTGCGCACCATGCGCATTCGGACACGGCGTGGTTGCCGCGCGCGCTTGCAAGAATAGCTATCAGCAGGCCTGCAGCGCACCGCGACAAGTCCGTTGCAATCTGACGATATTGACGCAACAGCACCTCCAGCCTGCAGCAGGCGTGCGCGCACCGCACAAGTGCGCAGCGGCAGTGGACACGACCTGCTTGCTCACGTCCATTCCCCACACGCGCACTGGGCGCTGCGGCCTCTCTCGCGCCCTGCGCAGTCCACAAGCGCCCGTCTGAAGCCGCGTTTGTCCTCGTGGCGTGGCACCACGCACTGACTGACCAGCCCTGACTGACCAGCCCGCTGCAGCGGTTGCGCGGTGTGCTCGGCTAGGCTGCTAACTAACAACCACCGGCCTGCCTGTGTGACAGCAGGCACGCAGCTGCCCCTCCTGCACGTCAGCCTGCTGAGCCTCGACAGGCGCCAAGAGTGATATGCAAGCAGGCTGCAGTTGTGTGCGGAGTAGCAGTGCCACATACGGACTTTGCACCCCAGCTCGCACCCGATGCTTGCACCCATCCTGGGTTATGACAGTCACTGTGCTGCGGCTTGGTCGGGAGCCGGCGCTCACCGCTTGAAGACGAGCGCCCCCAGAGCCGCGCTGGCCAGCGCCACCTGGGCCCAGGTGCCAGCAGGCCCGGCCAGGAGCCTGCACTGGCTGCCATTGGCGGCCATCAGGTCCGCTACCTGGACAGCAGCGCTGCTAGCGCGAGCAGGCCCGGCAAACGCGTGTTACTAGCAGGCGGTGCTTGCCGCCGCTGCGTCATTGTCACAGGCCTCTGGCTGCTGAATACTGTACTACCCCCAGGTCACGATGCCACAGCATAACACAAAAATAACAGATTGCTGTAATTAGAGCAATCAGCGCGCTGTCAAGATCAGTGCAGCTTCGCAACCGCCAGTCAGTCGTTACAATGGCAAGACGCTGACGCTGAGCAGAGTACAACTGATGATGGCCTCGATGCATGTCACAAAGCTTGGAGCAAAACGCCAGGTCTGGAGGGAGTGGGTGAGGACCCGGGTGCCTGGTATTACTAGCCTAGGAGCCTCCTTTAAACTTGCGTGTGTGTTGCTGCAGGCGCTCCATACAGGCGCTCCAAGGCAAGCAGGGCGCCTTTTCCTGTCTGACAGCGTGTGCAGACGCTCACGTCGCCAGCATGGGCGACACAGATGAGACCAAGCCCGATGTTGGCAACATGGAGCACGTCAACATCAAAGTGAAGAGCCAAGTGCGTACCCGCGCGGCTTCCCGCGCGCGCACGGCGACGGAGCGCATCAGCACCGCGCGCGGTTGCTGATAGGCGCGGTGCTGCAGGACGGCGGCGTTGTCTGCTTCAAGGCCAAGCGCACAACCCAGTTCCGCAAGCTCATGAAGGCGTACTGCGAGCGGCAAGGTGGAGACCCGCGCGCCAGCAGGCGACTGATGCTGCACCGTCAGAGCGCCGCGCTGAAGCAGCCGCGCGGGCTCGCAGGCCACCCCTTGGACCAGGTCGCCTTCCTTTACGACGGCGGGCGTATCCGGTGCGCCGCCGCGTGAGCTGCAGACCCAAGTGCTTGTTGCGCTGCCCTGCAGACCGGGTTTAAAAACAGCAGCGCTGACCGGCGCTGCCTCTTGCTCTCAGGGAGGACCAGACGCCGGAAGAGGTATGCCCGCTGATGCTCCCGGTTACACCACGCGCCGCCTACCTCCTGTCGACTCGCGGTCCTCACCATTTTGCTTTGTGCGGTGGCGCAGCTGGACATGGACACAGGTAGGTTTGCGAGCGCTTGCTACCCCTGCTGACTGAGACCTGGCACCTGTGCACTGACTCGTGTGTGTGTCGCGCGCCTGACAGACGAAACGCTGGATGTGGTCATCCACCAGGTGATCGCGGAGTGGCTCATGTTCTGGCAGTGGCTACGACGCTTGTCACAGCACTTGCCTCACTGCGCGAGCTGCGCGTGTGCAGGTCGGCGGGTGCTAGGGACACGCCGTCGCGCAGATGGGTATCGCGCGCAAGCGCGCGCGTCGGGGCGGCGCCTCCCCTGACATGTCAGAGCATTTGTGGCTGTTGTAACGAGCGCAGCTTAGCGCCTGCCGCAGGACTGTACCCTGTAAAGCAAGCGCCACTGGGCGGTCACGTCCGACTGGGCCTGGACTCACCGAGCAGGGGCGCGAGGAAGTGCTCATGCCGCGCGCCCTGCACCTCTTCCCTCTTTGCATCATCTCACACGGGAGGCACAGTTGGAATCACGTACCAAGCTCCAACACGTGCGCCAGGCTGCGCGCCCCACTTGCGGCCTGCCGCAGCGCTCGGCGCAGCTGCATGACTGCTGCACGCCCGCGCCCAGAGTCTGCCCTGCTGGCGCAAAGCAGTGCACCAGTGCCTGTCCGCGCATGGACATCGCTGCTAGGAGGCAGCAGCGTCAACTGCAGCCGCAGCAGCTCCGTTGTGTCAAGGCCGGCCCCCAAGCACGCGCCCCGGCTGGCCAGCCCCGCTCGGGTCGGCAGCAGACCGCCGCCGCCCCAGCCCTCAGCGCCCGGACCCCGCGGGGGACGGCCTGGAGCGTGGCGCGCGGCTGCGCCAGCCCCGCCGCGCCGGCCGGCCCGCGCCGCCCGGCCCGCGCCGCCCTAGCGCGACTCAGATGGAGAACGATGCACCGCTGCCGAGCACCTCCGCCTCCAGCGCCTTGGCGTCGCGCGCGGGCAGCTCCAGCATGTCGCGCAGCTGCAGCAGCACCGCGTAGTTGGGCGGCACGTTCGTGCTGCGCACGTGCAGCTGGTACAGGTCGCGGATCTGCCGCGCACGGCGCACTCAGGCCCCGGCCGGCGCGGTCCGTGCTACTCTCTGCTGCGTCGCTGCCAGGCGCTCGCCCCCTCGTCTTACCTGTTGGCAGTTGCCAGGCCCACGACGGACAAGGTTGGCAGTGTGGCAGCAGACATGAACATGACATTTCTGGGTCCCAGCGCCTCCTATCAAGCAAGCAGCCTGCGCAGGAACAGCGGATGCGCATGGACCAGCTCACCAAGCACTCTGATCAGAGCTGCCTGAACTGGCTGCACTGCGTGCTCACGTGGCTGGAGCACCGCACCTCTCGCGCGTCGTGCAGGCCGCTGAAGATGGGTTCTCGGCAGATGCTGTTCTCCTGCAGCGCGCGCTCCAGCTCCACCATCGCCCTGCAGCCGCCAGCAGCGGCCTGAGGGTCACGGCTCCATGAACACGGGTGGCTGCCCCCTGCGGTCCTGTGTTGTGCGGGCCTGCCAACCTGCCCAGTGAACAGCGCTTAGCATACGCTGGATGGACCACCCGAGCTTGGGTGGGTCCCTGGCATGCAGCCCAATGCATGACACCTGCAGCCAACGCGCCTTCTGTGCAGTACATGGAGCCCTGCCATGCGCCGAGAGGGTGCCCAGGCCCACAGCGGGCCGCCCGGCTATGCTGTGGTGCTGCAGCCAAGCCTCAGGGCGCACCGGGCCTGGGACCCAGCATTCTTCAGCTGGATGGCTTTCTGGACGGACACCGCCTGCCGGGTGCGCGCGAGCGCGACCTTGTACTCCGAGCTCTCCAGCGGGTTTTGCTGAAAGCTGTCCTGCGCGGCGGTCGACACAGGCGCTCAGGTCTGGGCCCGCCGCGGCTGCCCACCAGCAGCGTGGCTTTGCAGCTCCTCCTGTCGAGGCTTCCGCAGCTCCTCCTGTCGGCCGGGCCTTCGCCAGGGCCGGGGCACGCACTACAGGGTCTCCGCGGAGGTCTGGCGCTCTGCGCCCCGCCCGCCAGCTCCTGTACGCAAAGCCGACGCCCAGCGCGACCAGCGCGAGTACAAACGGGACGGCGCCAGACTGCTGCCTGCGCAGTGAGCGCTGGACGGCGTCACCACGCAGGGTAGGCCAAGAAGGTGAGCGTCTAGTGCAAATAGATGGGCGCTGCAACAAAGATGCCCAGGCGCCTGCACTGCTGGTGCCACTAGCACCACTGGTGACAAAGCACTGTCCATGGCAACCTTCTGGGCCGTGCAGCGCACCTCTGCGGAGGGGGGACCGGGGCGACCTCAATGCTCACTTGAGGCTGGCTCTTGCTGCGGCCCCACAGGCACGTGGTGCAAGCTCTCCTCCTGCTCCGTCTGCCGGCGTTGGGTCGGGGACAGAGGGGCCTGCAGAGGGCGGCGCGATCAATGCGCAGACCAGTGCCTGGACCGTGGACTGCAATGCCAAGGTGCGCCCTCAGCATGGCCTGGTCCTCCTTGAGACACCTGCTGCACCCCTGGTGTGAGAGTGGCCGGGCACAGGCTCTCACAAGCGGGAAGATGCAATTAGTCTGCTTGATAAGACGATATTCGTACTTTCTATCTCGCAGGCCCTGTGATTTTGAAAACACCCTGCGGCCTGTCCCAGACGTTGGCCCGCCGCGCCCAGAGGTTTGCGGGTGGCTTGCGTGCGGCCTCCTGAGCGGGGCGGCGGGGACGACGCTTTTCCGTGCGATCTCAAGCTCTCGTGTCTGCAGCTCCCAAGCCTCCTTCGCATCTTTGCTGCCTTCAGCTTTGCTCCCTGCTGCTGTGATGGCGCGCTACACGATGCTGTGCGCTGCGGTGCTGGCGGCGCTGCTGGTGTCCTCCGCGGTGCTCGCGCAGGACGACCAGTTGCGCGGCCCCGCTGCTACACAGTCAGTTTCCCTGCCAGTGCTTGCCTCTGTCTTGCTGCAAGTGTGCTTGCCACCTGCACAGTTCGGTGCTCCCTTGTTGCAACTTGCCGTGCTGACCAACGCGGGCGCTGCGCGGCGCAGCGACCACCACCACGACCATCATGATGAGCACCACGACCATCATGATGAGCACCACGACCATCATGATGAGCACCACGACCATCATGATGAGCACCACGACCACGACCAGTTGCGCACCCCCCCCCCTCCCCCCTCCGCGCTGCCATTTGTGTGTTTCTCGGCGCTTGCCTGTTGTCCTGTTTCCTAATATTATCCTAACATTAATGCTTGCCTTCTGACCTGATGCATGTGTGTACAGTGCTCCTTACAGTGCTCCTCACGCACTGTAAGGAGCACTTCCTTATAGTTCAGCGCTCCCGCAAGGGTGCAACTGCAACCTGCAAACAACCTTGTTGCACGTCGTGCTCACCGGCTCGGGCGCGCGCAGCGACCACGGCGACGGTCATCATGGTGGTCATCATGATGACCACCATGGCGACCAGTTGCGCACCCCAGCGCTGCTTGTTTGTTTCCCGCACACTTGTATGCGGAAACAGGTGCTTGCCTGCCGTCCTGTTTCCAAGTGCTTGCCTGCCGTCCTGTTTCCAAGTGCTTGCCTGTTTCCAAGTGCTTGCCTGTTGAGCTGGTACAGGTGTGCCTAGCGTTTGCACACTGCTCCCTTGTTGCAAGCTGTGCTCACTAACGCGGGCGCTGCGCGGCGCAGCGGCCACGACGACGGTCATCATGATGATGGCCACCACGGCGGCGGCCACAACCGCAAGATGCTGCTTGTGGACAGCGCGGTTTGAGCTTGGTAAGGTGCTCTTGCGCAGTGCACTTTAAAGAGTGCAGCGCTTTGAGCGTAGTGAGGGGTGTGCTGCAGGGTGTGCTGCTAAACTGCGGGGCAATCTTGTGACTGGCGCGCTTTCAACAAGCCGCGCCGGCTCTTGTAACAAGCACATGCGGCTCATCTCGAGGCTCTATAAACATAGTTGACACCTGGCTCACTCTGGAGGCTCACACTTGACAGGGCAGTAAATCATCCGCATGCACTTGGCGGAGAAAAAATTAGCTAGTCAGAAAATCATGCAGATGCATGTGGTCAGGAATTTTCCTTTGAGGCTCACACTTGACAGGGCAGTAAATCATCCGCACGCCCTTTGCGGCTCACACTTGACAGGCAGTAAATCATCCGCACGCCCTTTGCGGAGAAAAATTTAGCTTGTCAGAAAATCATGCAGATGCATTTGGTCAGGAGTTTTCCTTCCATCCAAGTGCAGGTCACATCCTGGCATGAGCCGCGGCGCTGTGTTGGCGTGGCTGGCTTGGCCACGCAGCAGGTCAGCAGCAGCGCAGCACACAGTTCCCTCTACACACTCGGGTGGCCGTTGAGATGGCTAAGAGCTTCGCTGGGGACCTGCTCGGAAGGACACTCTTCAGGAGAAAGCCTTGACATGTCATATGAGGCAACATGCAAAGCAGCACCACTGCTAGGGTTTAAGCAATTGTAGGAGCTCGAGCTCGGCTGGATGCTCATTTTCAGCATCTGGCCGATGTCCAGAGCGCCTGGTGAGCTGCAGGCGATTGCGACGCTGCTGGCGTGGTGCGAGGACGCTCACAGCTGCTTCACCGCTCCCACGGGAACCTGCATTGCCAGCCACGTCGACACCGCCCGCGAGCTTGCACACTTTGCGTCCCTGGGGCAGCGCGGTAGGCCGCAGCACCTGCAGCGCTCGCGATCACAGCCCTCCCCTGCTGCGCACACGCCTGCGGCTCTCTCCCCGCAGCAGCAGGCGCCCAGCGGCTGGAAGAGCCCTCGCCCTGGTGCGACACTGGGAGCACTCTGTTGCCCAGCGTGCTCGTGTCATCACCTCGGACGGGCTGTCAGCTTGGCCTTGACATTGCGCTGAGCATGCCGGCGCTGAGCTCTCATTCGGCTCTCGTGCAGGGCAGCCTGGTTCAAAGTCGGAGACAGCGCGCGTCGCGTACCACAGCAAGCGCGCCTGGGGCCGCCAGCGCGCGCATCTGAGCACGCACGAGCTGCACAAGCGCGGCCTGGACCGGGCGCTGCAGGAGTACTACCAGGTCCGCTCGTTACGTAAGCCCGCACGTGCTCAAATGCCGCTTCTCAGTTGACTCGCCATCACCGGTTGGCGACGCCGGAGGCTGCAGAACACTGTCTGGCCCGCGGCCCTGCGCAGCAGTGGGTTGGAAAATTTCAGGAATGGCTGAAAGGTGGAGGCTTTCACTGTATTCCTTGCAGGTGGAGGCTGCTGAGCAGCTTGGTTGCTGAAATGCCTGTAGCGTACATGAAATTTGCACGCAAGTGGGCACACAAGAAGAGCAGGGCAGCGTTTTCAAAGCCGATGTGCTGGCTGACCTGTGTGCTGTGCACGCACTTGCCAGATGACCGGCGTCGGCAAGGCGCACCTGCCTTGCGAGGCGACACACCGCGACGGCCTGAAGCTGCTTGCGCAGCAGGCGCGCCTGCTTGCACCTCCCCTGCTCGGGTGTCTGTTGCGCCGGCGGGAAGCGCGGCGAGACGGCGCAGCGACAGCCTCGAAGAATGAGGCCTGATGTGGCGCATGCTGCTTCACCCGCACTGTTTGAGGCATGGCATGCATGCGTGCTTGGGACCATGCTCCGGCCGCTCGCCCGACGGCGGGCGGCCGACGCGCGCCCTGCTCAAGCCCAGCCGCTGCGCATGTGAGGGCATGTAACAACAGAGCCTTGCACTCCTGGGAGGGTGGAAGGGCCTCACAGGAGGCCGAGCACCGCGCGGCGCGTCTGCCATCCACGACATGATGAGCGCACGGGACTGCGCGGTCTGGCTGCTGCCCCCGCATGCAGGACACTTCCGCCCAGCACACATGCAGCAGCGCAGCCTGCAGTCTAATGCGGCGCGCGCGTGCGCTGCAGGTGTTCCTGCCAGAGCCGCCCGCGTGGCTGCAGGAGCCCGCGCTGGAGCGCGGCGCCGGCTGGGCGCTGCGCGCCGCGGCGCTGCTCGCGGTGCAGACCGCCGCGGCCACGGTGCCGCTGCTGGTCTGGAACCTGGTTGCGGCGGCGTCGGGTGCGGGCCTCACTTGCGCACGGGTTTGCAGCCCAGCAGCGCCGTCACGGCCGCGCAGCACCACGCAGCCGCTGCTCGTGCTGCCTGGTCCATTTGCGCGCCGTGCGACGCGCCTGCGCAAGGGCGCACCCAGAGCAGGCGCCCTGGCCTGGCGCCGCTGTTGTCAGAGCTGCATGCGGGCGCAGCGCAGCTTGAACATGCCCCGGGCGGTGACACTGGGATTACAGGAGCTCGACAGTTCGTGGTGGTATGCCAGCGCCCAACCAGAGCTCCAGGCGGAGCAACTCTTTTACGCGCAGAGGCGACCCAGCGCTGCGCGCTCTGCCGAAATGACTCGCCGCTGTCGGGGTTGGCCCCGGGACACGGCAGGTGCCGGCTGTGCTTCGAGCAGCGCGCGCTGGAGAAGCAGCCTGCACAGGCACAAAATGCAGCCGCCCCCGTGCGCCGCTCACCCCGCAGCTGGCCCCAGCCCCAGCCTGGAGCCTGCTCCTGGCGCAGGAGCCAAGCAGGAGGCTCCCGGCTGGGGCTGGCGCCAGCTGCGGGGTGGGCTGCTCACTGGGCGGCTGCATTGGGTGTCTAACCGGGCTGCTTCTCCAACGCGCGCTGCTCGAAGCGTATCCACCCCTGCCGCGGCCCGGAGCAAACTCCAACAGCGGCGGGGTCGTTGCGGCAGAGCGCGCGGCGCTGGGTCGCCCCTGCGCATCAGAGATTTACAGCGTACCCAGCTGGAGCACACGGTGCAGTCCGGCGTAAAGCGTGCAGGCCTGGCGCCCTCAGGCAGAGCGCGCCCTGACGCCTGCGGGCGCGCGCGGCCGCAGGCGGGCACGCCGCGCAGATCGGGCGCCTGGGCCTGGCGCCCTCGCGCAGCCCACTCGCGGCCGCGCTGCTGCTGGCCGCCGGCCTGGCCGGCATCAGCCTGGCGGCGCGCTGGCGCGCGGCGGACGCGGCCGCGCGCGCCGCAGCCGCGCGCCGCGCGCTCACGCCCGAGCTGCTCGCCGCCTGGCGCGCGACGCTGGCGCCGGCTGCCGAGGCGCGCGCCGGCCCGTCGCTGCGCCGGGGTTCCTCAAGCGCTTCGTGCGCGAAAAGACGCATTGGCGAACATGCAATGCCGCAGGCGCTGACTGTCACACAGCACAGAGCGTGCACCTCATGTCAGAGACACCAGTACACACTGCTGCACGGGCGCCGCCCGCGCCGGGCTCCTTCGTCGCGTCCCTGGCGAGGCCCCCACCTCACTGGCCCCAACCGCACACCCCCTCCATCGCCTCGGCCCCGCTCTCCTCCACCGCGCTGGGCATGGGCACGGTTACCCGGACGGGCGGGCGCCAGACTAAGCGCTTTCCCTTGCTTGCCTGTTCCGAGGCCAACCTTGGGACCAGGCTCTCGGCGCCCAAGCACCTCTTGCCGCGCGCGTGGTCAGGTCAGCTTCGGCGCACGGATAGATGTGGTCCATCTCCCATCCACCCCTTCCCCCGGTAGTATTTCCATGTCATTCCCACACTGAGCCTCAAACTGGTCCATCAGCTCCTTGATGCAGCAGCCCGCTTGCTAGGCTGCTCCTTCGAGGAGCGGATGGACCAGCTTATGGCAAAGTGACGCGGGAATGACATGGGAACACTGAGGGGGGAGGGGCGGATGGCAGATGGACCACAACTTTCCGATCGCCGAGGCTGACCTGACCACTGCGCGCGCGCGAATGACGTTGTTGGGCACCGACAATCCAGGCCCGGTGTGGGCTTGGCAAATGCAAGCATGGCAAGCAGCTGAACTAGCGCCGACCCGTGAGCGTGCTCGTGTCAAAGCCCAGCGCGGTGGAGGTGAGTGGGGACAAGGAGATCGAGGTGGTGTGAAGAGGGGGCTAGTGAGGCGGGACTCGTGCATAAGGCGTTCCCACACCACACTGCACAGCCACCAAGCTGGAGGCACATTTTCATGGGCAAAATTCGATGCGGGAGTGGCAATCTATGGGGGTGTGCATGGTTGGCACATGGACCACCACTGTCTGAGAGCTATGGCTAACCTGACCAGCATTAGTGCAGCAGGGGCTCAGGGCTGTCGTGGTGCTCGCTAAGGGCGCCGGGAAGGGCAGCGGGCATGCGGCGTGGGTCAGCTGGCCTGGCGGGGCGTTTGTGAAGCTGCGCATACGGGGCTTGCACCACACGTTGCGCCGAGCACTGCTTGTCGGCCTGACAGTGCCACCGGATGCTGAGAGTGTGCGCTGGCCGTGCCAGGCACCTGATGCCAACGTGATCAGTGCCGCGCAGCCGGCCGCTGAGGCGCCCAGCGGCCGTCCGCGCTCGGCAGCCGCCGCGCCCGCAGCCGCGCCGGCCGCCCCTGCGGGCGCGCCTGGCGCGCCCGCGCCCGGCGCGCCCGCCGCCCGGACCGGCGCCCCCGTGGCCGCGCCGGCCGGCGGCCAGTCGGGGACGCATGCGGCGCTGGACGCAGAGGTGCGCGCGCTGGAGGCGCTGATACATGGCCCGGGCAACCCTGGCGGCGGCAAGGGGGCCGTCGCGGCTCGCGCGCCGCGGCCGCTTCCCGAGCTGGCCACCGCAGTGGCGCGCCTGGCGGCGGAGGTCGGCGGCGAGTGGCCACCGATCGGCGCGGACGGGCCGCGCGCGCTGCTGGCGCGCGTGCGCGCGCTGCGCGCTGTGGTTGGGTGACGCAGGAGGCTGACGAGCCCAGCAGATGGCCGGGGTTTCATGGTGGGAAAGCGAGATGAAGTAGAAAGTGAGTTGCCTGCGCAATGGCGCGCCTGACAGCTGTGAGCGGCATGGCGGCTGGTCGATGCGGTGCGCCTTGCGCATGGCTGGCGCGGGCGCGCTGCAAGCAGCACAGCGGATGTGGGGTACGCGCGAGAGAAGTGTCCGGCTAGCAGCCACCAATGTTGGGCCATGTCCTGGTGCATGTTAGCATTGACTTACTGAGCACGTCAGACGGGAAGGTTTTGCAGCAATAGCCCTGTGCTTACAGTAGCCAGTTTCTGTAGCTAAAAAACTGTTAAGGTCTGCGCCTGCACGACATTGGCAATTTTTGTGTGTATTCTCCTTTCACACGCTCGTCACGCAGCTGACAACGGTATGTCTGCGCATTGGGCGTTTACTTTATGCAATCCTACAGCATTCCTTCGTTTCCATACACACCACACGGAGAGGCTGGTTCAGTCTGCTAGTCCAGATTGCCGTCAATTGCTAGCACGGTTGGGGGCAGCGGTTCTTGTGAGCTGTTCTTGTGAACTGACCACAACGCTTGGCTTTCTATGACGATCGCAGCAACCAATGCGCAGGCGCTGAATGGATGTCCTGCACGCTCGGGTGGGCAGGATTGCACACCTTGGGTTGTAGGGCGTTACTCCAGTGTGGATGAGGCAATGCGCATGTGACAGCATCTCCGCACGCGTTTTACAGAGCCAAGGAGGCATTTCGGGCAGCAAGGCCACTCTCATCTGTCTGGCATTGTCAGGCTCATTTCAGCAGAATATCACGCAGGCCCCGCTATCAGCAACTAGCAACTGCTGGCAGCCCCCCGCAGCCGGCAGCGCGCCTGCCCCGCACAAGCAGGCGCCCAAAACTGTGCGCACACAACATGGCGCAGCGGCCCCAGCCGCAAGCCGCACACCCAACCCCCCCGCACTCGACACCGAGCCCCGCGGCAGAGCCCCACGACCTAGCCCCGCCAGCGCGCGATGTCCGCCGCCATCGCTGACACGTGCTGAGCCTGTGGAGGCACGACCGGTTCCAGGGCCTGCAGGACGCCCCGACCGCTACACCAGGCGGCGCCTGCACGCAAAGCAGGCGCGCGCCTATGCCACGATGAACGAGTTGAAGGTGCCCTCAGCGTCCTTCTTGGCGCCCTTGAACCAGCGCTTGTCGCCAATCTGCACCTTGAGCAGGTACAGGTTGCCGTTGCTGACCGCCGCGTTGATCAGCTGGTGGCGGCCGCCCTCGTCGCCGTCCGCTGCGCGCGCAGCACACTGTCACTCCTGAGCACCGTCTCAGCACAGGCGACCCTTTGCGTGGCTGGCTGCTTTCTATCCGACTCAAGAGCGCCCTCCCTCTCTGCCTCCCGCTGCATGGCCAAGCGCCGCCCGCACGTTCCAGGATGCTGTGCAGCACACAGCATGGCAATAGCGCTTGCTATCTGTCCCAACGGGCGAGCACTGCACACGCCCCAACGCAGCGTCCGCGACCAAGGCGCAGCCATTCGAGCACATTATCTGTTCTGCACCGTTGCGTGAGTCCATCTCGCTAGAATACTTTTGAGTGACATGGAGGCCATGAGCACTCTCACTCAACTTCTACACGCTCACGGCCTCCATGTCACTCACAACAAAAAGTACGGGGCGGAGCGGCCACACGCATCATGGACAGTACACAGCAGTTCCCGCGCCCGGGCTTCATGCCGCAGCACACCACGACAGGCGCGGCGAGCAGCGCGCGGAGCGCACCTGTGCGGGTGAGGATCTCGTACTTGTAGTACGTCTTGCCGTTCTTGTCCTTGGCAGACTGCACGTCCAGCAGGGACGCCGCGGACACCTTGTTGGCCTGGAAGCCGCCCTCCGAGATCGTCTCGCCTGCCCGCCGGTGGGGCGCGTCAGGGCCGACCTTGCTACTCCTTTGGCAGCGCACGTGCGCGCGGAGCGTGGCGGGAGTGGCTCGGCAGTATGCCTCCTCACGCTGTGCTGCATGGAATGCGTCAAGCCTCTCGGCAGCTTTGCAAGTGCACGAGCTGCGCAAAGACACATGCGCAGAGGAGCCTGCACTGACCACGAAGGCTGCAGGATTGCCTCAGCTGGTCAAATGCGGCCAAGCAAAACGGACCTACAAAGAGCAAAATCAAGCACATGCAGAGCATGCGCCTGTGCATGTGATGAGCCAGGCACGTGGGCGAACTCCAGTGCCGTGCACCCAGGTGGCTGCGCCGCTGGCCGCCACCAGGCGGTCTGCTTCAGCAGGCGGCGCGCGCGCACCCTTGAACACCTGCTGGCCCAGCAGGAAGGACACGTCGCCCAGGAACTTGTCCGGGCCGCCGTACTGCTCGATGGACGACTTGTCCGTCTTCTGCACGTACACCGTCAGGTTGTTCACGGCGTCGCCGTTGTCCTCATACCTGCGCGCGCGCGCGCGCGCTCGCTCGCCGCTTCCGTGCCGGCGCTCCCGGCGGCACAGCCTGCTCTGAGCCGGGCACTGCGGCGCCGCCCAGGCTCGGCAGGACGATGCTGCTGCACCAGAGCTCCGGGTGGCTATGCGCCTAGGTGGCTGACGCATAGTCAGCCTGCGCAAGGCCAGTCCGAGCAAGCCAGCGTCCTCTGCACGCACTGCGCCTGGCCGAGCCAATGACTGCCGCGCTACGTCACGCAGCAGCGCAGCCTTGTCCGCAGCGCCTGCTGTCTCAGCATGCATATCGCATATAGCCTTGTACTGCCGCGATGCAGGGACGCTGCCCGCACTGCTGCCCGCACTGCCACCGAGACTGCGGGCCGCACCGCAGCTGCGTGCCGGGGAAGTCCTTCTCCTTGCTGGGGTTCCAGCGCGCGGGCAGCAGCAGCGCAAAGCCCTCGCCCGAGTACGGGATGAAGCCTGGCGCGCCAACCGCCCCTCAGCACTCTGGCAGCAGGCCTCGCGCCCGCAAGTGAACAGTCTGCTGCAGTGCGCGGCTCACCAGAGGTGTTGGTAGGCTTGCCACCAAAGACGCGGGCTGCCTCGCCAAAGGCAGCCTCAGAGGGCTGGGCGTTGGCGATCAGCG